>Ga0207144_1104_pt1 | contig 16344 bp, 12 predicted proteins | sample Alteio_BWMinHeat_FD_153583 | JGI IMG/M metagenome (GOLD analysis project Ga0207144, IMG submission 153583) | Enriched cells from forest soil in Barre Woods Harvard Forest LTER site, Petersham, Massachusetts, United States -... | ecosystem: Environmental > Terrestrial > Soil > Temperate forest >...
TATTAATTGTGTTAGAACTACTATAAATAATGCATTAGAGCTTTATGAAGATCGAATTGCGGAGAAAAACGAAAGTATTTTCCATGGATTAATTCAAAATCTTTGTTTATTTAAAGGAGATAAACATCGGTTAGCATCTGAAAGTCGAAGTGGTCTTGGCAGGATTGATAGTATATTTTATCCAGTAGCAAATAAAAGCAATACGATTATAATTCATGAATATAAGATCATCAAAGACTTCAAGGATAAAGCTCAGTTAAAAACAGCACTATCAAATGCAATATGGCAAGTTTATGAAAAAATCTATATGGACGTGCCATTATCAAATAATAAATATTTTGAGGGAATAGCTTCAGCTGTCGAACTCAGAGCCATTGCGATACTCTGCAATCCTATTATAGGAGCAGAAAAGCAATTTACGTGTGAAATCATGACAAGAAATCATTCTATAGCTGAGATGAAAGAAATAGCTAAAGCCTTCCAGTCTAGGCCTAAGGATCATGCAAGGATAGCTGTTTTGAAGTCGGAGGTTGAAGTAGAGGTAGAAGAATACATGAAGATTTATATGTAATACTGCACAGAAACTCGCTCTTGGCAGCATTTTCAGATTTACGAATTCATTGAGCGTTTATCGAGACGTCTTCGGCTACTTTTTTGGCTGCGTGAATGATCTGGCTAAATGATCTGGCTGCCAATGATGCTCCTCCGATGAGTCCACCGTCGATATCAAACTGCTCCAAGAGTTCTTCGGCATTATCAGGTTTCATAGAACCACCATAAAGGATAAGAACTTTGCGTCCTTTTTTGCCGTATTCCTTTTCAAGAATGGCTCTAATTGCAGCATGAACTTCTTGGGCCATTTTTGGGGTAGCGGTCATTCCGGTTCCAATGGCCCAAACGGGCTCGTAGGCGATAATGATACGATCGGCATTGATGGAGGAAGTTCCTTTAAGGCCTGATTCAATCTGTAGACGGACTACGTCGATTGTCCTACCCTCTTCACGTTCCTCCAAAGTTTCTCCAACGCAGAGTATTGGCCTAAGATTGGCATCTAAAGCGGCTTTTACTTTTTGATTAATAAAGGCATCGTCTTCTTTAAAAAGGATACGGCGTTCGCTGTGTCCTATTATGACATAGTTTACAAAATGGTCACGGAGCATTGCGGGAGAAATTTCTCCGGTATAAGCACCTGAAGACGCTGGATGCATGTTTTGTGCACCCAGCAAAATATTGGAGCCTTCAATTATTGGGGCCAATGCGCCTAATGCTGTGTATGGGGCACAGATTACGGCGGTGACAGTGGTTTGTTTTCCGACGGATTCTATAAGTTCATGAGCAAAATCAATTGCTTCTGTTGTTGTTTTATTCATTTTCCAATTTCCGACTATCAGAGGTTTTCTTTGACGTTTTTCAACACCGCTTAAATCACGGGTATCGTCTGCACCAATACATTTGAGTGCTTTTAAACCGGGCAATTCCTTACCTTCCAAAAACTCAAGACTTGCACCGCCTCCAGTGCTTATGAAAGAGATTCTACTGGCATAGCCACTGTTATTTATAGCCATTATGGAGTCGCCACCACCGACAATTGAGATGGCATTGGATTTACCGACTGCATCGGCCATAGCGTTCGTTCCGTCTGCACAACCTTTTATTTCAAAGACGCCCATGGGCCCATTCCAGAGGATTGTTCTTGATGTGGCAATTTCTTTCTCGAATAATTTACGGGTCTTTGGTCCGATGTCTACGCCTTGCCAGCCGTCGGGAATATTGCCCTTAACAACTTTCAATTCGCCTACTTTGCGAGCGGAAAAGTCGATAGTATCTGTGACGATATCGTCGACTGGCAGTATGATTTTGACCTTTTTTTTCTCTGCTTTTTTCAAGCACTCTTTTGCCATATCTACCTTATCTAGCTCTACAAGGCTGTTTCCCACGGATTGACCTAAGGCAAGGCGGAAGGTGTAGGACATTGCGCCTCCTATCAACATGGTATCGACTTTATTAAGCAATGCGTTGATTATATTTATCTTATCGCTGACCTTTGCACCGCCTAATAATACGGTGAATGGCCGTTCAGGATTATCTGTTTTCTCTCCCAAATATTCAAGTTCCTTCAACATCAAAAGTCCTGCGCCACGAACACGAATCAATTCCGGTACACCCACAACTGAAGCGTGGGCGCGATGGGCGGATCCGAAGGCATCATTGATATAAACCTCGCCTAATGCTGCTAATTCTTCAGCGAAACTGGGATCATTGGCTTCTTCTCCAGGATAAAAACGCAAATTTTCAAGTAAAATAATGGACCCGGGGGCCATAGAAGAAACGGCGAGAGTGACTTGGGAACCAATACAGTCATCTAAGAACATTACAGGTTTTCCTATAAGAGTAGCAAAAGCCTCGCCAACTTTTTCAAGACTAAGCTTAGGATCCCTTTTTCCCCCGGGACGCCCCAAATGGCTCATCAGGATTACTTTGGCATTATGCTCCAGCAGGTATCTAACACCTGGAACCGCAGCCTTGAGGCGTGTCATATCAGTGATGTTGCCCTCTGCGTCCATGGGGACATTGAAGTCCACCCTCACCAGTACCCGCAAATTTGATACATGAAGGTCTTTTATACTTATTATGTGCTGCATATTTTTAATATATGGATCCTTGGATTAGGAAGGCAAGTTTAGTTTTTGGGGACTACTCGTCCCCAAGCCCCTCGCCAGGGGCGCGCCCCTGGACCCGTTTGTTTTGGTATGTGTGGTGAAGTTGGATGGTTGGTTGTGTTGTTTGATGGGTTGGGGGTTAGGTGTTGATGAGGAGTGAGTTCCGAGTCCTCATGTCCTACTGTCGGCGAACATGGTTTTTTTCAAAACCACATTCGCCGACATTGAATCTTGCGGGGCCACCGTCAGCTTGCGCTGACGTAAGTGTTTTGGAAGAAGTATAATAAACAACTTTCAAGATCTAGTGCAGAAAACCAAAGAGCCACAAGGGTATGGTGTTTTCAAATCCAACTTCCACATCATCAAGCGCAAGAAAGGAGCTCTTAAGATGCTTGATTTGATCAAATGTTTTATTCTTTCCACCTATCTCGAAAATCATTCCGTTAACATTGAAATCGCCCGCTTCTGGATAGGTTACATCGTGCCCGGAAAGGACTGCATTCAAAAAGAATGTTTCTCGCAAATTACCTTTGTCTACAGCTTGGTTGCCAAAAGCATAGGATTGATTGGTATTATTTAAATAAATTTTCTCAGGTTTTTCTAAAGTAGATAAACGTTTTCCACTTTTACTGAGTACATTAATAATCTCGGCATCCTCTAGATATTTTAAATACGTTTTCAAAATTCGTTCATCACTAATATCAAGAGCCGAAGTTAACTTACTTAAAATCGGTTTAAAGGGCACTTGCTGTGCAATAAAAGAGAGTAAACGTCTTATTTTGTTAATAACTGCGCCAGTAATAGTTAGATAAACTGCTGGTAAGTCATTTTCAATGGTAGCAAGGACACTTTGTTCAAGCGCCGCAAAATAATCTTCTTTATTTTTATACTGGAAAAAATAGGGGTAGTAACCTTTTTTTAAATAATCAGAAAATAGGGAGAGAACTTTGACATTTTCATCTTCAAATTTTTCCATTACTTCTAAAGCTATCTTTCTATGATTTATAACGATATCATCCAATGAAACTGGATTTAAAGCTAAACCTAGTTTTAAAACTATATATTCTCTAAAGGATAAGCCAGGTAAATACCTTACGATGGCTCTGCGTGACAAATCATGGCTACCCTTTTGGACCTTTAATACGGAACTTCCGGAAGCAATGACTTTCAAATCAGGGAATGTATCGTGAATACTTTTTAATTCCTGAGACCAATTTTCATACTTATGAATCTCGTCGAAGCAAATGAGCTGCCCTCCCGATTCGTGAAATTTTTGAGCAATTTCATAAAGCGATCTTTTCCCAATAAGTATATGATCTGCGGGTAGATACATTGCCAAAGGAGATTCTTTTTTTAATTCAAACTGTCCAGCAATGTACTGAATAATGATGGTGGTTTTGCCTACTCCACGCTGACCGAGCAGGATGGTCATTCTGGTCCTAAAAGGGTCATTGCGGAGAAAATCCCGTGTATGCTCCCGGTTCAATCTATTAATAAAGTAATAGCTCACATCGTAAAGGTCTTGCATTATCTATAGTTATCACTTCTCATATCGTAATGCAATCCTAAAAATAAAAAAAATCGTATTTCCTTCCGATATTTTAAAAAAGTCGGATTGCAATCCGACTTTTTTAAAAAACCTCACTTATTCACTAAGAAAGAGTCTGGATATTAAAATTTTCGTTTACGAATCCTCTCAATTTCCTTAATATTCTTAACAACTTCATTTCGATTGTTATTATTCAAAGCCTTAAGCATTGCCTTAAAACGTGCATGAACAATATGCATCTGAGAAAAATCAAGATCTGCATTACTATACATATTTTTAATCCAATCACTATTATCTCTAATACTAAATTTGGTATTAATTAATCCAACTACTGAATCAAAAATTTCCCATGCTTTCTTATCTGCAAGAGAGAATAGTACTTCAAAATTATAGACATTAGAAATACCTTGATGAACAAGTTCTGCAGCCAATTCCCACATCTCATTGTCAATTGCACGGTTAAGTAATAGTGCTCGACTATCATGATTCGATCCTAATATTCCATCCTGAATTGCCTTGAGCAATAGACTTTCATTTTTCTGATCGATCGCATTAAGCCAACCATGCATTTCAAATCGCGCTTTCTCAAGGATTCCAGGATCAATAAATTGAATGAAATGTATCTGCGTACTGCCTTTAGAGTTCAACGCATCTATAGCCTCTTTAATTGCAGGAATAGCCTGCCCCATATCACTTACGTCCCGACCAGAAGAAGTTACACCGACTATAAATAAATTTTCATTTTTATCCTTATACAAAGCTGGCCCACCACTATCGCCATGGATAAGCTCTGCTGAAATATCGGAGTCTGAAGCTAAGGGATATACCAAAAATTTATTATGCCTGGCTAGTTTACCGAAGATTTCTAAATCTGCTGCCTGGCGCATATGGCCTTCTTCGCAATAATAATCTGTCACTAGACATCCGATATCCTTAAGTAAATCAAAAAATAAATTATTCGATGGGTGGATACCAAATCCAACACTTGTAACTTTTTCACCAACTAACTGACTTGCTTGTCCTTTGTAAAGCTTGAAAGGTGTTATATGTGAAGGAATAGCTATATTGCCTAATGGGAAAAATGCCATATCATGACTATCTGACACGGATGCTATTTGGTAGAGAATATTAAATATTTTTAAAGGATTCTCCTGATCGACGGCATTTAGCCGATCTTTTTTTTCACGCAATTCATAATTACTCTTCCGATCGTTTGGATATTCGATGCGAGTAGGGGCATACGGATTCTTCATAACGACTTCTGAATCAAAAGTATGAGCTAAATAAGGTTGCTCTGTTGATTCTTTCAAATCAATAAAACCTTTGTCATTCGAAAACCCTTTATGTATAATGGAGCCAAGTTCAAGACGTTGAGCATTCTTAGACTCAAAACAGTGTGCTGCCGTTACAAAAAAAACATCACCGTCGACGTCGACGAAGGATCCTGAACAAAGACCAAGACTATTTCCTTCTGAATCTTTTACGTCAAAAGGAAAGGATGCTCTAAACATAGGATTTTCTCCGTAATGAAGAACGTCTTCTGATGTTGAACTCATTACTGGAGTCATACAAAAAACTGAAGATGTGGATATAATCAAAAAAGATACAATAGTTGTAGGTTTATTCATAATATTAATTTAATTTTTAAATAATCAGGTGATTTTAGTTGATAAAATAAAAATGTCAATCATAATAAAACAAGTTATGACAATAATCATTTATCAATCGGCTGAATTCAATTTTGAAATCTCCACCTTGGAGCAAAATTCCTGTTTATTTTATTTGCCATTAATTTATTAAGCTCATACCATGGCCGCCTGAATGAGAGTTGGTATTTGGTATAAATACTTAATAGTAAAAACGATATAGATGATTGATCCATCACGGAGTGTAGCGATAGTAGGACGTCCCAACGTTGGGAAAAGCCGGTTATTTAATCGACTTATAGGCAAGCGGTTGGCTATTGTCCATGACCAACCTGGGGTGACTCGGGATGTTGTTATGGAGGATGTTGATGACAACTTCATTTTGATGGATACTGGGGGAATTGGGATGAAGCCTACAGAAATGTCCTCTGCTGAAATCAATAAGGCGACGGAAGAACAAGTGGATTTTGCGATTGAGGCGGCCTCTGTAATTCTGTTTGTCGTGGACATGCAAGTTGGCCTGACGCCTGAGGACCAGACTATCGCGGCAAAACTCCGCAAGTATGGAAAGCCTGTTCTCCTTGTGATTAATAAGCTTGATTCTCAAAAACATGTTCATCTGATCAATGATTTCTATCGTTTGGGATTTAAAGATACTTTGACGGTTTCGGCTGAACACGGGCTTCATGCGGATGTGCTTCTTGAAAAAATCAAGGAACTCCTAGGGCCAGAACCGGAAGTTGATGAATCGGAGACTGCGGATCAAAAGCTGAGACGTCGCATTAGGATATGCTTTACGGGCAGGCCAAATGTCGGTAAGTCTTCGTTGACGAATAGGCTACTAAAATCGGACCGTCTTATTGTGAGCGATGTTCCTGGGACTACGCGCGATTCGGTGGAAGTAAACCTGGACTACGAGGCCCCCGACAATACCTCCTGGCATTTTCAGTTAATTGATACTGCGGGTTTAAAGCCTAGGGCAAAGGTGAAGACTTCGCTTGATTATTTTTCTGGGCTGAGAACAGGCGAGTCAATTGAGGGCGCGGATGTGGTTTTTCTAATTCTCGATGCATTGACGGGGGTGACTAAACTTGACAAAAAAATCGCTGGTGATGCTATTGAGCTTGGTCGAGGGCTAGTTATTATCGTCAATAAATGGGATTTTGCGATGAAGCAATTTGCGGACGAGCCGGTGGAGGGCTACGAAAGTGAGACGGATTTTCGTAAGGCTTTTGTAAAAGCGGTTAGGAAGGAGCTATTTTTCATTCCTCAGTCCCCTATTATTTTTACATCGGCGACTCAAGGCTATGGCATTGACGAGATCTTACGTCGAGGGAAAGCAGTTTTTGACCGGATGCACAAGAAGCTTCCAACTGGTAGGGTCAATAGGCTGATTGCTGAGCTTATGGAAAAACAAAAGCCACATATCGTTCATGGGAAACGTTTTAAAATTTACTACGCGGTTCAAATTGGGAATAATCCTTTCCGCATTCGCATTTACTGCAATCAAGAAATGCGTCTAGAGGATTCCTATAAGCGCTATCTAGAAGCTGGGTTTAATGAAGCTTTCCAGCTCGACGGGTGTCCTGTAAAGTTTGATCTTGTGGGTAAGAAGCCTAGTGATAGGCGGTAGGGATGTTGAGTTTTTGCTGATTTAAGGCTTGTTTTTGCGTAAAACCTATAATATTTATAGGTTTTATGCAAACGCTCAAAGAAAGCGCTAGCGAAAGACTCTTTAGGATAGCAGAGCTACAAGACGGGTATTTCACAGCAAAGCAGGCAAAAAAATCAGGTTTTTTGGATGTAAATTACAAATATCATGTGACAGCTGGAAATTGGATTCGAATTTTTAGAGGAATATATCGGTTAGCAAAATATCCGCAGTCTGAAAATGAACAGTATATTCTTTGGCATCTATGGTCAATGAATCGAAAACAAATACCTCAGGGAGTCTATTCTCATCAAACGGCGCTTAGCATTTATGACTTATCGGACATATCCCCTTCTAAATTGCATATGACTGTACCTCCTAACTTTAGACGTGAAGGGGTAATTCCTAAAATACTTATTTTCCATAAAGAAAAACTCTCGATAAAGGATATCAAATATATGCAGGGATTTGCGGTAACAAAACCTATGAAGACCATACTAGATTTATCTAAAAAAGAACTGATATCAAGGGATCATCTATCTCAGGGCCTTAGAGAAGGTATACAGAAAGGGTTAATATCAAAAGAAGATATAGACGCTGCTATTCGATCAGATGAAGTTGCAACCTGGCTGAAAGAAGTAATTAACAAGTATTATGAAATCTAGAACATACCAAACATCTAAAGCTTTTCGAATCGCATTGGAACAACGTTTAAAAAACTATGCCTTTGAAACAAATGTAGATCTTCAAGAAATCCGACGAAAAGTTGCTTTTGAACGCTTTCTTAGCCGTCTATTTAAAAATGAAGATTCTCATTGGGTACTTAAAGGTGGTTATGCGATGGAACTTAGAATTTCACTGGCTAGAGCAACTCGCGATATCGACCTGGTTATGAGGAAGCCCTATCTAAGGCCTAATTTTTGGAATGATAAAGGTCAAGAAATGCTTAAAATGCTCAGAGAGTATGCAGCGGTTGATATAGGTGATTTTTTTGAATATATAATTGGAGAACCGATGCATGATCTTGAAAATGCACCTTACGGTGGTGCTAGATACCCAATCGATGCACAAATTGATGGAAGATCTTTTGTCAAATTTCATATTGATGTTAGTTCTGGTGATAGTGTCGAAGAGCCTTATGAGTACTTGAATGGTAATCCGTGGCTAGCTTTTGCAAATATACCAGCCGTCTCATTTCCCTCAATTTGCCAGGAGGAACAATTTTCAGAAAAACTACATGCATATACACTTCCTAGAAGGGATAGAGAAAATTCACGTGTCAGAGATCTGATAGATATGGTCTTATTGATAGATCAGGGAACCATTAATGAAACTAAACTTCTACATTGTATACAAAAAACTTTTCGCATAAGAAATACCCATTCACTTCCTATTAAATTACCTACTCCTCCAGCTTTTTGGAAAACTCCTTTTGCTGATATGGCTACTTCCTGTCAAATCGATCCATCAATAGACCTCCAATTTGAAAAACTATGTGCATTTTGTCATGAAATTCTTGCTCAAACTCAATTAGCATAATCTATAAAAATATTTTATATTTGATTATCAAAGAAAACATCTCAGCATCATAATGAAAAAAATCGCCTTCATGGGGTCTGACCCTATTGCACTGCCGCTATTGAATTTTTTACATTCCCGAGGCGGTAATGACTACAAATTAGTTGGGGTTATCAGCCAACCTGATCGACCGAGCGGCCGGGGGCATAAGATTACTGCGAATCCTATCAGTGTTTGGGCGTTTGAAAAGGGGCTGTCTTTGTTTCGTCCTGAGAAGCCTTCTGAGATGGAACTTGAGTGGCTTAGGAAGGAATCTATAGATTTAGTGCTTGTGATGGCCTATGGGCATATTATTAGACAAAACTTTCTAGACACTCCGCCTCTAGGAATGATTAATTTCCATGGTTCACTGCTTCCGAAGTACCGAGGGGCTTCTCCTGTTGAAGCTGCAGTTGCTTCGGGAGATGAGGAAACGGGCATTTCATTAATGGATATGGTGGCGAAGATGGATGCTGGTGGCGTTATGGATCAGGAAAAGGTAAAGATTAGCGATACGGATACCAGTGAGTCATTGCGTATCAAGCTTGGAGAGTGCTGTGTGCCGTTGATTGAAAGGAATCTTCCAATTATTTTGAAAGGGAAACACACCTTTATTCCCCAGGACGAAAGCAAGGTTACCTATACGCGTAAGATTGTAAAAGAGGATGGATGGCTCAACTTCAATTACCCTGCAAAGACTCTTGAATGCCGTGTGCGTGCGCTTACTCCCTGGCCTGGAGGGAGTTTTAAAATAGGCGACGTTGTTATCAAAATTGGTTTTTGCAGTGCGTTAGATATTGATCAGATTGACCAGGAATTCTACCCAGGAACAGTAATTGGTGCCGATGATAAAGGGCTTTTAGTCTCGACTGGTGATGGGGTTCTTTGCCTAGAAGCACTTCAACGTCCGGGAGGACGGATGCTGCCGATTAAAGAATTCTTAAGGGGCTTTCCAATAGAAAATGGAACAGTCCTTGAAAGTGGCCCAATGAACTCTCTTGTTAGCTCAACTCCCTTTCCTTGGAAGGCCTGATTCTTTCTTCTTCTGGCTAATAAGGTTCAAGGTTTCAACTGCTAGCGAGAATGCCATAGCGAAATAGATGTAGCCTTTTGGTATATGGAGTCCAAAGCCCTCGCCTACTAAGAATACCCCAACCGTCATGATAAAGGCCAATGCCAACATTTTCAAAGTTGGGTAGCGCAATATGAAGTCGCTAATGACTCCAGATGAAATTAACATTACGATCATAGCAAGGACCATTGCTGCAATGATTACTGGTATATTTTGAACGATCCCGACGGCAGTCATTACGGAATCGAAAGAGAAAATTAAGTCGATAAATATAACCTGAAAAACGGTGGAGACAAAACCGCCTTTAAATTCTTTGAACTCTTGACTATCGTCTCCGGTCATTTGATCGTGAATACTCGATGTTGCCTTGGCTATCAAAAACAAGCCTCCACCCAGCATCATAATATCTTTTAACGAAAAGGCTTTTGACCAAAGAGTAAATAAAGGCTTATTCAGACCCATAATCCATACAATTCCAAGCAGGAAAAAGATACGCATGACCATGGCCAAGGTGAGTCCTATTACTCGAGCAGATCTTCGTTTTTCTCGTGGTAAATGGCTAACAACAAGGGCGATGAAAACGACATTGTCTATGCCTAATATAATTTCCAGCGCTGAAAGGGTTAAAAAGCTTATAATAATTTCCCAAACCATAGTGTTAATGTAAAAGTCTATTTCTAATAAAGCTAGAAAGTCGGTTCTTTACTTAAAAGTCAAGGATAGATCAGCAGAGAGCGCGGAAATCAATAAAAACCACTGAGTTATAGCCACGAATAATTGCTATCAATTCGTAATCATCATAATCATTTTGCAACTCAAGCCAAAATTCACTACTCATTCCGAAAAAAATGGTTCAACTAAAGGCAAAAGATCTCTTTATATTTAAATTCGATATCGACTATCTCTTTGGGTTTGAATTGTGCAAATTCTTTTTCAAGTACCCGTTTTGACAAGCGACCTTTATTTTGTTCCAAAAACCGTATTAGAAGGCTGATTCTATATTCTGACATATCAAAATGCAAACTTAGATATCCCTTCATTTTTTCATACTTCTCTAGATATTGAACTTCATAAGGAATAGTTTCTTCGATAGTTAAACGAATGCATTCATAAAGAAATTCCGCTTGTTTGGTTGCATCAAAATAACTATACAAATCGTAAGTTTCATTAAGAATATCAACATTTCCGCTATGAGTTGGAACCCAATCAATTAATTTTAACCTAGTCTCAGAATAGGCTTCTAATATAGCTTTATAATCGTTAATTTTATCCAAGATGATTGCCGAAATTGGAAACACCATCCCTTTTGGCGTAAATTCCCGTTCAGCTAAAATATGGTGAATTAAATAACGATGTAATCTTCCATTACCATCTTCTAAAGGATGTATAAAAACAAATCCAAAAGAAATTAAAGTTGTATGCAATACAGGATCTATGGAACTTTTAGATAATCTATCATGCATGTTAATTATTCCCTCTAATAGTTTTTTTAAATCTTCAAATTTTGCCGATATATGGTTAGGTATAGGCTCTCCGCTTCTTTGTTCGTGCGCTCCAATAAATCCATTTTCTTTTCTCCAGCCCAATTTAATAAATCGAGCATCATGAATTAATATTTGTTGTAATTTCAAAATTAATTCTTCTGTCAAGGGATATCGTCCTGCTTCTCCTATTACATGGCTCCATTTTACAGTCTGTTTTCTATTGGGCGATTCTCCCTCAATGGCAAATGAAGATTTGGAATCACTCAATAATAAAAAAGCTGAAGCACGAAAAAGTATATCTTGAGATGTTTCTTTAAATAGGCATTTCGCTTGATTGGATAAATTCGATTCAATATAGGCGTTTAACTTTTCCGTTTTTCTAATCAAAGGGCAAAAATTTCTGTTACCTGGTAAGTTATTATTTACACGATGCCGAACAGATCTTTCAAAAAAACATCCGTACTGTAATTTTTCATCTAATACGTCTACAAAATTGCCCAATTTTGCATCAGGAATATCAAGTCGTTTATCGAGTAACCATTCGTATAAAAACCAAATTCGCCGACAATACTGCCCCGTAGGTTCTTTAAGTATCATTGATTTTATTTTGTCTTCGGACAGGCCGAGAAAAATTTTTTTTAAAACTGCTAAATCAACGCCTTCATATTTTAATGCAAAAACAAGATGCCCAAATAGAGTATTTTCTGGCATGTGCCTCGGTGTGTAAATAGCCCATCGACCTTTATTAAATTTTCGATGTTTATTACTAATGAGACTTAAAATATCAGGCAATACTACTTTTAAATCCAATTGAGCAATAAGAGCAGAATAACCCACAAAAATTTGACCCGGTTCGGGGACTGTTCTGCCCTCAAAATAATAATTCTTTTCTTGTGAAAAACGATTATTCTCGTCCATTTTTTATATACCTTCTTTCATTCTTATGAAATTTAATTATTTTTCAACATTTTTATGAAATTTAATTTAAAAATACAATTTGAGAGATGCGATAAAACGATGATTCAGGGACTTATAGAATTACGAAAAAAATATTGAATCATTTTGGACTTTCAATCCAAGATATTTATGAGCTCCAGCAATAATTCCACAAAAATTAACATTAGCCCTGCTCAATGTCAATTAAAACAGCTCCCTTAAAGAGTTGAGCGGCACTGCTTCGATATTTTCGGTAATATAATAGGCTCTAATGCCCGGATAGATTATGTAAATTTTCTTTAAATTAAGGGATTGTAGAGCAATCATCATAGACTTTGTTTTTGTTGGAGCGTCGGAGTACTTGACTTCAAAGCCTATACGTTCACCGTGCATATTGAGGACCAGGTCTATTTCTGCGCCGCTGTGTGTGGCCCAAAAAAAAGCTCTGTGTGGTTTGTTGCTTAGACGAAGGATTTGTTCAAGAGCAAATCCTTCCCATGAAGCACCGACTTTGGGATGCCTCTGGAGTTTATCTAAGGACTCAATGTCGAGCAAAGTATGAAGTAACCCTGAATCTCTGATATATAATTTTGGTGCCTTAACCATGGATTTACCAATATTCTCAAACCACGGTGAAAGTTGTCTAACCATAAAAGTATCAGAGAGCAAATCCAAATAATTTTTAACAGTATTACTTGAAATCCCCAAAGACCGTGCGATCTCTGAATAATTGCAGGTCTGTCCGTGGTAGTGCGCTATCATTTGCCAAAATCGTTTTAGATGCAGTGGAGAAACTTTAAGCCCGAAAGAACCGATATCCTTCTCTAGGAAAGTTTGAATAAATTGCTCTCTCCATCGAAAGCCTATTTCTTCGGTAGAAGCCAGAAAAGCTCGCGGATAACCACCACGAATCCACAATTGGTTATAGAGTGCGGACTCTATTTCATCGATACCAAAGCCTGGCAATTCTATATACTCGATCCTCCCTGCGAGCGATTCCAAAGTTTGTCGAAGCAAATCGCCAGATGCGCTACCAAGCACAAGAAATTTTGCCGGAAGAGGATTTCTATCTGAGAAAACACGAATAAGTGGAAAAAGATCGGGCTTACGCTGCACTTCGTCGATTACGACTAGACCGGTTAGATTTTCAAGGGCTAGTTGCGGATTTTGGAGTGTGACTAAGTCGTCATTGCGTTCAAGATCAAAATAATGAACTTTTCCCGAGAAAGAGAACCAATCGACAATTTCCCGAGCCAGGGTAGTTTTTCCTGATTGTCTAGAGCCAACAAGTGCTGTTACCGGATTATTTGCGATGGAATCCTGGATTTTATGCAAAAATTTTGATCTCTCTATCATTTACTTAAAATAAAGCAATAATTTCAAATTTTCAAGGTAAAACAGGCTTTTACCACGAAAATTTGAAAAGTGATTGATTAAATTTCGTGACAACCCTCTATTTTATCGACTTTTTCTAATTTACTCAAAGTAAACTCATATCCCAAATCACGTAGAAAACAAAATCCGAAAATCCACGAATTTATCTCGCAAAAACTCCCTTATTCACTTTCATCGAATGCATGGACACAAATACCGCTTATCAAGACCTAGTAAGTCATCTTAAAAATAATTTTTACTTAAAAAGCTCTCTAGACCTCCTTCAATGGGATGCTGAAGTTAATCTCCCATCCAACTCTGGAGACATACGCGCCGCCCAGATTGCAGCTCTTAGCGAGGTTCTTCATAATAAATCTACAGATCCTGCTATTAGTAAACTTCTCGACCAACTAGAGTCTAATCAAAATAAGCTCACGCATCCACAGCTCACTGTCCTGCGCGAAACCCGCAGAGAATACCAGCGCGCGGTGAAGCTTCCTGCTGAATTCGTTGCTAAGAAAGCCGAAACCGAATGCCTTTCCTATCTTGCCTGGGTGGAAGCACGCAAAAATTCTGATTTTTCTGCATTTGCTCCTTTTCTTCAAAAAGAACTCGATTTCGCAATCCAAGAAGCTGAATTTGTGGGCTCTCACACAAACCCTTATGATTACGCTATTGATAAGCACGACCCAGGCCTCAATACTAAATTTATCGAAAAGAATTTCTCTGAACTCAAAACGGCTCTTATTCCTATTGTCACTCAAATTACTAATTCTGCTATCAAACCGGACTCTTCTATTCTCAAGAACTTCCCGATTTCGCTACAAGAGCAATTTGTTCGTGAGGTTACTGAAAAACTGGGCTTCGACTACACTCATGGCCGGATGGACCGATCCGTACACCCTTTCTGCAGCGGAAACTCTCAGGATCTGCGCATGACGACTCGTTTCAATGAAAATGTGCCCCTTGACTCTCTTTTCAGCTCGATTCACGAAACGGGCCATGGCCTCTATGAACAAGGTCTTCCTAAAGAAAACATAGGGACTCCTCTAGCTAGGGCCATTGGCATGGCAGTTCATGAGTCTCAAAGTCGACTCTGGGAGAACCAAGTTGGCCGATCTAAGGCATTCTGGAAATTCTGGGAGCCACGCTACCGCGAGCTTTTTGGAGATCAGTTGAAGCACATTGATAGCGATCTCCTTTATCTCACGATCAATTCGGTCGAGCGTAATCCTATCCGCGTAGATTCCGACGAAGTCACCTACAATCTTCACATTATTCTTCGTTTTGAATTAGAAAAACAACTTTTCAATGGATCGCTGAAGATCAAAGATCTACCGGAAGTCTGGAACGCCACTTCTAAGGAAATTCTTAACATAACTCCCAAAAACAACAAAGAAGGGGTCCTTCAAGATGTACACTGGTCCATGGGTTACTTTGGCTACTTCCCAAGCTACTGCTTAGGAAACATGATGGCAGCGCAACTCTGGTACGCAGCCAATGCCCAGATTTCAGGTCTCCAGGACTATATTGCGAAGGGGGATTTCTCACATTTGCTGAATTGGCTCCGTACAAATATTCACCAATACGGGCAACAGTACACGCTTCACGAAACCCTCCAACGCATCACAGGCGAAGACCTTTCATCGAAACATCTAATTAAATATCTCTCTGAACGGTATCTTCCGCTGTATACAAATTAGAACAACTGAACACCACTGTATCGATCAATTGTATTAACAAAATTGAGGGTTCACTTAACTGGTTCGATGACTATTCTATAAAGATAATTATCACCCTCAACCCCATCAAAATATATCATTGCATGAATTTTTCCGCCAGAAAATTTCACCTCTCCCTCTCTCGGCCTATAATAAGGTAAGTTGTCAAGACTGACGCTGTTCTGTTGAAGAGGGCCATCTTTATCATCTTTACCTTTTAAAATAAATTGAGGGATAGAACGTGGTCCCTTAAGCCCGGGCACAATAACGCTATTCGAAGTATTTGGAGCATATGGACCAAGCTTAACAGTATCATAGGAAAAGTCGCTGCGAATATACGGATCAAAGTCAGGCGATACCACCTCCAACGTCATCGAAACTTCAAAAGTACTGTCATTCTTAATCTGTATGTGCAACGAAAATTCCCCATACAAAGCAATCTGACCTGACATTAAAAGAACAACGAATGCCGTCGATAAAACAATTTTTAAAATTTTGGAATTTTGAGTAAACATTTCTTTATTTTTTAATAGTTTCACCATACTTAACCTAGTTGCATCGTAGTCCATTTACTATAAATTGTCAAATACAATAAAATATAAACTGAGAAAATAAAATTTAAAGGTATTGATCAGATGGTAAAAAAGAGATAGCGTAGCGCTTAAAAAAAATATATACAGGCCTTAAACAATAA
>Ga0207144_1040_pt2 | contig 15872 bp, 6 predicted proteins | sample Alteio_BWMinHeat_FD_153583 | JGI IMG/M metagenome (GOLD analysis project Ga0207144, IMG submission 153583) | Enriched cells from forest soil in Barre Woods Harvard Forest LTER site, Petersham, Massachusetts, United States -... | ecosystem: Environmental > Terrestrial > Soil > Temperate forest >...
GCCGATTATGCCCGGCCGCATGACGGTGCCCTTGTAGGAAGGAGGAGTGAACATGGGCCCAAGACGGTACTTTCTCATTTCCGCTTGGGCCGCTGCCTTCAATTCGGGAGTGGCATCGAAGGCGTCATCGAACGTGACTCCTTGCGGCGTGAATGCGGCAGGAAGCGTGGGAAACGGCTGAGTGGCAGCGGCGTGTTCGCCATCCACGTCGCTTGAGGGAACAGGCCGCTCTTCGATAGGCCAGATGGGCCGGCCAGTCATGCGATCGAATACAAAGGCGGCGCCAAGTTTCGTGAGTTGGACAGCAACATCTATCTTTCGACCGTTCAGCTTCATGGTGAGAAGAATGGGGGCCGCCGGCAAATCGTAGTCCCAAAGACCATGGTGGACGATTTGATAGTGCCACTTGCGAATGCCAGTCGTTGCATCAAGGCAAACAATACTCTCCGCAAAGAGGTTGTCGCCGGGCCTGTGGCCTCCGAAGAAGTCGTTGCTTGGTGTGCTGACGGGAAGATAGAGAAGTCCGCGTCGTTCATCGAGACTCATGGGCGCCCACACATTGGTGTGTCCCGTAAACTTCCAGGAGTCTGCACCCCAGGTTTCGTTGCCGAACTCTCCCTGTTGCGGAATCGTGTGAAAACTCCAAACTTGTTTGCCGGTGCGCGCGTCGAAGGCGCGAACTTCGCCAGGAGGATCGTTATGGTAGACGAGGCGGTCCCCAATAACGCTGCCAAGGATCACAAGATTTTGATAAACGATTGGAGGCGAGGTCTGTGTGTAGTCGAGTTTCTTGATCGGCCAGATTAACCCCTTGCTGAGATCAACGATGCCATTCTCGCCGAACGATGTAAGGGGCTGGCCGGAGGCAGCATCGAGGCAGATCAAGCGATATCTGGTGTTCAGGAAAAGGCGAAGATTTTTACCGTCACGCCAGGCAGCGATCCCCCGGTGAGTGAAGCCCATTCCGTTCGTAGGCTGGCCATCGGCGTAGGACTTGGGATCGAATTTCCAGAGTTGAGCGCCGGTTTCTGCGTTGAGCGCAACCACTTGGTTGTACGGCGTGGTGACATAGAGGACATTGCCGATCATGAGAGGTGTGTCTTCAAACGTGCCCGGGTGCGTACCGAATTGCTTTAGGTCGGTCTCACCGGTCTTCCAAGTCCACGCAACGCGAAGTGACGAGACGTTGGTTTTGTTGATTTGAGAGAGGCTGGAATACTTGGTGCTAGCCTGGTCTCCGCTGTAATAGAGCCATTCTCCATTGCCCTCGTCGGAAGCAGCACTGGCAACTAAAAAACCAAGGATCGAGAGAGCGCTTACAGCCAAAATGCCGTTCCGCACCCTGTGAAGAGGTGCAACACGCCTGAAAATGAAGTTTGCGTTCATAAAATCTCGTCCCAACGACGCCGGACGGATTGTGCGTGATACTTAGTGCAAGTGCGAGTCGTACCAGCGGAGCATACGCTCAAGCGAATCTCTCTGGTGCTCCATTTCCTGAAAGATGTGCGGCTCGCGAGGATAGCGCACCATCTGTGTCTCGCCGCCGAGAAAGCGGAGGCCATAGTAAAACTCTTCGCCCTGAGAAATCGGCACGCGCACGTCCGCTTCGCCGTGGATGACCAGCGCTGGCGTATGACAATGCTCCAAGAAGCGAACAGGAGAATGGTCGTCATAGAGCTTCACGTTGGGCCTTAGACTGCCGTAGTAGCCATCCAAATAGCTGGGATCTATATCTGAAGTTGTAGCCATGGTGAACAGGTCCGTAACAGCAGCGCCAACGATTGCCGCCTTGAAGCGATCTGTGTGAGTGATTGTCCAGGAAGTCATGAAGCCGCCGTAGCTCCAACCACCAACACCAAGATGGTCGGAATCAGCGATTCCGCGCGACACGAGGAGATCTACGCCATCCATGCTGTCCTGGAAATCACCGTAGCCCCAATCGCGGTAATTCGCTTCGGTGAAGGAAGTCCCTGCGCCATCGGACCCGCGCGGATTGGGTAAGAGCACGGCAAAGCCATGAGAAGCCAGGATGCCGCCCCAGTCGTACCACGAACCGTGAAAGCCGGCTGCCCATGCTTCCTCTGGCCCACCGTGATAGTGAACGATGGTCTTGTAACGTTTCCCTTTTTCGTAGCCGGCCGGAAGTAGAAGAATCCCGTGGACGGTCTTCCCGTCCTTGGAGTTCTTCCAGCTTAATTCTTCGGAAGTGCCAAGCTTCCAATTCTTGACTTGGGGATTGGTGTCGGTGAGCATGCGGTCTTGACCGGCGACGTTGACGTAAACCTCATCAGGATGTTCCATCGTCTGACCGAGAAACGCCAACTTCTGGCCGTCCCTGCTGAGGGTGAACTGCTCGGTAGTCGCTTGCTTGCCGATGTGAGTGAGCGAACCCGAACTCGCATCCACTTTAAAGAAAGCGGGGGCCGCGCCCTCGACGCCACAGGCAGTCAGGGACTTACTGTCCTGATCCCACTCCATCGTTTCGAGCGTCGCGGGATAGGACTCGCCCAGAACGGTTTCCTTCGAAGTTTCGAGGTTGTAAAGAACGGGGACTCCTGTGATGTCTCGAGGACCAGGCTTGCCAAACAAGACAGTGCGACCATCCGGGGACCAGCTAATGCGATTGTAAGCGGCGTGTTCGAGGAGCGTTTTGACGATAGAACCATTAGAAGCGCTGAGAATCGAGATTTTGGAAACACGCCAATAGTCGTCAATCCGCGGAGTCTGCGAGATGCGCGCGAGAAATCGCGAGCCATCGGGCGCCCAGTCAAAATCATCAATGTTCATGTTTTCTTTTGTGACCAGGCGAGCTTGTCGAGCCACCAAGTCGTACACCCAGAGGCGATCAAACTTGTAGTTCGCGTCAACCTCGATGTGATCTTCCTTGCGTTGCTTGCGCTCTGTCTCTTCCTTGGTGTCCTGATCGGTTCGAACGAACGCCAACTGCTTGCCATCTTTTGACCACTTAAACTTTTTCACGCCACCTGGAATCGCAGTCAGCGGGATCGCCTCTCCGCCGTGCAAAGAGATCAGCCAAATTTGATTGACAGGTTTGGCCGGTTTCTCTTCAGGCGCGCCGGGTTTCGACTCCGGCGGCGCAATGTCTTTGCGCTCTTCCGCTCTGAGGATGGCAAACTGAAACGTCCGATTCTTGGCGGACGAGTTCTCTCGGTCGGTAAGAAACGCCAGCGTGGAACCGTCAGGTGACCACCGTGGGGAGGAGTTGGAAACCCCACCAGTTACGAAAGCGCGCGCGGGAATGCCGCCATCGGAAGGGACCAGCCAGATTTGAGAGTTTCGACGCTCGCCCGCTGGCACCGGCGTCTCTACGACATAAGCGATCAGGCTCCCGTCGGGTGAAATCTGCGGATCGTGGACAGACTTCAGGTTGACGAGGTCAATGGGATCGAAAGTTTTGCGATCCTGGCCGGGCAGGATCCCAGCGCCCGCGAGAAGGAATAGTGCAACAAGCAGAGCAATGCGCCTCATCAATCCTCCAATGAGCTCAACTGTTCGACCTAAATTGATCGGGCCAAATCTCGGCCATCAGCTACTTGCGTTCGAAGATCACTTTTCCGTCGAAAATGGTTATGTTCACTTTTGCGTTTTCAATCTCGACGGGGTTTATGTGAAAAATGTCGTCGGACAAAACCGCGAGGTCTGCAACTTTTCCCGGCTCGATAGAACCTTTAACACCATCTTCTAGTGAGGCATACGCCGAACCAACGGTGTAGGCATGTACGGCTTCCTCAACGGAAATTTTCTGCCGCGGTGCCCAACCATCAGGATTCTTGCCATCCAGGGTGCGCCGGGTGACTGCGGCGTAGATTCCGGCCAATGGGTTCATTGGCGCAACAAACCAGTCCGAGCCAAAGGCGAGCACCGCGCCCGCATCCAACAAGGAACGGAATGCGTAAGTGGTCTTCACTCTCTCGGCCCCGATGCGCTTGTCGGCCCAACGCCCATCGTCGATCGCGTGATAGGGCTGCATGGAAGCGACCACGTGTAGTTTGGCAAAGCGCGGAATATCCGCCGGAGACAAGTGTTGAGCATGCTCGATGCGCAAGCGGCGGTCTGAGGCGCCATTTTCCGTTTCTAACCTTTCGAACATGTCGAGAATCGTTCGAATAGCCCGGTCTCCAATCGCGTGTACTGCGATTTGCAAGCCAGCTTTGTCCGCGTCCCGCATATGCGCGTACATTTCTTCCGGGTGTAAGAGCTCCGGGCTAGGAATACCGCTGGTCGTGGGAGCATCGGAGTAAGGCTCGTAGAACCACGCCGTGGTGGAACCCAAGGAACCATCGGCAAAACTCTTGAGGGCGCCGATCTGTAATTTATCGCTACCGAAGTCCGCCATAACGCCCGCGGAAGCAAGGCGCTTCCAGTCCACCAAAGGCAAGTGGGTCGATACCCGCACGTGCAATTCCCCGCGGCGCTCGAGGATCTGATAGCCGCGAATAACATCGGCCATGGTATCCACGCCTTGGGCCGTGAAGACACCCATATCCTGAACACTGGTCACTCCATTTTCAGTGGCGTAGGTTTGCGCGGCCCTAATGGCGGAAAGAATTTGTTCCATGCTCGGGCGAGGCTGAACATGCTCGATCAAAGTCTTCGCCGCATCTTTGAAGATGCCAGTTGGATTGCCGTCAGCGTCTCGAACGATGAGTCCACCGGGCACGTCCTTTGTGCTCTTATCAACGCCGGCAAGCTTCATCGCGAGCGCGTTGGCCAGGCACATGTGCCCATCAGAACGATTCACAAAGACGGGATTGTCCGGTGTCGCATCGTCAATCAATTGATGCGTGGGGAGTTGAGCAGGAGTCCAGCGCTCGTGGTCCCAATTGCCATTCAGGATCCATTCGCCTTTGGGCCGGCTGCGCGTAAATTTGGCGATTCTTTCCCGGAATTCCTCAGGACTGGAGGCCTCATGCAACTGCACGCTCGTGATCCCATCACCGCCCATATAGAAATGAACATGAGCGTCGTTGAATCCGGGAACGACACGGCGCCCCTTAAGGTCAATCACTTTTGTCTTGGGACCTGCCAGCTTGAGAATTGCTTCGCTGTCACCAACCTCGACGATGCGATTGCCCTGGATGGCAACCGCCTCGGCTTCCGGCTGCCGGGGATTTTCTGTCCAGATTTTGCCGTGCACCAAGATGAGATCAACGTGGGATTGTCCCAAGGCCGCAACTGGAAAGAGCAATGCCGCGGTCAGAGCGGCTGCGATGGATAGTGCGTGCATTTTTTATTGATTCCTTTTCCGGCGCGATCTGCTTCGGTACGAAAAATCTCCGCCTTCGCAGAGGTATGTCAGTTTGGCATTTCGCGCGTCCACCAAACTCCGGAGAATGCTGCTCGCCGGCCCAATTTCAACTCTATGGATGATCCGTCCACCACCAGAATGGCCCTATAGTTTTTTCCACAGGCCAAATCTGGTTCAGAGTGTCACCATCGAACAACTCCCCATTCTTCATCACGTAGCGAATGCTGGTTGTGTTGTGGATATCTTGCAATGGATCCTTGCTGAGAATCACAAGATCCGCGAGCTTTCCCGACTCTATGCTCCCCAGATCCTGGGCAAGGCCGATAGCCTCAGCTCCATTAAGAGTCGCGGCTCGAAGCGCCTCCAGATTGCTCATTCCGCCAGACTGTAGCGACCACAATTGCCAGTGAAAACTCAGTCCCTGAAGTTCTCCGTGGCCGCCCACACAAACCTTGCCTCCGGCTTTAGAGATCGCCCAGGTGGAGGCCGCGTCCACTGGATAGGTATATTCGTCCTTCCTGTGCCACGTCAGCCCTGAGGTTTTTTCATCGAGGATTGCGTGAGGGATGAATCGCTTCAATTTGGGATCATCGTGAATATTGCCAGTTTGGAAAAAATGCGCCTCAGATCCAGGGCCGTCATAACCGCCAATGATAAAGGTGGGTGTGTAGTAGATTCCAGATTGCGCCACCAAGGTGACGACATCCTTGAAGAGCGGTGCGACGGGAAACTGGTGTTCGTTTCCGCCGAATCCGTCAATCACATGAGTGAGATCCAGTGGCATGTCGGCGCCACCTTCTGTGGTAGGGATAACGTGCAATTTCTCGCACGCTTCCACGACAAACTGGCGTTGATTTCGGTCCCCGACAAGGTAGGACTTCACGAGATTCGTGCGGTAGAAGTCTTTGTAACGGCTGATGACCTTCTCGGCTTCCTTCTCCGACTGAAAATCATTCGTCGAGAAAATGCCCGGTCCGGTCGAATATGCGCGTGGCCCGAGGATTTCGCCTGCGTCCGCCAAATCCTGATACGCAAATAAATCGCTCGTATACGTTTGCGGGTCGCGCCCTGCCGTGATTCCATAGGCCAGAGTGGCCAAGAAGTCCCAATTCTGAAGGTCAAGAACTCCGCGACGAATATTGAACCAATGCGCGTGAGTGTCAATGAAGCCGGGAACAATCGTGTTCCCTCGCAGGTCAATCGTTTTGACTCCTGGCGGTATTGCGACCGAGCCACTCTTCCCCACGGAGACAATTCGGTCATTGCGAACCACTATGTCCGCGGAGTCGAACACCAGGTCGCCGTTCATGGTTACGACCTTGGCGCCCTTCAAGGCGACCGTGCCTTCCGGCGTGTGACGCGGCACCTGAACCTTTATCCGCAATGCTTCGGGATGAAATTTGTCAGCCGAAGCGTCCGACTTCTCTGCAGTTGCGGCCGGTTCCGAGTTTGCTGACCCGAAATTCCCTGCCAGATCAACGTCGGCATCCGCAAGAGGCAGCCGAAAGTACGTCGAAGCCAAGGACCAAGAAATGGTCTTCCCTGCATCGGCCCAGCTTGCGAAATCCGCGCCAACATCGGTCAATCGTTTCGCGGACACCGCTGGGGAACTGAGGTCCAGCAATGGCGCGGAGCCACCAACCATGGGAAGGTCAAAGAGATAAACCTGGCTTCGGAACAAAGCCAGCGCGTGGCGGCCGTCCGAGCTTACTTCGATCTTGGCGGGGGGCGCAAAATCCGATCCCCAAACATCTTTGCTATTCAGACGCAGCAAGGTACGACGCGCCGACCCGTCGGGCAGCATCGAAACGACCGAGTAATTCACGCTCTGTAGTGTTGGTTTTTGGAGCTCGGTTACGAAAAGACGTCCCTCGGTTCCGGCAAAGTGCGGGAAGGAATAGTGCGCTCCAGAAGCAATGAAAGCCGCCGCGCCGCCGTCCGCGGGAATGGAAATAAGATCAAGACCATCCACGGCATGCAGCCACTGATCGCCTTGCTCCAACGTTGTGCTTCGCGGCGCCCTCAAAACGAAGATGTGTTTCCCGTCAGGCGACCATGCTGGCTGCGTGTAGTACGCAAGAACCGTGGTTAATTTTTGAGGCTGTCCGCTTCCATCGGGCGTGACCTTCCAGACTGCTCCTCCATCCGCTGACCACGTTACGTATGTCAGCCAACGACCGTCGTGAGACCACGCGGGGTCGAACTCGCGCTCATTGCTCGACGTGACGCGAGTGGGCTTCGCGTTGGGCTTCCGCGGAATCGCGTAGAGATGCCCGAGCGACGAAAAAGCAATCGCCGATTGATCAGGAGATTCAACAGCACCCTGAACAAGCCGCGCTTCGACGGGGCCTGTATCGACTCGACCCGGGAAGTTGAGCTTGGGCCCGAGTTCTCGCGACACACTTGCGCGAAACGGAATCACGCGGTCCTGACTAGTCGAGACGTCAAGATTGTGAATCTTGCCGCCGAAAGACAGAACAATACTTTTGCTATTGGGCATAAAGGCAAATCCGGGAAGCATGTCGCGGGTGGAGACCCATGCGTCTTGACTGTCTCGCTGAAGCGGATACTTGAGCCAGCGATCTTCGCCCGTGGATAAATCGCGAAGCCGCAGAGCAGAACTTGAATCGTAGTGCGTGGCGTAGACCAATTTCGTCCCGTCCGGAGAGATCGCCGGCCGAAACGCTCCGCCAATGTCATTTGTAATCGTCTGCGTTTCTCCAGTCTGAATGTCGCGCCGAGCGATTTGCCACTTCAGATTTTCAGAGAAACCAGCCGGCCGCGTTTCATAGTACATGTAGCGGCCATCAGGAGACGAAACGGCCCCCATGGCAATTTGGCCTGGAGCATTTTCGGTTCCCTTGGCTTGTACGACTGCAATGCCGGATCCACCTTTAACGTCATACATCCACAGTTCGAGCGCGCTGCCGTAACCTTTGGGTTTTAAGCGCGATACAACAATGTAGCGGCCGTCACGAGTCCACACGGGCGAGGTGAACATCGTGTCCGTGTCGTTGGTAAGCCGCTTGGCCGCAGAACCATCGGCGTTCGAGATCCATATATTATCCGCGCCGGATCTATCACTTACGTACACGATCTGCTTTCCGTCGGGAGAAAAACGCGGCTGACTCTCGAACGAAAACCCCGAAGTGATCGGAACTGCATTTCCTCCCTCGATGTTTAGGGAGTAGAGATGGCCCACGAGATCGAACACAATGTTGCGGCCATCGCTGGAGACATCAAGAGAAATCCAGGTGCCTTCGTCGGTGGAGAATTCAATCTTGCGTGCAGCGTGCAGGCTGAGGCCGCTCTGCTTCGAAGTTTGCGCTTCTGTTTTTTCCTGAGCAGGTGCAGGAGGTTGCGCGCCAGCCTTGCCCGGAAAAGAGGTAAAAAGCAAAGCGGAACATCCCCAAATAGCCAAACGAAGTGCTCCGTGCGGTGCGCTCATGGGATACCGTCTCCTTCTAAGTTCCATTCGCACGCAAATCCTTCAAGCCGCGCCAAACACACCCTGAGGTAACCCGACGTTTCCCTAGGACTAAATCTATGGAGTTTTTCGCAATCTTTCCGAAAGAAACTAACTGGGGTCCGGAGACGCATCTCGCGATGCTCCGCCGGACCCCAGAGAGCGGGGTTAGAAGTTGAACCGCAGAGCTAGCTGAATCTGACGGGAAGTCCCGACGCCAAGCGTTCGGCCGAGCGTGTTGAAGATTTGACCAAACGAAGGGAATGGAACGAATTGGTTCTGAGCGTTAGTAGTTCCGCCAAAAAACCCATTGGGCTCGTCGAAGTTTGGGTGATTAAACAGGTTGAACATTTCCGCACGGAATTCAAAGTTCTTACTTTCCGTGAGGCGAGTCTTCTTAAGGATGGAAAAATCTATCTGCTTGTAGGACGGTCCATAAAAGGTATCGCGGCCAAGATTTCCAAACGTTCCCGGCAGCGGCATTTTGTAGGCAGCTGGATTCAGGAAATTATCGGGGCCAGATCCTGTTCCGTACTGCGATACGCCTGGAACTCGATCGGGGCGCTGATTGGTGAAATCTCCATTCCCAAACGTGTTCGTGCCGATGTGGACGGTAGACGCAACGCCTGTGCGCAAGATACCCAAAGCTGCGACGCTCCAGCCGCCGACGATGCGATCCACCGTTGAACTTGCGTTGCCTAGGAAGCGGTGTTGATGACCGAAGGGCAACTCGTACATGGTGTTGAACGAAACGTTGTGGCGGATGTCTCCGCTACCGTTGCCCCGCTCGGCCTTAAAGTTGTTGGTATCCTGCGGGTCGGAAGCAAACAGTCCCTGGTCATCCACGTCGTCGATCCCGTGACCCAGGCTGTATTCCAGGTCGAACGTAAAGCCTTTTTGCATGCGCCTCTTAATCGAAACCTGGAGGCCGTTGTAGGAATTGAATCCCGAGTTGCTCTGGAGTAAGACGTTTCCGAATTGCGGCAGCGGCCGGGCGTTCGTCGCGGGGTTGATGTAATTTATGTTGAATTCGCGCCAAAGATTCACGCCGTGATTGCCCAAATAGGCGACCTGTATCGCCCAATCGTTGCTGATCTGGGCGGCCACGCTCAAGTTGTACTGGTTGACGTAGATGTCAGGCTTGTGCCACGGAAATCCGTTGACGTTCGGCGGAAAGACCTCGGACTGCGAAAGGAAAGAATCAAATGGATACGTCAGATTGGGGATTTGCGATTGCAGAAGCGTCACGTTTCCCGTGATCGTATTTGAGGGCACGAAGTACGAACCGAATCCCACTGGATAGTCCTGGAAATAAATTCCATATCCTGAGCGCACGACAATGCGCGTCGTCGGCGACCAGGCGATTCCGACACGAGGGCCGAAGTCTTTGCCGTTGATTTGGAAATAAGGGGTTCCCGCAGGCGCAAGACACATGCACCTGGTATCGAACGGTCGCGTGGCATTCTTCGAATCGTGGGGAACCGTCTCAATGTCGTAACGCAGGCCGTAATCGATGGTCAGGTTCGGACGGATTTGATAGCTATCCTGTACAAACGCCCCAATCTGCGTCGCTCGAGTGCCATTCCCTGGGGTGGCCGCTGAAATGTTCACTTGCGCAACACTGTCATTGATGAAGTCAGTGATCGAATTAAACGTCATGGTCGGAAAATCAGTGTTGTTCGCATTGACCTGAATCTTGTACATGTTGGCGCCCCACTTAAGTGCGTGGCGTCCTTTGACCAGGCTCATATTGTCGCCGTACTGGAAACTGTTGTTGTTTTCCAGGAAGTACGATTGCGTTCCTGGATTCGCCGTCAGGCCCACCACAGTGGTCGCAGGAAAGGGCTCACGCGAATCGATGTTGCTGGCCCAGCGCTGCAGCCCCGCAAGGAAGTCATTGATGAAGCTTGAGTTGAAAAAGTGCGTCTCGTGAATAGCGATGTTCGTCGTTCGCAAAGGCACGATTTGGTGATCGTTGGGGCCAAGTGAGGCGGGGAAAACGCCGAACAGCGCGCCGTGAGTAAACGAATCGTTGATGTTGAGGCGCACGAAGGCGGAATCCGAACTGCTGAATTTGTGATCCACCCGAACAGAGCCCGTGTCTTCGCGAATCGCCGACGCAGACGTGGTCGTGAAATTGTCAACGAGTGGATCGGAAGTCGGGGAAGTACCTATGGGAAACAAGTTGACTATGTCTTTTAGCTGGGGTGACGTGGCCAGCACCTGGGCGCGTAATGCGTCGCTGGGCACCGTCCCGGAACCGGTGATTCCGATCCGCTGGCGCGAACCTTCATAGTTCAGAAACACAAAGGTGCTGTTTTTGCGGATCGGCCCACCAAAGTTTCCACCAAAATTGTTATAGCGAAATTCCGGTTTCGGCGCAGTCTTGACTGCAAAGAAGTTTTCCGCGTCGAGGATATCATTCCGGAAGTATTCAAAGGCGCTGCCATGGAATTCATTGGTGCCGGACTTTGTAACGATATTTACGTAGGATCCGCCGGCGCGGCCGTATTCCGCTCCGTAGTCGCTGGTCTGTACCTTGAACTCCGAAATCGTATCCAAGCTGCCGGTCAACAATCTCGCTCCCCGCTCGAATCCGTTCGCCATGTAGGGCTGATCGACGCGCGAGGCATCGACTCCGTCGATGGAAAATTGGTTGTGGACGGTATGCAGCCCGTTGAAACTAAGGTCGGCGATGAAGTTACTGCGCAGCACGGCGCCCGGAGTCAGTAGAGCAAATCGCGCGTAGTCGCGGCCGTTGATGGGCAGTTCGTCGATCTGTTGCGTCTGCATCGTCGTTCCCGTCGATGCGTCGCCCTTCTCAAGAATGGGCGCATCCGAAGTAACCACAATTTCTTCATTAACGGAGCCCACCTGGATTGTGAAGTTCAATTCAACGGTCGCGGCAACGCTCAGGAGAACCCCTGTCTTGACTTCACGCCGAAAGCCTTGATGTTCCGCAGAAATGTCGTAGGTTCCTATGCGGAGTTCCGTAATTCTGTAATGACCTTGGCTGTCCGTCTGCACCGTCCGGGTCTCACCCGTCCCCACGTTCTTTGCGGTCACGGTCGCACCCGCGATGGACGCTTTTGAGTTGTCAAGAACCTGGCCAGTGATTTCTCCGGCAGTCTGGGCTTTGGCCGACGACGGCATCAGAATCGCAATCATTGTCACTAGAAGAGCCACCCACAATAATGAACGTCTACCAATTCTCATGATTTCCCCCTCGATTTAGGACCGTTGCGCGGAGTACAAACCTAGCCGCCTCCTTCGCGCAAGTCGAATGTAACTTTCGCGTTTTCAATATCATTTTTTACGCAGCGATCTCCCTGCGCCTGGAGCACGGTCCTCGCTGTGTTCGGATCGAATTCCTCTTCTGAATCCGAGGCAGCGGAGGTACCCCTCGACGACGTATTTGCTGTGGATTGTCAAATTTGTGTTACCTCGATACAATGACAAACTATGTTGAAAAAGCGACAGACGCCCCTGCTGGATCCAGTCGCTGCCCCAGGTGCACTAATCACGACGTTTCACCACGATTATCCAGACGGTTTTGTTTTCGGTGAGCATTATCACGATAGCGATCAGATCGTTTACGCAAGTCGAGGCGTCATGACAGTCGAAGCTGCGCACGGGACCTGGGTACTACCTGCGTCTCGGGCTCTGTGGATCCCTTCAGGGATTGCGCACGCTGTTCGGATGGCGGGCGAAGTCTCGTTGCGCACCTTGTATCTCCGGCCGAAACTTGCGCGCGGCCTGCCAAGAGCGTGCACGGTCGTGAACATTTCCCCGCTCTTGAAAGAGCTGATTCTTTACGCTTGCCAGTTCAAGGCGCTGAATAACAGAGCCCATGCACCTCGCCACCTCATTGGCGTGATATTGGAACTTTTGCGCTCATCACAAACAATCCCGCTGCAACTTCCGCGCCCACTGGATCCCAGGGCATTGAGAGTCGCGAACTTTTTGTACTCTGATCCTGGAAGCGCCGTTCCTACGGAGGAGATCTGTGCGCGCACTGGCGCTTGTAAGAGAACCATCGAGCGGCTTTTCCGGCAGGATACACTGATGACGCTCGGAAGGTGGAGGCAACAACTGCGATTGATCCATAGCGTGCAGTTGTTAGCGCAGGGAATGAAAATCAACAGCGTAGCTTTGGAGGCTGGATACAGCTCCGCGAGCGCGTTTATCTTGATGTTTAAAAGTGTTCTGGGCACTACGCCCGGGCAGTACTTCCAATAAGGAGATTTAAGCAGAGTTCAACAGGGCTTTGTCGCAAGGTCGGTCAGAGGCTATGATTGCGAGCATGAAGCAGTCTATGGAAGGCAACTGTTTTCGCGCGATTGTTTTGCCACTGCAACCTTCCGGGCAAAACGCTAGTGTCAACGTTGAGCCCTCGCTCGCGTTAGTTCCCGATATAGAACAGCACGCGAAGACCGAGTCAGGTGCAAACGTTATATGGTGACGCCGAAGATCACAAAAATTGAAGCATTCCAGTTAGACCTGCCTTTGCGGGAAGGCAGCTATAAGTGGTCCGGCGGAAATTCTGTCCAGGTCTTCGACTCGACCATTGTGGCCGTCTACACAGACACCGGAGTTACAGGATATGGCGAGGTCTGCCCACTCGGCCCGGCTTACTTGCCAGCTTACGCCAAGGGCGCGCGGACTGGCATCGCGGAGATCGCCCCACACTTGATCGGCTTTGACCCGACATCACTTTCGCTGCTGAACGAGCGGATGGATCGTATCTTGCGGGGGCATCCTTACGTGAAATCCGCCATTGACATCGCTTGCTGGGACATCTTCGGCAAAATTTGTGGTCAACCCGTTGCGACTCTGCTGGGAGGACGTTACGGTGAGTCATTCCCTCTGTATCGGGCCATCTCCCAAGAAACTCCCGCAGAGATGGTAGAAAAAGTTTTGCGTTACCGTTTGGAAGGCTACACAAAATTTCAACTCAAGGTCGGCGGTGATCCGGACACAGATATCCAACGCATCCACGAAGTGGCTGCCCATCTAAAAACCGGAGATGTACTCATCGCAGATGCCAACACGGGATGGACACAGCACCAAGCGATCCGCGTAGCCGATGCTGTGCGTTCCGTGGACGTCTACCTCGAGCAGCCATGCGCCAGCTACCAGGAATGTCTGACGGTTCGACGCCATACTAATCGGCCCTTTGTGCTGGATGAGGTTGTGGACTGTCTGGCGATGGTCGTCCAGGGATTCACAGACCATGCGATGGACGTCATTAATCTGAAGATTTCCAAAGTTGGCGGACTTACCCGGGCACGAGAGATTCGCGACTTGTGCGTTTCGCTTGGGATCGCTTTGACGATCGAGGACACCTGGGGCGGAGAAATCACCACTGCGGCGATTGCCCACCTGGCCCACAGCACTCCGCCAGCTTACTTGTTTACCTCAACTGACTTCAACAGTTACCTGACTGTGAGTAATGCAGAGGGAGCCCCGCAGCGAAAGGATGGCAGACTCGCCGCTGGGTGCGTTCCTGGGCTTGGCGTCGAGCCCAGATGGAATGTGTTAGGCAAGCCAGTGCTATCCGTATCTTGAATCCCCGGGCAAGAGGGGTGTGGTTCGCCTCAGAGTGCGATTACAACATCTCTCTGATACAAGCCGCTACTGGCGATTCCACCACCAGAGCTGCGGCAGGGGCTTTTGTTTGGGGTAGATTTCGTCGAGAGTGTTGCCCTCGAAGAATTCGCCGTTTTTCATTACGTATTCAATGTGGATGTCGTCGAGCGGATTTTTGTTGAGAACAACGAAATCGGCGAGTTTGCCTGATTCGATGGAGCCAAGATCCTGCGCAAGGCCCAACGCTTCGGCGCCACGAATCGTGGCGGAGTGGAGCACATCCATGTTGGAAGCACCGCCAGAGGCGAGCGCCCACATCTCCCAGTGGTAGCCAAGTCCTTGAAACTGACCGTGGCTCCCGATGCAGACTTTGCCGCCAGCTTGTATGAGTTTTGCGTCCTGTGCGGCGAGGCGCGGGAAGGCGAGCTCGTCCTTACGCGTCCAGATGCGGCGGCGGCGCGTATGGTCGTCGATGATGTTGTGGGGGATAAAGTGGCGCACCTTGGGATCGTCGTGGACTTCGGTGGTTTCATAGAAATAGTTTTCGGCCCAGGGACCGCCATATGCAACGATTAAGGTTGGCGTGTAGAAGATGCCGGAGCGCGACCAGAATTGCACTGCGTCGTCGAACAGTGGCGTGATCGGCAAGCTGTGTTCGTTGCCGCTGAAAGCGTCGATGACGTGCGTGAGATCGAGCTTCATATCCAGGCCGCCCTCGGTCGTGGGCATGATGCCTTCTTTTCTGCAGGCCATGACCATCCATTCGCGCTGCTTTCGATTACCTACCAGGTACGACTTGAGATACGCGGTGCGGTAGAACTCGTGGTAGCGGCGGACAACGTCCTCGGTGTCCTCGAGAGACTGAAAATCATTATCAGGAAATACGCCGGGGCCAGTGGAGTAGGGGCGCGGGCCGATGATGTCACCGGTGTCGACTAGATCCTGATAGGCGAACATATCGTTGGTGGCGGTCTGCGGATCGCGGCCGGCGGTGACTCCATACGCAAGATTCGCGAGGAAACTCCAATTCTGAAGATCAAGAACGCCTCGGCGGATTTCGGTCCAATGCGGGTGGATGTCGATGAAGCCGGGGACGATCGTTTTGCCGGCAACATCAATCACCTTGGCTTCGGCGGGCACAGCGACGCTACCGCTCTTACCGACGGCGACAATTCGATTGTCTTTGACGACGATGTCGGCGTTCTCGATGATTTCATCCCCCTTCATAGTGATGACGCGCGCGCCGCGAAGAACAGCCTGACCCGAGGGAGTGTAACGCGGGAACGTGACCGTAACCGCAATGACGTCAGGCTTTAGCTTTGGCAACTTTTTCTTTTCTTCGGCTTTGTCAACACTGGTCCCCTCTGCAGTAGGGGCTTTGCCCTTGGACGAAGAACCTGATTTCTCCATGGGCTTGGTATCCGCATTAGGCTCTCCTTCCTGCTTGGGCGGCGCAAATTCCACCTCATCGAGACGCAAACGAAAAAACGTAGACCCTTCCGCCCACGTGAGCATTTTCCCTCCGTTGGCGAAGCCCATATAGTCGCC
>Ga0207144_1105_pt1 | contig 15823 bp, 13 predicted proteins | sample Alteio_BWMinHeat_FD_153583 | JGI IMG/M metagenome (GOLD analysis project Ga0207144, IMG submission 153583) | Enriched cells from forest soil in Barre Woods Harvard Forest LTER site, Petersham, Massachusetts, United States -... | ecosystem: Environmental > Terrestrial > Soil > Temperate forest >...
AGATCATCCTAACGAAGAGCGTCCAGGGTATTTTGTTTCAGCTAATGATCTAACACCACTTGAGCATGCAAAAATCCAGGCAATTGCTCAGGCTTATATTGATTCCTCAATCTCAAAAACAGTTAATGCTCCAAATTCACATACTGTTGAGGACGTTAAAAATCTTTATATGGCAGCTTATGATTTAGGTCTAAAAGGTGTTACTTATATGAGGGATGGATCACGGCAGGGAGTTTTGGAGAGGATTCAGGAAAAGCCAACCGAAAAACCGGTTGAGGTACCTGTTATTCCAGTTACACCCCGTATGCCACGACCAATGATGTTAACAGGGCTTACCTACAAAACAGACAGTCCATCGGGAAAGGTCTATGTAACTTTAAATCATGATGAGAAAGATAATTTGTTTGAAGTTTTTATAAATCATGGTAAAAGTGGATCAGATTTGATGGCACTGGCTGATGCATTGGGTCGGATGATCTCATTTGTTTTGAGGATTCATAGTCCTGTCCCAACGCGTGAGCGTGTACGAGAAATTATTTCAGAATTGACAGGGATTGGAGGATCGCGAAGTGTCGGATTTGGTGAAAACAAGGTTCGTTCTCTGCCAGATGCTATTGCCAAAGTTTTAGCGCGTCACTACGAATTCAGAGTAAATGGAAAGGTTGAGGACAGAAAGCCAACAAATAGCAATGGGTTGTCAAATGGACATGCAATTGATGCAATTCCTGCAGCTGAAGTCAATGAGTCACCTGATGGAGTACAACTTCCGATTCCGCCATCTGAAGAGGTGTTATTTTCCGCAGCATCTTCTTCGTCGACCTCACTTTTTGATATTTGTCCTGAGTGCGGATCAAGCAGTCTTGCGTATGAAGATGGTTGTCAGAAATGCTATGCATGTGGATATAGCGCATGTTAAAAATATCAGCTAGTAATTAGCGTTTATTCAAGTTATAATAAGGTTATAAAGTTTTGGAAATCACGGCGTAAATCCGTGACTGTGCCGCAACTGTTAAAGTCAGAAAACGGAACTTTATTCATAGATCCCGAGCAGGAATTTTATATAAGTTATCCTTCTCGGGAGAGAGGGATTTTTTATGCCAATTTATACAAGAACTGGGGATAAAGGAACAACTTCGCTTTTTGATAAAACTAGAGTTCTTAAATCAAGCGATAGAGTTGAAACATACGGAACAATTGATGAACTAAACAGCATGCTCGGCGCGGCAATTGCTGCATTAAGTAGCAAGCATAAAGTATCAATTATAAATATTAAAAAAGAACTGGAATTAATCCAGCATGATTTACTGGAAATTGGTTCAGCTCTTGCCAATCCACAGTCTCTCCCTATTAAAGGTTTAAGCGCTCGTCCTACTGATTTTGAAAAAATGATTGATAAGATGACTGCAAAGATGCCAGAACTTAAAAACTTTATCTTACCAGGTGGGAGCAGAGCAGGCTCCCTTCTTCATGTTAGTAGAACCATCGCAAGACGGGCAGAGCGAAGAATAGTCGCACTTATCCAGACCGAAGATATTGATCAAGATATTGTGATTTATGTAAATAGACTATCTGATCTTCTCTTCACAATGGCGCGTTTTGCAAACCACAAAGAAAAGAAAAAAGAAACTATTTGGTTAAAAAATAAATAATATGTCAATGCAGGAAATAAGATCTTCAGCAGTTAGGACAGATAGACCAAGATATTTTGAGCCGCTAGTTGCCCTAACCACCACAAGACCTGCACGAGAATCCAGCGTGGTGCATAGAGCAGATGAGGCCATCTTAAGAATTGATTCTGTTTTAGGTTCTATGCAGTCGCCTAGAACTTTTCGCAAATCAGCTCAAGCTATTTCTATTTATGAAGAATCGCACAAGAAATTACATGAACAAGCTAAGTTAAAACTCTCGTTTGAAAGTCCTACAAAAGACTATGTAGATTTTTTAAATACTTTTTATAAAGAAGAAGGATTACCTCAAGACTGGCAAAGTTTGCAGTATGGAAATATTCAAGTTGGCTTTAGTATGGAAGGACAGATGAATCTCTTAAAAGGAGATGATCCAGAATCTCGAAGGGTTTGGGCCAAACAAACGCGTCAGGATCTGCAGGGATTCGTAATAGAATATCTTTCTCCTTATATAGTCTATCCTTGGCATCATCAGAAAAAGGAAAACCCAGACGGTAGCGCAAATCTTGTTGATGCAAGATATGGAGGCAAAAAAATGGTTGATACTGTCAGTAAGAGCGAAAGAGGAGGGACCGTCAAGCAGGTTATTGAAGCAATTGATCGGGCAGTTGTTAATAAAAAAGTTTCTGACGGGAGCATTTTTGTACAGTGGAGTCCGATGGATGAATCTCCAACAGGGCTAGTTCAGGATAACGGAGCACCAATTGTTTACAGAGATACTCATCTTATAGTCTCGCAAGTAAAAGACGACAAGCTTGATGGTATTACTATCAAAACAGATCTAACCCAAGCGGAATGCCGTGAGATGATACGAATATTAACAGGAAGAGTAATTCCGGTTGGCGCACCAATAGAAGACTATATCAAAGCAGTTGCATTGATAGATCCAACAAAAGGGCGCATCTCAAGCATGAAAGATGTAGTTTCAGTGGCAGCTGATGTGAGAGCAGCTCTTTCTTTTGGTTCAAAATCCGCATATAAAGACAAATCATGGGATGCTGTTTATGAACAAATAGAACTTGGTGATAAACTGTATGATTTTGATGAGAAAATGCAGAGGATTTTGGAAAAATTTGAAAACGGCGTATTATTTGATACTCCATCAGCTGAAGAATTACCAGAATATATAGCAGCAACGATTCTTCGTGTTTCTCAGGAGGCACGAAGTGCAGAGCAGGAATATAAAGATGTATCAGCGGGAACAAAGGGTATTAATATCGCAGCCCCTAATTTTGATAGAACTAAACTCAGACATGTATTAGAATATGTAGCAATGAAACCAGGATGTGCAGGTGGAGGTGCTGTGACTGCGGTTAGAGGCATGAATGAAGTATCCCGCGTAATTGATTTAGCAGTTGGTAGTAGTGGTAGTTCATGCCCTGAAATTAGATGTGGTGGTTGTTCTTGGAAAGCAGATGAGCAAGAGGCTTCAGCAGTTCAATCAGGAAGTCTTAAATCTTGTCCCAAGTGCGGGTGGAGTCCAAGCTAAGTATGTCAATTAATATTAAACAACAAAATTGCAAAATTTGTTACAAAATAATTTGTAAATCCTGCGGTTGGGAAGCAAGTGAGAGTGAGGTTTTGCAAATTCAAAAAGAGGAACTAACAAAATGTCCCAAGTGCGGTTGGAGCCCGAAAAAATTACTTTTGTAACCTTTTTGTAAGCATTTTTTAATTGCCTCTTGTTGCGCCAAGTGGTAAGATTATTCTATGGATAGTAGCGCCAACAATACTCAGCAAAATACAAATAACCAACCAGTTACTCAAACAATACAACCTGTTATTGCGGAGTCAAATGTTCAATCGGAACCGGTTGTGACTCCTGTTCAATACGCAAGCAGTAAAATGCAGCCACCACTTGCTACACAAAATCAGGGCGAGGATACAGCTCCAAGGGGAGTGGGGAGCACGGTTAATTCTGCTCCTGCACAACCTGTAAGCAAACCTTTTAGTAAAGAACATGAGCCAATGCCTGATATAGTGAAAATGACAGAAAATCAGATTCTTCAAGAAGAGAATAGAGTTGACAAGGAGCTTAAAGAGATAGTTGCTAAAAGCCCTGATATTGAAAAACCAGAGATTTCTGAAGAGGCAAAAAAAGCAGGATTAGAACACGCCAAAGAAAATACTCAAATGCCCGTCACTGCCTCATCAAATATATCCTTGCCAATGACTTATGAACAGGCACAATTAACACGTAAAAAATATAGATTTAGAGATTCAATTGCGTGGTTGGCAGATATAATAATCTACTATTTTAAGCAAAAAAATCGTAAGCCCGATAGTGAAGACCGTTCAGGTTTTGGTTGAGGAAATAAAATCTATGCAATTACCACCTTTTCAAAATCCAAATACATTATTAATATCACTTTTTTTTGCAGTGATTATAGTTGCTGCTATAGCAGGTGTTGCAATTTTGGGATTTTATTTTTTTCTGATGTGGATTAGAAATAAAGGCCGCGAGTCAGTTGCTCTTAATTCAACACTTCTTCAGGTGACAGTGCCGCGAGATAATGAAATCAAGATTGACGCGGCAGAGCAGATGTTTGCATCTTTATACGCCATCCGCAAAACTTATGCATCCGATAAGCTAGCTTTTTTTAAACATCAGCCCCATCTCTCATTTGAAATTGTCGGTCTTCCAGGTGATATCCGTTTTTATGTCAATGTTCCAAATAATCTCCGGGATTTTGTTGAAAAACAAATTAACGGTTCATATCCTGATGCTGAAATTATTCCTATCACTGATCCAACCGCTAAACAAAAAGAAGGAGCAATTCTTGGCACTGAATACAATATTTTTTCAAAAGACGGAAAAGTTTCTATTATATCCCTTAGGCTAAAAGGTGCAAGTCACATGCCAATAAAGGTTTTTAAAGACTTGCCTGTTGACTCTCTCCAATCTATAACATCTGTTCTTGCCAAAATGGGTGAAGGTGAGGGAGCGGCTCTCCAGATAATAATTAGTCCAGCCTCTGCCAAGTGGAAAAAAGAAGGGCGTGATTTTATCGGCTCAACCAAAAAAAATGAAGCAAATCCTGAAAAAGCAAGTTATAAATCAGACGCACGTGAGCTTGAATCAATCGAAAGCAAAATCCAAAAACCAGGGTTTGATACGACTATCAGGATTGTCGTTTCAGCCAAAACAAAACAAGCAGCCGATGCACACCGCGACAACATAAAAGGTGCATTCAGTCAGTTTACCCTTCATAATTCATTTTACAGAAACAAAAATTACATTAAGGGTTGGTTTATGAATGATTTTATCTATCGCTACTTTCCAATGTGGGGACAGACTTCAGTCCTTTCAAGCGAGGAACTGGCAACAATTTTCCATTTTCCCAATAAAAGCATATATACAACGCCTGGAATTCATTGGCTAACAGCCAAAAGAGCACCAGCTCCGGCAAATTTGGCAACAAGTGGTCTTTATATGGGTAAAAGTAGTTACCGTGGGATAACGCGTCCTGTTTTTATAGAACGAGAAGATAGGAGACGACATACTTACATAATTGGTAAAACCGGTACTGGTAAAACCGAAATGCTAAAGACCATGATTATGCAGGACATAAATAACGGTGAGGGCTTAGCAGTTATTGATCCACATGGAGATTTAGTTGAGGATATTTTGCGAATGATTCCACCAAAGAGAGCTGAGGAAGTAATACTTTTTGATCCATCAGATACTGAGCGCCCAATGGGTTTTAACATGCTTTCCGCAGATACTGAGCAACAAAAACATTTCGTAGTTAACTCAATAATAGGTCTTATGTATAAGCTTTTTGATCCTAATAAGACTGGTATCATAGGCCCCCGTTTTGAGCACGCTATACGAAATGCGATGTTAACCGTTATGTATGAACCGGGAAGTACATTTATTGAAGTTGTTCGTGTTTTAACGGATCAGGCATTTGTTCAGGAATTGTTGCCCAAAGTCCAAGACCCGATTATTAGAAGATATTGGACTGATCAAATTGCTCAAACCTCAGATTTTCACAAATCAGAAGTTTTAGATTACATTACATCAAAATTCGGCCGTTTTGTTACTAACAAAATGATCAGAAACATAATTGGGCAATCAAAAAATTCATTTGAATTTAGAGAAGTTATGGATCAGGGCAAAATTCTTCTTATTAATCTCTCAAAAGGAAAAATTGGCGAAGAAAATGCCAACTTTTTGGGACTGGTTCTTGTTCCTAAAATTTTGGTTGCTGCTATGAGCAGGCAGGATATACCCAATCAAGAGGACAGACGTGATTTTTTTCTCTATGTTGATGAGTTCCAAAATTTCGCAACTCCTGATTTTGCCCAGATCCTATCAGAGGCACGTAAATATCGACTGAATTTGATCGTTGCAAATCAGTTTATCGGCCAAATGGAGGAGGAAATTAAAAATGCTATTTTTGGAAACGTTGGGACTATAGCATCATTTAGAGTCGGTGTAACAGATGCAAATTATCTTCAGCACGAATTTCAACCTCTATTTAATGAAAATGATCTTATTAATGTCGATAAATATAATGCCTACATGAGAACCATTGTAGGAGGGGAGCCAGTTGCGCCTTTCTCACTTGATACAACAAAGGATATTTCCAAAGAAAAAGAGCTACAAAATGACCGCGTTGCGGAGCTTGTACGTGAACTTTCACGTCTCAAGTTTGGTAAAGGTGTTGATCTGATTGAGACTGAAATTGCACAAAGAGCGAGGCTGTAAATCCTTCTTGACCAAAGTACAAAATTTCTGTACTATTGAATTGTATTGCCAGTATAACTGTTTAAAGGTTTTAAATGACAAGAATAGCAACTAGAAGACACGTGTTAGAATTGCGCAAATTAGGTAAGAGTTATAGCCAAATCAAGGCTGAGCTTGGTGTCAGTAAAAGTACTCTAAGCGTGTGGTTAAGAAAGTATCCATTAAGTAAAGAGCAGATAAGGCTTCTGCGTGATGTAAGTGAGATTCGTATCGAGAAATTCCGCCAAACAATGCAGTTGAAAAGAGAAGCTAGGTTACTAAGTTATTATAATGAGGTCAAAGGAACAATATTGCCTTTTTCAAAAAGAGAATTATTAATAGCTGGTTTATTTTTATATTGGGGAGAAGGAGGAAAAACATTAAGAAATCAACTGAGTATTACCAATACAGATCCTGCTGTTTTACAGTTTTCTTTATATTGGATGATCAAAGCACTTGATATTTCAAAAGACAAAATACAGGTGTTTACGCATTTCTATGATGATATGGTAGTAGATGATGAGATAAATTATTGGAGTAAAATCCTCAAGTTGCCAAAAAATCAATTTGGTAAACCATATATCAAAGAAAGCAAGAGAATAAATCTAGATCAGAAGGGATTTGGACATGGTACATGTGGTTTAAGAGTAAGTAATACGGTAATAAAAGAAAAAATTCTTATGACGCTTAAGGTGATTTCTGAGTACTCAGGAGAATACATTAGCGAACTTTGATGCTATAATATACGCACGGGCCAGTAGTTCAGCGGTAGAACAACTATCTTATACATAGTATGCCGGGGGTTCGACACCTCCCTGGCCCACCCGTTTTACAAATTTTAACTCTATGAAAATTCCGCAAAACGCCAAATTAGTTTTTAAAGGCAAGATTTTTGACGTTTATCAATGGGAACAAAAGCTATACAATGGATTTTTAGCTACCTTTGAAGCTCTAAAAAGACCCAGTACTATTCAGATTATTCCAACGATTGGGGACCGGGTTTTACTTGCATACGAGGAACAACCAACTAAACCTTTAGGTTATGCCTTTCTAGGTGGGCGTCAGGAAGAAAACGAGGAACCACTAGTTACCGCTAAAAGAGAACTTCTTGAAGAAACAGGACTTGAATCAGACGATTGGGAGCTTCTAAAAGTATATGAATATGAAGGGAAAATTGAGTGGAGTACGTACCTCTTTGTTGCGCGAAACTGCAAAAAAATTGCAGAGCAAAAGCTCGATCCAGGCGAGAAAATTGAGGTTAAAAAAGCAAACTTTGATGAGTTTTTGGAAATTGTTTCCTCAGAAAAATTCTTGGGTCGCGATATCGCGAATAATATCTTAAGAATACGGCTTGACCCTAAAAAGCTTGAGGAATTCAGAAAGGATGTTTTTAATCCAAAGTTTAAGCAGGCTTAAGTTATTTTGATGGCTTCTGAGATTGAAATTACGACGTATTTTTTTAAGCTTTAAGTAGTCCTTCTTTATAAAATGTTGCCTATGGTTGATTTACGCTTTAAAGCTCGCTAAGCGTAGCGGTATCTTTGGCGCGATCCTGAACGTACTCCAAGTAGCGTTCTGTAGTAGAAAGCCGTTTGTGGCCTAGAATCTTTGAAAGAAGGACGAGCGATACACCATGTTTGAGATGGTGTGCTACAAAAGTGTGGCGCAGGTCATTTACCTTAGCATTCTCAATTCCTGCAATTCTGAAGTACCGCTCAATAGCGGTTCTGATGTTTCGAACCAAGAAAGGTTTTCCAGATTTGGTTACAAAAACATGATCATCCTGAATTTGCGGGCGAATTTTAAGATATCTCTCAAGTGCTTCTTTTGCTGATTTATTCATAGGCACATCCCGTTCCGAGTGTTTTTCATGTGGCCTAATGTGAAGGGCATCTTCTTTTACGTCAGCCATTCTTATATCTGCCAATTCTCCAATTCTTATTCCAGTTTGCAGAAGCAGTTCGATTATCGCATACATTCGGGCGTCATTACGGGCTGCATCCCTTAATGCCCTATATTCTGTTGGTTTAAGTATGCGGGGTGCTGCCAATTCGTATTGTGGGTGTGAGACAAGAAGAGATGGATCATCGGTTACATATTCATTGACTTTAAGAAAACGATAGAAAGTACGGGTTGAGTTAAGCTTGCGTGATAAAGATTTAGGTGTATATCCCTTGTCTGAAAGCTTGCCTAGGAATGCCTGAATATCCTCTTTTGAGACTTCATGGATATTCTGTTTTTCAAGCTCCTCAAGGAAGCTTGAAAGCTGATCAATGTCTTTTCCGTATGCCAAAATAGTCGCACTCGAATGTTTTTTGCTCTTTAAGAAGTCCAAAAATTGTTGATGTGCATCACGCACCTTTATTATTTTCATAATATACTAAATCCCATAATATCACAAAATTACCACAATTTCAAGATGCAATATTAATTCCCTTTGCAAACCTTTTTAAAAGATACTATATTATAAACTATCATGTCTCCAAAAAAAATAGTTTTTTTGATTATTATTATTATCTCTCTTCTTATTATAAATAATCTTGCTCATTCAATATATTCACTCTGGCAAAAAAAACATCTTGTTGTGGATGCTAGGTCAGAGCTTGAAAAGCAAAAAAAGGAAAACGATGATCTTAAAAAGAAATTAAGTGTTATTGAAAAGCCTCAATTTATTGAGGAAGAAGCAAGAAATAAACTATTTTTGGCAAAACCAGGGGATAATGTAATAGTCGTATCGCAAAAAGATCTTGAGGCAAGTGTTTCTAGTAAGCTAAATTTACCAGACAAACGTCCAAACTGGGAAAAATGGTGGGATTTATTCTTCTAAGAATTAAATAATTAATTTTAAGTTTTTAATCTTTTTGGCTCTTGTCCAGCTTTTGATCTCCATTTCTCTTTTTAGAGCCTCGGATTTTGTTAAAAATTGTTCATTATAAACAATTTTTAGAGCCTTGTGGGAGCGGGTGTATTTCCCGCCTTTGCCGTTTGTGTGATTTGAGAATCTTTTATCTAAATCATTTGTTGAACCTGTATAAAGGCTATTGTCAGAGCAGAGAAGAATATAAACAAGCCACATAGAAAAGCTAAAGTCTTGTTGCGAAGATTGGAGGAAATAAAAACCCACTTTCTCACTACAACAACTCCAATATTTATACCAGATTTGACCTTGGATAGCTATAGAAAGACAGATTAATTATCTATTGACAATCTGAGGGTAACTTTAAGCTTTGAATCAGCTGTTGGAATTCACAGAATTTCTAACTAGCTTTAGGTAAACAATGAACAATGTTAAATTTGTCAGGATTTACGCCATTTTTTAATTGCTCGGCTATCCCAGCCCAAACCTGAATAACATATTCGCGCGTACGCTTATCAAGTATTAAGCTGCCATGAGCACCGGGAGCAGGTCTAACAATGACGTTTGGGTGATTTATAAAAGCCATCTCCCATTCAGATAGCTGTCCGGCAACATCATTACCATAACCTAAAATGACCATATTTTGAGATAAAGGTACACACTTAGCTAATAAACCACCATCACCCCTTAAAAGAGTAGGGGTGTAAGCTAATTCATAAACAATAGATTTAGGGCTAAGGTTAACTGTATTGGGAGACATAAGTCCCCAATTTGCTAAATTTCGAGCGCCTAAAATTGCAACATTAGCTACCTCATAAGGGACTTGAAGTCCAGCTCGCATAATGTTGTTTCGCCCCAGACCCTCTTTAAAGCAAGCAGCTACGTCTAGTGCAAATGGAATATTTATAGTCTCTGACCCGACTTCTTCGGGTAATCCTAAAAGGGTCATTGCTCCTCTTGAAAAACCATTGGCCAAAGCTTGAGAATCGTCTATTTGGTCGGCAATAGGTAGGTAGTCATTAACTCTATTCATTAGACTCCGCATGTTATGGGCATGTTGGGCAATGCTTAAATTTTTTAGCTCTGTCAAAGTTATTAAAGGATTTCTTATGAATTTTGTCAATTCTTTAAACCAGGAATCCCGTTCCCCTCCTGGGTAACCAAGTAGAAGTGAAGGGAAACCTAGTCCACCTAACATACGCTGCGTTCCTTCATTAAATCCATGTAATCCAGTAAACCATGCAGGAGATTCAAGTACTGGGATATCCGTTACTCTTTCTTTAGGTTGGCAGATATTTAAACCCAACGGTGTACCCTCTGACATAACTACCCTATATCGACTTAAGGTGTTGCCGAATTCGTCAATAGGTTCTGTGACTTTATGAATAATTCTTTTGATCTCTGTTGGAAACCTTGTCAAAGTTTCTTGTGGGGGTTGTCGAAGCAATAAATCAAATTGGCCACGTTGTGACTCAACTTTCATTGTCTTAATACTATACCCATCTTTTTGGTAAGTAAAGTGGCATGTTTAGAATACTTCTGTGAGATTGTACAGTTAATACTGAGAATGTATTGGAAATTTCGAAATTCATCTAGTCTGCTGGAGCAAGCCTTGAGAGGAAAATATTTGTTGCGGGGCAAGGAGTTGAACCTTGTCTATAAGATTATGCATCTGTTTCTCCGATTACTCGGAGTGTCGGACTATATCTTCATCCTGATTTAGGAGTTCAGCGTATAGTCTCTACGGGTTTCCACTAAAACTTGTGAATCTTCCCTCGGTATTACCCTTATGTTAAGTTTGCATAATAGGGTTCCACCGATATAGCTGAATTTCTCTTTACACGTTTCCATATAAAGGGCCCATTTTGAGCCTCATGTGCACCGTACACTACCCCGCGGTAGATACATAGTATATCATTTGATTTGTAGTGGGTCAATTGATATACTTTCATGACTTGCCAGGGTAGCTCAGTTGGTTAGAGCAGAGGAATCATAAACCTCAGGTCGCGAGTCCGAATCTCGCCCCTGGTACAAATTGGTAAATATGTATAAAATCTCCTATAATAGCTTCTAAGATGCAGTCAAAAAGCGCATTTATTTTTAAAGAGCATAGTTGGAATCCAAAAAAAGCTCAAGCAACATTTTCTTACCAAATCATACAGAGCGATCATGTATTTGATTTCGTTGAGAAATTATGGTTTCCGCTAGCACGCCCTGTAGCTGAAATTCCTCCAATGCTTTTAAAGAATACACTTGACAGTTTACTTCTCGTTTTGGGCATTAGCTATTATAAGCTTTTCTGTCCTAAAGAGCTTGTTTTGAGCAATGTCGTTCTTTCAAAAAAGCAGGCGGATTTTTGGAACACTCTTTATACGAAAGGTCTAGGTGAATTGTTCTATAAAAATAAAATTGATTTTCGTGGCCTTATCTCATTTCCATTTTCGGAAAATAATAACCAAGTATCGGTTAAATTCTCAAGAAAAGATAGATTACTATTAGGTATTGGCGGTGGGAAAGATTCAATTGTTGCTGGAGAAATATTAAAGAAAATGGGTAAGTCATTTAGCGCATTTGTTGTTAACAATCATTCAATTCAAGCACAAACCATGCAGTTGTTGGGTATTGATGGGTTGATGATAAATAGAGAAATTGATCCACTACTTCTTGATTTAAATAAACGATCTGATATATACAATGGGCACGTTCCGGTTTCTTCTCAGACTGCTTTTATTGCATTATTTTCAGCTCTCCTTTTTGACTATAAGTATATAGTGATGGCAAACGAACAGAGCGCAAATTACGGGAGCGTTAAATATTTGGGTCAGGACATTAACCATCAATGGAGTAAATCCTATGAATTCGAACAGCTTTTCCAAAATTATGTTAAGAGCTATATAACTACTGACGTGTATTATTTTTCTCTCCTCAGACCTTTTAATGAAATAGCAATTGTTGAGATGTTTTCTCAGTATAAAAAGTATCTTAATGAATTTTCAAGCTGTAATAGGAATTTTCGCATTAAAGAAAAGGCTCAGAAAAAGTGGTGTGGGAAATGTCCTAAATGTGCCTTTACTTTTGCTATGCTTTCTGCATTTTTACCCAAAAAAGAGCTACTCAATATATTCGGACAAAATCTTTTTGCGAGGGAAGATTTAATTCAGGTCTATAAAGAATTACTTGGAGTGATAAATTTAAAACCCTTTGATTGCGTAGGAACACCTGATGAAGTAAAGGTTGCATTTTACCTAGCGTTACAGAAGGGAGAATATGATGGCGATCCTGTTATGGAGCTTTTCCAAAAAGACGTTTTGCCCAAGATTTCAGATGTAGAGCTACTAAAAGAACAAGTGTTTTTTAAATCTGAAAAACATAGTATTCCAAAAAGTTTTCAAGAAGCACAAAATATATGACAATAGAAGAACTAAAATCTAAAAAGAAAATTCTTATTATTGGTTTTGGAGTTGAGGGGAAAGCTATTTACGAGTTTCTAAAGACCCATTGTCCTCATTCTGAGCTAGGAATTGCTGATAAAAAAGACGGGGATAATTATTTGGGAAAACAGAAAGATTATGATTTGGCAATTAAATCACCAGGTGTCCGTCCTGATCTTGTTACGATTCCTTATACAACGGCCACAAATATTTTTTTAAGTAATTATAGAGGGAAGATAATTGGAGTTACTGGAACAAAAGGAAAAAGTACAACCTCAGTATTAATCTATGAGATGCTAAAAAAACAGACAAGCAATGTCTATCTTGGTGGAAATATCGGAGAGCCTGCGATCAATTTTCTGGATAGTTTAAATGATCAATCATGGATTGTTCTTGAGCTTTCAAGTTTTCAGCTACAAGACATACAAAAAAGTCCTCATATAGCTGTAGTTTTAATGATTACTGCTGATCACCTGGATTATCATAAGGACATTAAAGAATATGTTGAGGCTAAAAGAAATATATTAAGATTTCAAAAGGCGGATGACATCGCAATCATTAATCGTGACCATCCGGCAAGCAATGAATCAGATATTGCGACTGTTGGAAAAATATTTTATGTCTCAACAGAGCGAAAGACTTATAACGCATGTTACGTAGAAGGAGAAAGTATGTGGATAAATAAAAGTGGGAAAAATGAAAAAATTATTGACATTCAAGACATTTTACTTTTAGGAAAACATAATTTGGAAAATGTTAGTGCGGCGATACTTACTGCAAAAATAGTTGGTGTACAAACGAAAAGGATAGTTGAAGTTCTTAAGACATTTAGAGGACTTGAGCATCGTCTTGAGTATGTTGGGGAGCGATATGGTATTCAGTTCTATAATGATTCACTTTCAACAATTCCTGATGCAGCAATTGAAGCAATCGAAGCGTTTGATGGTAGAGTCGAAACACTTATCGCAGGTGGATTTGATCGGGGGACGGATTACGATGAGTTTGGTAAGTATTTAGTAAAAAGTAGTGTTAGGAATCTTATTCTCTTTCCTCCTAGCGGGGAGCGGATTTGGAAAGCTATTTTGGCAGTAGGTGGAGAAGAGAAGATAAAAAAGTTTGATGTCACTTCCATGCATCAGGCAGTATTCTTAGCATCTGAGGAAACCTCATCTGGCAATGTCTGTCTTTTATCACCAGCAGCTCCAAGTTTTGGGATGTTTAAAGATTATAAAGAGCGCGGCGAGCAATTCAAAAAAGAAGTTCAAAGTTTAAAATTAAGTTAAATGTTTAAGTTTACAATTCTAGCTAAAGATAAGCATTCAAAAGCCAGAGTTGGGAAGCTTTCAACCCCTCATGGCACAATCACTACTCCCTGTTTTATTCCTGTTGGGACTCAGGCTAGCGTTAAGGGTTTATCTCCTTCGGACTTGAAAGAAATTGGCAGCCAAATAGTTCTCTCAAACACTTATCATCTTTTTCTAAGACCTGGTGAAGATATTATTTCTGAGATGGGGGAACTCGGTAAGTTTATGGGTTGGGATGGTCCAACAATGACAGACAGTGGAGGTTTTCAGGTTTTCTCTTTAGGGGTAGCTCAGAAAAAGATTAAAATCAGTAATCAAGCAGGTCGCAAGATAAGTAAATTTTCAAAATCAGTATTTTTGAATCCTGCCGATACACAACTTCTCTTGCCTTCGGTTACCAAAACGCGACAGGACAAGCAGCTTAAAAAGCTGAGGCAAGCAAAAATTAACGAAGATGGAGTTTGGTTTTATTCTCAGATTGACGGAAAAAAATTGTGGTTTGATGCTGCAGTCTCAGTTGCAATTCAGGAGAAGGTGGGCGCTGATCTTATCGTTGCTTTTGACGATCATGAATCGCCCCTTTGGGATTATGAGACGACAAAAGTATCTCTTGATCGCACAAACAGATGGGCGATTGAGAGTTTAAAATCTCAAAAACGGAAAGATCAATTGATGTATGGAGTGATTCATGGAGGTCCTTTTGAGGATTTGAGAAAATCATCAGCAAGTTTCACAGATAAACATTTTCCGGCGATTGCAGTAGGTGGTGCATATACCTCCAAAGAAATTCTTTACCAAACTCTTGACTGGATAGTACCATTGGTATCTGGCGAAAAACCTCGTCATCTTCTCGGAATTGCCGAAATAGATGATTTGTTTGAAGGAGTTGAGCGGGGTATGGATTTTTTTGACTGCGTTGCTCCAACAAGGCGAGCTCGTCATGGAAGTATCTATATTCATCCAAAATCAGGGGGCACAAAAGATAATAAATTTAGTCTTCAGATCACAAACAGCCAATTCTCAACAGATAAAAATCCGCTTGACCCGGAGTGTCTATGTTCTACTTGCCAAAATTTTACCAGGGGCTATATTCATCATCTTTTTAGAACACATGAACTTCTGGTATATCGTTTGGCAACGTATCATAATGTATTTTTCATAACGCATCTTATGGAAGAGATGAGATCAAAAATTGAAGAGGGATCATTTCCAGAGTTTAAACGCATGTGGATTAATGAGTGAAGATTGTGGGACTGGCATAGCCTCATATTTTGTGATATAATTTCTTTTCTATGGCAGTGAATGATAAAAAGCAGTATCAAAATGGTAAAAAAAGATCCATTAAGCTAAAAGCAAAATTCTCCTGGAAGAACTTTTTTCTTTACGGTTTTTTGATTATTTTTTCTCTTTTTATTTTTTCAGCACTAAGTACTTCTACTGATGACAAAAAAGTAGTACCTCTTTCACAAGTCATCTCCGATGTAAAAAAAGGTCAAGTGTCTCAGATAAATATAGAAGGTGATAAATTAACAGTCACAGAGAAGAACAAAGATGTCTTTCAAACCCAAAAAGAACCAGGATCCAATGTCTACACTATCTTTAAAGATGCGGGAATTTCACTTAATAACACCAAAATTACAGTAAAAGATGATACAGCTCTTGGTAACTGGATCAACATAGCGTCAGCTGTCTTACCAGTTGTTTTAATGATCGCGTTTTTCTACTTCATTTTCCGCCAGGCACGGGGAACACAGGAGGGTATTTTTTCTTTTGGTCAGTCTAAGGCAAAGCTTTTCAATCGTGATAATCCTAAG
>Ga0207144_1106_pt1 | contig 15763 bp, 16 predicted proteins | sample Alteio_BWMinHeat_FD_153583 | JGI IMG/M metagenome (GOLD analysis project Ga0207144, IMG submission 153583) | Enriched cells from forest soil in Barre Woods Harvard Forest LTER site, Petersham, Massachusetts, United States -... | ecosystem: Environmental > Terrestrial > Soil > Temperate forest >...
GAATTGTCCCGCTGCCGGGCACGGTCGTCCGGCTGAGAATAATAGTGTGAGTCATCTCCGCCCTGAGCCTGGTCGCGCTGGTCACGGGGAGCACGATAAGAGTCATTCTGCGCTTGGCCATAATTTCTGTCCGGCTGCGAATAATAAGAATCATTTCCGTTGCGGCCGTCGTTTTGCCGGTCTCGCGGCGCGGCACTCAGCGGCATGGCATAAGCCAAGAGTCCAGCCACGAGCGATGTCACAATCACGTTACGAAACAATGGGCTTTTCATATCAACCTCCCTGTGGTGAATCCCATTCTAAAAACTACCTTCTGCTAGTGCAGACGGCGTGCCAAAGTGCCTGGATGAGCAAGCCGCTGATGGCGAACAGGTTAGCCTTCGAGTGAAATCGCGTCTATGTAAGTTGTTCTCAGTAAGTAAGTGAACACTTACATTCTTTCTGAAGGATTGCTGAAGCGGTGCCTGCTGGGTTGGTTGGGCAGGGTGCCACCTGCAATGAACTGAGCAATCCAATAAAAAAGCCTCTCTTGCGAGAGGCTTTTTATCCCTCCGATCCGGGGTTTTAGTGAATGGTTACCCGGAAGAAGACTCCCGAAGGGCGCCGGCCATCATCCCGGATGTGTTCGCCACGGTCGTGTCGAAAATCCGAGCGCTGCCAGTCATCGCCCCGGCCCCGGTCCCAGTTACGGTCGCGGCCGTCTCGTTCACGTGGCGCCCGATAAGAGTCGTCGCGCGAGGATCGCCAGTCACGGCGAAAATCATTCGCGTCGCGGCTTTGATCACGCTGGTTACGATAAGAGTCGTCCCGTTGCGAATAGCGCGCGTCATTCCCGCGCCCGTTGCCGTCCCTCTCCTGTGCCGCGGCACTCAGCGGCATGGCGCAAGCCATGCCTATCGCCAGCGCTGCTGTCACAATCGTGTTACGAAGCAATGTACTTTTCATATCAACCTCCCTATGGGTAAATCCAATTCAAAAACTACTCCTGTTAGTGCAGATGGTGTGCCAAAGTGCTGGCGCGAGTAAAGGACTGATAGTGGATGAGTTAGCATTCGAGCCAAATTAGCTTCGTGTAAGTTGTGCCGCTAAGTAAGTAAACACTTACATTCTTCCTGAAGAAACCATGAAAGACGGGCCGGGCAGCGCCGGTTGTCGCGTAGGAAGTTTGCCCGCATGATTTTTAGGGCCTTGCAGCGAGTTTATTTTTTCTGAATTTGTTCGATGGCCCACTGCGCATGTTGCGCCACATCGGGATCTGAATCTTCCGCCAGCTCGCGAAGCTGGGGTAAAAAGCTGCTCTCTCCGCTGTTCCCCATGGCAATCACCGCGTTGCGGCGCAATCCGGAATACTTGGCGCGCTTAATGGGCGAACGTCGAAAGGCCTTCTGAAAATCTTCCCGGCTCATGCCAGCGATCTGCTCCAGCGGCGGATTCACCAATCCCGGCCGCGGCTGGAATTCTGTGGCTTCGGTTGCCGGAGCCTTGGGCAAATGGTTCGTCGCCCCACCGTTCCACGGGCAAACGTCCTGGCAAATGTCGCACCCGAAAATATGGTTCCCCATGCCGGAGCGCAACTCTTGGGGAATGCTCCCGCGTTTTTCAATGGTGAGATAAGAAATGCAGCGCGTGGCATCGAGCTTATAAGGCTCCACCAGGGCGCCCGTAGGGCATGCCTCGATGCAACGCGTGCAGCTTCCGCAGCGGTCTTCAACAGGCAAATCGGGAACAGGAAAATTGGGAACAGGCGAATCGGGGACCGGCAAAACAGGATCAAGTTCGACTGAAGTCAGAATCACGCCCAGGAATATCCACGACCCCCACTGCTGGTTGAGAATGCAGGTGTTCTTTCCGATCCAGCCCAACCCGGCGTACTTGGCGTAAACCCGTTCGACCAGCGGACCGGTATCCACGTAGCAGCGTGTGGTGATCTTGGAAATTTCTGTGCCTTCGTCCGCGCCCGCGCTCTCTGCCTCAGAGCGAATGCGTGCCTCCACCCGCCGCAGCTTGCGAAGGAGGGAATCGTGGTAGTCTTCCGCGCTCCAGGCATAGCGCGCGATCCAGCCGCGAGTTTTGTTGTGCGCTACCTCGGTGGAATAGGGCTGGGCAGTGTTGTAGTTGATGCCGCAAACAATGACCGAGCGCGCCCAGGGCACCGCCGATTGCAAGGAAGCACGCTTCAATTTGCCTTGTTCATCCCGCGTCTTGAGGTAATCCATTTCGCCGGCGTAGCCCGCTTCGATCCAGGAAGGGAAGTACTCAAGCTCAGCAAACCCTGTGCCCTCGAGCGCGACCACACCACAAAGCTCAAAGCCGGCCTCTTGAGCGGCGCGTTTGGCGACTTCGGAGAACTGCTTCATAGGCAGCGAAGAGGGGAAGAGAAAAAGCCTGAAGAACTATTGTAGGCGTTCTATGCTGGCGGCAGAAAAACAGAATGCATGAAACAAGACGGGTACTCGGTGATCAGGTTTATATCCCGAGCTTCTTCACTTCTTCGTTGTAGTACTTCCTATAGAGAATGTCCCACTCAGGAGTGCCTTCCATGATGGTGCGTTTCTGGCTTTCGATCTTCTGGCGGGCGGCGGCGTCAATTTTGGCTTCTTTGCCGAGCAGGTCTTCCAGAATCTTGCGCACCTCCATGCGGATGGTGTTGCGGTCTTCTACAAATTCCACGCCGTCAATTTCAGCCAGCTTATCGGCCACAACGTGGGCCACCTTGTTCATCTTGTCGCGCGAGAGCCTCACAGCACCGCCTTGTATTTGCGCACCAGTTCGTTCTTGACCTTCTTGAACATCTCCTGGTAACTGGCGCCAGATTTACGCATTTCGTCGGAATATTGCTCCAGGATGGCCCTCACCTCGTCATGGATGCGGTCTTCCAGGCCCAGCTCATCCTGCATGGCGGCATGCACTTTTTCAGTAACGCCGGCCACGTCGGAGGTCTCAATCATCTCCGTTGCAATTAGTTTTTTTACGGTTTCACGGGCCAGATAGCCCACATATTCCTTAGAAAAGAGCATGGGTGTTTTGCGATGTAGTGCCGAATTAAAAATTTTAACACAGGCAAGCAGCCAGCGCGGCGCTCAGGGCAGGTGATAATGTCTCAGCTTGAATTTCAGCGGCCACATTGAGACGTTGGCGGGAAAACGAGTTATGCTGTTTTGACAGTAGGTTGCGTTCCGGTCTAGCATAAATCTGTTCCCCTGTGGGGCACGTCGGCATCCCTGCCGAAAGGGCTAGGCCCGCCCGCTGAAAAATCTCAGCAGGAATGTGCCTATGCCAACCATCGAGACATACCGCAAGCAAGCGAAGCTGCTGCTCCGCTGGCATCGCGAAGGGGACTATTCCATTGGCGGGAGGGTACGCAGGCTCGAACGCTACCAGTCTTTGACCGACCGCGAAGTATTGGCGCTTAAGTTCACTCTTACCGTGGCGCAGGAGATCGTCGCGATGGAAGCCGGTTATCAGAGTTGGGCGGAGCTGAAAGCGGCAACGGCCGGAGCACCCAAGACGCCGCGCACTTCGTCCGGTCAGCAGTTCCTGATGAATGTGAGGCCGGTCCTGCTCGTGCGGGATGTTAAGACATGCGCCGCCTTCTTCCAACAGAAGCTTGGCTTCGAGATCGACTTCCTCCATGGTCTTCCTCCGTTTTACGGCGCGGTATCGCGAGACGGCGTTTGTCTGCACATCCGCTACGTGCAGCAACCCTTCTTCGCACAAGCCGCCGTTCAGGAGAAATCGGTGATCTGCGCTTCTATTGAAGTCTCAAACGTGCAGGGTTTATTTGAGGAATTCAAGGCGCGAGGCGTGGAGTTCGCGCAACCACTCACCAAGCAGGCCTGGGGTGGAACTGATTTTCACGTACGAGATCCCGATGGCAATGTCATTTCCTTCGTTGAACGTCTCGACCTCGTCATGCGCCTCCCTTCTCGTAGCCAAAATTCAACCTGAGACAATACTGGGCAGGTGGATGGCCGGGTGCGGTCTCCGCAGGCCGCAGTCTCCCCTCGGGTGATCGGTTCGCTGTAGACTCAATTTAGAGGCAGTTCTGTGTCTACAAAACCAAGCGTAGTGATGCCAACCCAGCAGTCGGTCCTCAAGAAAGCCTATGATGCGTTCAATGCCCGGGACATTGATGCGGTTTTGACCACGATGCATCCTGATGTGGATTGGCCCAACGGCTGGGAGGGAGGCCGGGTTCATGGCCACAACGGCGTCCGCGAATACTGGACGCGGCAATGGGCCGCCATCAATCCTCATGTCGAGCCCCTGCGCTTTCATGCCGGCGAATCGGGTCGAACAGTTGTGGATGTCCACACCATTGTCCGCGACCCGGCGGGCAACATCGTCGTAGACCAGATGGTCCAACACATCTATCTCTTTGCAGACGGCCTGATTCGTAGCATGGAGATCCGAAAGCCTTAGAGGCAGCACCCGCGAAAATTTTAAAGCAGCACCCCCAGCTCCGATTGCATCAATAGCAACATTAGGAGGTGCTTATGTACGTCGTTACTGGAGCTACCGGAAACACCGGACACGTCGTCGCCCAGAAGTTATTAGTCAATGGTCAGAAGGTGCGAACCGTCGGTCGCAGTGCTGACCGCCTGCAGGCCATCGCCGCCGAGGGCGCCGAACCTTTCGTCGCCGATCTGATTGACAAGCAGGCCCTCACCAAAGCCTTCACCGGCGCGCGCGCGGTCTATGCCATGGTTCCGCCGCCCAGCGCCAACGCCCAGGATTATCGTGCGTATCAGGACCGCATCAGCGATGCCATTGCCGCCGCACTGTCCGCGGCAAAAGTTCCATACGCCGTGACTCTCAGCAGCTTCGGCGCCGATAAGCCCGACAAGACCGGCCCGGTCGTCGGGCTGCACAATCTTGAGCAGAAACTCAACAAAATTACTGGGCTGAATGTTCTGCATCTGCGCCCCGGTTATTTTATGGAGAACACTTTCTCGCAAATTGACATCATTCAAGCCATGGGCATCACCGCTGGCCCGCTGCGTCCGGATTTGAAGCTGCCCATGATTGCCGCGCGCGACATTGGCGCCGCCGCTGCCGAAGAGCTGCTGAAACTGGGTTTTCAGCAGAAGCAGACGCGCGAACTTCTGGGCCAGCGCGACCTCACCATGACCGAAGTCACGGCGACGATCGGGAAAGCTATCGGCAAACCCGGCGTCGTCTACAAACAGCTTCCCGACGAGCAAGTTCGGGCGGCGATGGTCCAGATGGGCATGTCGCTGGACATGGCGAACCTCATCCTGGAGATGGCAGCAGCCTTGAATTCAGGTCACATGCGGACGCTCGAACCACGCTCACCGCGAAACACAACCCCAACTTCGTACGAAGTCTTTGTTGCCGAGCAATTTGTTCCGCTGTATCAAAGAAAAACTCGCGCCGCGTGAGAGTAGCGGGAGATCGCGAGGGATCTATTTCTCAGCGATCGTCACCAGAAGAGGTGACCGAAACATTGCACCCGGTGAGATGACTGGTTCCTCCAGCGGAACGTGGTTGCCGTAGCGCTGCCGCATCTTGGCCTTGACCACTGGATCGTTGAGGTTGAAGTCCTTGAGGTGTTGCAGTTCGCCGATATGAATATTGAGGGCCCGGTCGTAAAGCTTCCACACCAGCTCAGAGCAATAGATTCGATCATCAGACCACTCAAACGTCAGGTCATAGCGCCGGCCCTCGAATTGGCTGGTCGTTGCGCGAAGTTTTGCGAGCCCGTCGCTGGTTAAGAGCGTAGGCGCATCTTTGAGCCGCTTGATGACGTAGTGGCCACCTTTACCTCTGGCAATCCAGCTTGTGAGGGGAGTGTAGCGAACCGTTGCAATCGCCTCGAACACGTAGGGTTTGCCGTTGCGGAAGAAAATGATCCCCATGTGACTGTACGGCGAAGCAGTAGCCCGCTGAATGGCCACACTCTGTGATGATTGCGACGTTTGAAAGATGATATCGCCGTCTTGAAGCGTGGCAGGCGAAGCCTCGGCTCTCCAAGCGGCAATCGCCAGCAGAAAATACAACAACAGTGCTCTAGGCATGGGCCGATTTGCTCCTTGGTCTGGCGAACAGACCCAGCAACGCGCCGATCAGAGCGAAGAAAAGTCCCTCGAACGAGACAATGATGATCGTAATAAGAATTAAAGCAAGACTATACGGCGGCTGCTTGAAGGGAACATAAGGCTTGATCGCAAGTTCTGCCAGCCATCCTAGCGTGGCATCTGTGACGCCGGCAACCAGGCCGGTAGCCACTCCCGCTGCAAAGCCGTGATACCTACAGCCCAGGAATCCCGCGAGAACGTATAAGCACCACGAAGCCCATGACAGGCTGGTGTAATCGAATTTCAGAAACCGGGAGGCAAGGGAAGCCGTCACGTCAAACAATACAATCAGGCAAGCGACGTAAAAATAAAATTGACTTTTACTTTTTATTAACAAATTCCCTGTACCCTTGGCGCAGCCGGTTGATTGCGGATAAATCGCATCTTATGCTAGCCTCAATGGCTCCTGAACGGTCATTCATTTTCTTTCTCCCAACGGCTTTATCTATTTCTCAGGAGGAGTACCATGCGAAAGTTTACCCCCCACGCTATTCTCGCCGTTCTGCTTTGCGGAGCAGCGAGTATGGTATTAGCCCAAGCCACCGACCCTGTAGAAGTACCCGATAGTGTTCTTCAACAATTTACCCCACGAACCGCGCACCCGAGTGAAACCGTTGGCATAGGCAAGAAGCTGGCGGGCAACGGCCCGATCCAATCTGCCGTCACCGTCGGAATTCCGGGCGTCGACAGCCTGGCCAACTGGTCAGACCAGTTCACCGAACCCGGTTTCGATTCCAACGGCAATCCACAGTCCGTTTGGCCCTACACCATGGTCGGCGCTCCGCCGGAGTCAGGCAGAACCACTCTGTTTGAAGCGCCGGTTGTCCCTGTAACGCTCGACCTGCTCGATAAGAACGGGAATGTGGCCGTCACAAAAAGCGGCAAGCCGCTTACGTTTACCCCCACGCCTGATGTCGTCAGGGCTGTCGTGCAATCGCCCGTTTTTCAACCCTTCACCTATTTATCGGGCAGGGGGCAGTTCAATGACCAGATGATGCGTACCCAGTTCTGGAACCGCTTCAGCCACCGCGACCGCGATGACGAAGCAGATGCCGATGACGGCTGGCACAATAATCTGGATCCGGATGTCAAAACCATGAGGCATATGCAGATCCCCTTTGGGTTTTGGGTCCCTGTCGTAGATAAGAACGGTAATCCCGTAGCCGCCCTCGTCGATTTCGGCACCTTCGCCAACCTGCTCTTCCCGCCTACTTTCCCGGTGGATAACACCACGCCCATCGGGGCAGCCGAGCTGGCGGGCGATATCACGACTCGCGATATCTCGACCTTTCTTTTCAACAACGTCTTTCTCATTTCGGGAACAGATGTCAGGACTTGCTGCGTCATTGGGTTTCACACCTACGACCTTGAACCCGGCGACAGCAGCAATGGCAACCGTGACCGGCGCTTCGTCTTGAACTACTCCAGTTGGATCAGGAGTGGATTCTTTTCCGGCGGCTTCGAGGATGTCACCGCCTTCAGTCACGAGGTGTCAGAGACCTTCGACGACCCGTTCGTCAACAATGCCACGCCCTGGTGGCTGTCATTGGACCCCTTCCGTAGAGGAGTCGGTCTTTGCCAGAACAACCTGGAGACCGGCGATGTGATCGAAGTGCTGAGCAGCAATCCCGTGTTCCCCATTTCCATGCATGGCCGCACCTATCACCCGCAGAACGAAGCCATATTCCCCTGGTTCGCCTTCGAACCGCCTTCACCGGCGCTACACGGAGCCTATAGCTTCCCCGATGAGACCACCCTTACCGCACTTTCACCGGCAAACCTGAAGCCAGGTTGTGTACCTTAACAGCCGTCCCTGTTTTGATGCTGGTCCGGCGCTGGGCAACAACCCAGCGCCGGGCTGGCGCTGGTTTCTAAGCGATATCGTTGGGACTTCTACGATTCAAGCGCGCAACAGCGTCAACAATATCGAACGGCCTTGGTCGTCCCATCGCCATCGCAAGCGCCGGCGGAGGCTCGTTTCCTCCTCCGAGACGGAAATGCTCGATTGCCTTCAAATCCAATTCTTGCGCCCGTTGTTTGTGACCGAGGCGGCGATGGTAACGGGCGAGCCTGCCATATCTATCTGCGAGGAATAAGTGCACATCTGGACGCAGAACATTTAGCACAGATGGATGTACCAGCCACAGGAGTGCCCGAGTGGATGCAACATCCCAGCGGAGCTGCCACGGTGTCGGTTCTGCATTCTGGTGTGGCTTCATCGTTATTTTTTCAACAAAACATGAACTAGTGACGCTGTTTCAAACGTTATCATCCTGCGATCGTTTCTGCCATCTCTCTTCGATGGCGCGCTCAGTTTCGATGATGGTGGCACGATATCGGGCAGCGTGTTGCTCCAATCCCATATTAAGCGCAGCTTGAGTCATCAGCTCTAAGACTCGCAGGTTCTTATGTTCGAACTTCAAGAGTGCTACCTCTAACGAATCAAGTGCCAATTCAAGTTCATTATGTTCGAGAAACTCCTCGAACTGAGCTATCTCATCGTGGCAGATGCCCTCCGCAGCTTCAGGCAAGTGGGAGCGAGCGTCACGGAGATATTCAGTTGTCTTACGCCATGATTCTTCTAGCCCGTGGGGCGTCATGCGTTGCTCCTAATGAGAGACTTAAAGAAATCTACCAACTGGAACCCTACATATTCTATAGCTATGGCGGTAATAACAGTTCCAATAGCTCGCGACTCGTTGCTCGGTCAGGGCGAAGAAATCCGGGTTCATTCTCACGAACTCTCCGTAGGTTGAGCGGTCCAGATTCCCCAAGTTTTGTTGTATGACGTGAAGTATCTCAATCACGTACTCTCCGACAAGCTGGACGACGAAAGGCGAGATCCAAACATGGTTGGAACCAATGATTCGCGTCAAATGTTCTTGGCGAACGAAGCCCGTCAATGTGCCTGGTTAGCAGACAGTCAACCAGTTCTCTCTGAAGAGTGGTGAGCGGGGCCGTGTCAATCAGTGATGGATTGTGGTAGATCCGGCAGGGCAATACGATAGCTTCGTCAGCGGCCTTTACTGAGAAGCTCTTCGACTGACGAGGACATTCAGGAAATACCGATAACGCCACAAGTGCATCAGCCCGCAAAGTCACCGAGAAAGCATGTATGAGATTGCTGTTGCCCGGATGCATATCGGTTCCTGTTCCACTACTTACTTGCTCGGTGTTCGCAACTTTCCGTATTGATGCACTCCTCTTGCAACACGAGCCGCGCCACAGGTTTGCCGCCCAGCAGGTGGGAGTCAATGATCTCGTCTATGTCTTCTGCCTTCACGCTGCCATACCAGACCGCGTCTGGATAAACCACGATATTCGGTCCGTGTTCGCACTGGTCAAGGCATCCGGCTTTGTTGGCGCGGAAGCGGGCCTTTAATCCACGCGTTTTGAGTTTTTCCTTGAACTGTTTTTGCAACTCGCCTGTACCACCGGGGTCGCAACACCCGCGCGGACTCGACGCAGCGCGTTGATTTGAACAGATGAAGATATGTTTCTCAAATTTCGCCATTGCAGACATTATCCCAGATGTTCAACAGCATGACTTGCTGCAAAAAAGAATCCTGTCGCCCCACTTCGTCCCTTTTGTGGTTAGCATTTGTCTTTCTCAGCGCCTCCGCGTCTCCGCGGTGGAATTTCGCTTCTCAGGCGAGTGCAAAAATTTATAATTTAAGGCGGGGAATACATTGACCCCTGCTCCGCCTGCGTGTTAGCGTAACCCTCTGTGAGATTTCCTGCTCATCATCCGCGCATGTTAGACGACCTGCATAGCGTAAAAGACGACATGACCGCCTTCATTGAAGGTCACGGGCTGAAGCGCTTCCTCGGATATGTCACCGAAGAGATTTCGACTGTGAATTGGGAGCCGGGCGACAATCCCGATTCCTGGAAAGATTTTGTCGAGCTGGCCAAAGCTGGTGGCGCATCTTTTCTTACCATGAGCGACGTGGTGTTGGAAAAGGAAGAGCTCGATTTCCTCATCGAACGCCTGCGCAACGGCGGATACCCCAGCGACGAAGACCAGGAAGAGGCGCGCATGCTGCGCGTCTACAGCGGCAAGACCGGATTTATCCAGCTCGGCTGGCCCTGCCAGGGAGTTGTGTTTCTCTACGAAGTCTCCACCGAGTGGTATGACCGCTACCAGCGGCTGATGGACCTCGCCGATGAGATCGGCGGCTTCATGATCGACGAACCGGAAGAGTGACCCCGTTACCGCTGACCCCGATTCTGTGCCACCCCGTTTCCCCGCTGTCACCAGGAAAAACTGATACCATTCTGGCACCAAACTCTGGCTTCTAAAAGGGCTTGTGGCGCATCATTGTCCTTAAAGTGTGTCGCAGCCCTTAGAACAAGGGTAAGGGAGAAACACGCCTCGAACGAGTCGGGGTTTGCGGAGCCCTTAAAAGCTCTTTGAAAATTTGGTAATACCCAACCCGTGTCATCCTGAGCGGAGTCCGAGCGACGTAGAAGCGAGGACGGAGTCGAAGGATCCCGAGAATCTATCGCTCACCATGCGGTATCAAGGCATTTTCACGAGTATGTACATGATCTTCGTGTGCTGACAAAGAACGGTTACGCCGACAGTCTCCCAGATTTGGATCTGACTGAATGAGTTCTAGCTGTAGGACATTATTAATGCAGCCAGCAAGTCCCCCACTCCTGATTGATTTTCGCCAGTAATGACGCGGGTCAGACGCGATTTTGGGCACGTCAACCATAAGTTAGCAAGTGGGCGGGGGCACAGTCCACTCTGAAAATCCGCGTTGATCCGCGTTCATCTGCGGCGAAAGATTTTGCGGTTGCTTTTCTGAGTACTGAGGACTGAGTACTAGCCAGCAAGTCCCCCACTCGTGATCGATTTTCGCCAATAAAGACGGGGGTCAGATGCGATTTTGGGCACTCTAGCAAGTGGGTGGGGGCAAGGCCCCGGTTTCCCCCGGAACACGCGCTTGCGGCTTTGCACTTGGACTTGGCAACCGCTTTCCCCTTTTTCCACAGCTTCCCGGTCGCACTCCTGCTGTAATCTATTCCTCACATGCGCTGGATCGTGAAGCCGCCGGACCCCGCCGCTGCCGGGCGTTTAAGTTCAGAAGCGCAAGTCTCGCCGCTGATCGCGCATCTCTTATTACAGCGGGGGATCACCAGCGCCGAACAGGCGCAACTGTTCCTGAAGCCGGCGTTGTCGCATTTGCACTCGCCTTACCTGATGCTGGGCATGAGCGCTGCCGTCGAGCGGCTGCGCGCCGCAATTGCCGGTAAAGACACCATCCTGATTTACGGTGACTACGATGTGGATGGCACCCTGGCCATCGTAATTCTTAAGAAGGCGATTGAGCTTTGTGGCGGTGTCGCCGATTTTCACGTGCCCCACCGCATCAAAGATGGATACGGCATGAAGAGCGATGTGATCGAGCAGGCCGCCGCCGCCGACGTACGCCTCATCATCAGCGTCGATACCGGCATACGCGCCTTCGCCGCCGCCGAAACCGCACACCGCCTGGGGTTGGACCTGATCGTGACCGATCACCACCTGCCCGAAGTTACAGGAATTCCCCAAGCTCTGGCGGTGCTGAATCCCAACCAGCCAGGATGCGAGTATCCGTGCAAGGAACTATGCGGAGCCGGGGTCGCCTTCAAGCTGGCGCAGGCTCTGCTCGAAGGCGCCGGACTCGAACGCCTGCTGCCTTCATTTATCAAGATGGTCGCTATTGCGACGATTGCCGATGCCGTGCCGCTGATCGGCGAAAATCGCGTACTGGCGAAGCTCGGCCTGGCAGGTTTGCGCAAACCGGTGAATGCCGGATTGAAAGCGCTCTTCGAAGTGGCGTCAGTTGGCGGCAACGGAAGCGCGCCCTCGGCATCGGATGTGGCTTTTCGCATCGCTCCGCGTCTCAATGCTGCTGGGCGCATGGATGTAGCCAACGACGTCATCGAACTGTTCACTACGCGCGAGACGGAGCAGGCACAAAAAATTTCTGCCAAGCTGAACCAGCTCAACGCCGAGCGGCAAAACGAAGAGGCGCGCATTGTTAAAGAACTACAGGAGCGGCTCGATGGCGATGCCGCGCAGCGCGAGCCTTACTGCCTGGTGCTCGATGGCGACGGCTGGCACCGCGGCGTGATCGGAATTGTTGCCACGCGTGTGGTCGAGCGCTACGGACGTCCCACTTTGGTTCTGGCGCGCGATGCTGAAACCGGCGAGGCTTACGGTTCCGGACGCTCCATCGCCGGCTTTCATCTGCTGCAAGCCCTCGAGGAGCCTGATTGCCGAAAGCTCTTCACCCGTTTTGGCGGACACGCCCACGCCGTGGGCTTCTCGCTGCCCAGCGCATGCATTCCTGCATTGCGCGCCTGCATGGAAGAATATGCTCACCATCATCTTACGGCGGCAGATTTGCAGCTTTCTCTCGACGTGGATATGGAAATCAAGCTGGAACAAATTACGCTCGAGCTGTGCCGTGAGCTTCAGCAACTTGAGCCCTTCGGCCAGGGCAATCGCGAGCCTGTTTTTTCCGTCGGGAATGCGGTTCTGCTGCAGCCCCCAAAAATCTTAAAAGAAAAGCATTTGAAGTTGCGGGTCAGCTCCGGCAACGACAACCAGCGAGGCTACGATGCCCTGGGCTGGCGTATGGCCGAGCGCATGCAAACCGAAGCTCTCGCTCCCGGCGAACGCCTGAATATGGTTTTTACCTTGGAAGAAAATTATCATCCCGACTTCGGCGGGCCACAGATGATTCTGCGAGACTTCGTAAAGACACAAACTAATTAAACCGCAGAGGAGCGCGGAGGTTTTTGATATTTATTTACAACCTGCGGATTCCGTTTTTCAAATGATGACATCAAAAGTTAATAAGAAAGACAATGATCGTGCCGCTTACCTCATCTATAGGTCATACATTCAATTCTGCCTCTGCGTTCCTCTGCGGTTTAATTTTTTTATCCCGGTGGCCATTTCAACGGCCGTCCGCCCAGCAGATGTAAATGCAAATGAAGCACAGTCTGGCCCGCTCCCGGGCCCACATTATAGACCGTGCGGTATCCGTTCTCGATGTTGCGCTGGCGCGCGATTTTGGCCGCGACCAACTGGCAGTAACCGATCAACTCGGCGTCTTCCGGCCTGGCTTCTTTGATGTCCACGATGTGCCGCTTAGGAACAATGAGGACATGGGTTGGTGCCTGCGGGTCAATGTCTTCGAAGGCAAACGTGCTCTCGTCTTCGTAAACTTTCTTGCTGGGTATTGTGCCTTCAATGATCTTGCAGAACAGGCAGTCGCTCATGGCAAGCCTCGCGGTTCTTTCAGTAGAAGTGCAGATGATTATACGCGGAGAGGTTGAATCAAGGGCAGGCCGGAAATCAATCCAGCCGCACGAGATAGATTCCGCCCTGCGACGTGGTATTTTCGCGCACTAGTTCCTGAGCGCGTCTCTTGTCGTCATCGAGCACGCGTACGCGCACCCACCAATCGTGGCGTGGACCTTTGAAGTCGAGCACTTGTGCCGTGTGATAGCGGCGCTCCAGCTTGTTTTTCAGTTCGGTGGCTGTACCTTCATCGTTGAGAGCGCCAATCTGCACAGCCCAGCGTCCGCCTCGGTTGATGTCGGCGGGCGATTGCAATACTTCAATTCTCACTTTGGCAATGCCGGGGCGGTACACGCCGATGCGTTTGGCCGCTTCCATGGAAAGATCAATGACGCGGTCGGCCACAAACGGTCCCCGGTCGGTAATGCGCACGCGCACCGATTCGCCCGTCGTCAGGTTGGTCACGCGCGCAATCGAGTTCAGCGGAATCGTGAGGTGGGCGGCGGTGAGCTGATGCATATCATAAGTCTCACCATTGGCGCCTTTGCGCTTGTTGTAATCGGGGCCATACCAGCTCGCCATGCCAACTTGCGTGTAGAGAGATTGTGCGTTGGCCGGCGCAGAAGGTTCAACGCCAGATGCGCCCGAACTATTATCTTCGGAGGAGTTGGAAGAAGCAGGCATCGAAGGCGCCGGAGGGACCCGCACCTGGGCTCTTCTTTCATGAGCACAACCCGCCAGCAGAGCGATCATCGCCGCCAGCGCGAAAGTCTTGGGCAGATAAACCCGCTTCAATAATGGGCCCACGTTTTGTTAGATGCGGAAAAACCGAGCGTATTCATTATGTTGGCTCTCAGGCCATCGGTCAATTGAGCAATAAGATTCCCCAGCAAAAATTAAGTCATTGCCACCAGCCTCGCTGGTTCCTGCATCTATCTAAACAACTGTTAAGTAATAAGCGGAAAAGACATTATTCCTGCTAAGCAAACGCGGGAAGTTAAAGGGAAATTAAGGAATGTAAAGATAAGTAAAAAAGGGGCTTTTCGTTAATGGCGGGGCTACACGGAAGAGTTTTTTTAGTCTATAGTGTTTGTACTTCCCGAACCCCAATCGAAGACTGAACGAAACTTTCCTTATGTATATGATACGGATTAGTATCGCGTTCGGGATGAGCGCTCTTGTATCGCTGATGAGCTTTGCTCAGAATCCGGCTTCGGCCGCGGCGCCCGCCTGCCCAGTCGAAGCCGTGTGCGCTTCTTATATCTCAGGCCCGAATGCCGGGCCGTCCCGCACAAACCGGTGCGAGATTGTATTTACTCAAGAGACCCAGCCAAGCATGTCTTTCGCCGCTTGCTACACTCCCCAGGTGCAGGAGCAGTGGCTGATGATTTCGGAATTGAGACTGCCGCAGCTCGTGGTTGATGACGCCGATGGAGAGCCAGCACAGCAGACCGGTACCGCTTCTGCGGTTGATGCTGCGTTGCCTGACTCCGCCAGCAGCACGCGCATTGCGCTCACCCAAAACGGCCCCGAGAGCGGCGGAGAGCGCATGCCAATCGCCGTGTATCCCATTAAATTTCCGTACACCGCCAGAGAGAAGTTCGGACTTTTTGTGCGCGATATTTACGATCCCTTTAATTTCATGGCAGAAGGTTTCAATGCCTTGTGGGCGCAGGCGCAGGGTGATCCGCGTGCCTTCGGCGGGGGCGCAGCCGGTTACGGAAGAAGATTGGGAGCCATGGTGGGCACCGATATCGTGGGCGAGTTCACCGGAACGTTTTTGTTCCCTTCGATCTTGCACACGGATCCGCGCTACTTTCGCATGGCGCGCGGTTCGCTGAGGCGGCGCTTCTTCTATGCGGTCACCCGCCAGCTTATCACCAAGAGCGATTCTGGCGACGATACTTGGAATGCCTCGAGATTGCTTTCCGGCTTGGCCACCACGGCCGTTTCCAACAGTTACTACCCGCACCGCGACCGCAGCTTTCCCGGCATCGTGGAGCATACTCTGACCAACATGGGCTTCGATGCCCTGAACGACGCCTTCCGCGAGTTCTGGCCCGATATCGCGCATGGCATGCACTTTCCCGCGTTCGTGATTCGCCGCACCGCCGATCCTACGTTTATTGATCCCATGGATCCGCTGCCAGCGCCGGCAATGCAGCCTGCAACGCAGCCAACATCCCAGACACCGGATTCCAATAAAACCCAGCGTCCATGAAGCGCGTGGAGTGATCGGTCAATTAAATCTCCGTCATCTCGGGCATGACGATTTGTGGGATGCACGATCTGCAAAAGCAATATAAAATCGCCTCCATGCTTCGCCTGACACGTATCAGCCAGATTCTCGTGCTCACAATGG
>Ga0207144_1107_pt1 | contig 15687 bp, 9 predicted proteins | sample Alteio_BWMinHeat_FD_153583 | JGI IMG/M metagenome (GOLD analysis project Ga0207144, IMG submission 153583) | Enriched cells from forest soil in Barre Woods Harvard Forest LTER site, Petersham, Massachusetts, United States -... | ecosystem: Environmental > Terrestrial > Soil > Temperate forest >...
ATATTCACCGATCAGCAGTCCCTACAACGCGGTCATCAATGGATCCCAGTATTATTCGAAGGACTACACCCTTGACGGCACGTCAGCAACGTCTTCGATTCAGGGCGATTCGATTGAGGCCGGCCCCAGCATGGAGGCGGTTGAGGAGTTGCAGGCCCAAACAAGCGGTTTGGATGCCGCGAGCGCGATTACCAGCGGCGGGGTCATGGCGTTTAGCCTGAAATCCGGCACCAATAAGTTTCACGGGTCGGCGTTCGGGTATGGTCACAATGAGTTCCTCGATGCCAATACGTGGACGAACGACAATCAGGGTTTGCCCAAGTCAAAAGCGCGCGCGTGGGACTATGGAGGGAGTGTCGGCGGCCCCATATTAAAAGGCAAGACCTTCTTCTTCGTGACGTTTGAACGCTACACGCAAACGGATTTTAGACTCGGGGGGGGCGAATAACTTTGTGCCTACCTCCGATTTCCTGGGTGGCAATTTCAGCGCCCTGTTGGGACCTCAGCTCTGCACCCAGACGGACCAGAGCGTCGCGGCAAACTGCGGCGCGGGAACAACGCCGATCACAGTTCAGAACAATGCCGGTCAGACGGTTCCATTGCAGGCAGGAATGATCTTCGATCCAGTGACGGGGAATCAGTTTACGGGGAACATGATCCCCTCAAACCGAATCAGCAATGTGTCCCAGAAGATCGTTGCGCTCTTCAAGCAGGATTACGTTCCCACGGTTCCCGGAGTGAGCGGACCGAACAATCAGAGTACGCTGAATAACTCGCCTGCCCAGACACCGAATCAATGGGTGATCAAGCTGGACCATAACTTGACGCAGAAGGATCGTCTCTCCGGCTCGTGGGTGTATGACCATCGCCCACGGACCCTGGTGGACAGCGGGGGCGACTGGGAAGCGGGCAGCACAGACGGCGGCCCACTCTCGGCTGCGAGGGTCCAATTGGTGCGATCAGACGGCTGGCGCATCAGCGAATCACATACCTTCACTCCAAATCTGCTAAACGTTTTTAATGAAACTTATAACTGGTACTGGAATGGGAATCAGCCGGCGGCGGGGGGAACGAACTGGGCGCAAACACTGGGATTTGGAAGCACCGGAGCCAACAATTTTCCGCTGATTTCGTTTGGCGGCGCGCCGCAGGGGGTGAACGCGCAGGCCGTAACGTTTATCGGCAACACGTTTCAAGGGAATTTCACCGGGGCTGCAATCATCACTGGTGATCGGGTCACTTGGACCAAAGGGCGCCATACGTCCTCGTTCGGCGGAGAGTTCCGCGCCTATCAAGTCAACAGTCACACCGGATCCGGCGCGCTCAGCTACAACTTTTCGAATAACACCACAGGCGATCCAACGGCGGCATTTGGCCCCTTTGTGGGCTACGGCTTTGCCAGTTTTCTGCTGGGGCAGGCCATTAACGCCAGCCAGACAACCGCTTTTGATCTGTACGGACGGCGCAAAGCGCTCTCTCTCTACGCGCAGGACAGCTACAAGATCACACCTAAACTTACATTGAGCGCGGGGCTTCGTTGGCAGTACGCGTTCCGCTTCCACGAAAAGTACGGTCACTGGGCGAACTATGATCTGAGCGCGATTGATCCGACGACGGGCCTGCCCGGAGCACTGGTGTTCGCCCAGAATGGCGGCGATAGTTTTGAGAAGAAGGAATACTGGAATAACTTCGGCCCGCAAATCGGATTTGCTTACTCGCCGAGGAACAAGTGGGTCGTTCGCGGCTCGTTCGGTCTTCTTTTCTTGCCGCCGCCGGCACCGTATTTCAATGGGGTGCCAAATGGATTTGCGCCCGGATTCAAGGGAATTAATCAGTTCCAACCTTCTGCTCCCTTCAGTTGGGACGGGCTGTACCCGGGAGTATTTCAGCCCGGTTCACAGAATGTTGATCCGGACTTTCTGGTTCTGACGAGCATCGATCCGCATGCCCTGCTCGGCGGGTTCAGTGAGGCCTTCAACATCGGGGTCCAGTACGAAGTAACCCCAACCATGAGGCTGGAGGTCGCCTACGTGGGCAATCGCGGACATCATTTGCCGGACACGGCGCTCGCGTGGAATGAGGGTTCTGCTTCGACCTTCTTGAATGTGGTCAATCAGAATCCGGGTATCAACGCATTCAACGACTACGTTTGCAACGCTGCACAGGCGAAGCAATTTGGAGTTCCGCTTCCCTACCCAACGTTTTGCGGTCCCGCGCTTGCAGCGATAACTCCTTTCCCGAGATCCGCCGCTGCGTCCATCAACGTTTTCTTCGGCTTTCCCCCACTAACCTACGTGGGCTTGCCGATCGCCCAGAGCTATTACAACTCGATGGTTATCGACTTAGTAAAACGAACGGGCCGCGGTTTGACGATGGACGTGAACTACACACTTTCCAGGCAGGAGGGTGATAGCTTTACGACCCAAACGGAAGGGAACAATTTCTACACTATCGTTCAAGACTTTTCCAATGTGTCCCAGGCGGCGCATACGCTGACAAACTACGACCAAACTCACGTGGTTAAAGGATATGTCGCGTATGAGCTGCCATTTGGCAAAGGGAGGCGCTGGCTGTCCGACAACGGGCGCCTTGTGAATGGACTCGTCGGCGGATGGAATTTGAACGGGCTGGTCCTCTATGCTTCCGGCCAGCCTTTTCAGGCGACAGCGCCGAATCCGTATTATCCATTGTGGGGAAGCTTCTATCCGAACTTCAACCTCGGCGGCTTCTCGGGGCCCTCGAATCCCAACAAGTTCCAGGTCCCGCAGCCGAACCAGCCAGTTCCAGCAGTGGATTTCTACATGCCGGCCAGCGTCGCGAGCGCTCCGGCCACAGGGCAACTTGGAACCGGACCCGCGGCAATCTCCGCATTACGGTGCCCAGGCGCCGCGAATGAGAACGCCAGCATCCTGAAGTATTTTTCGATGGGTTCCGATGGGCAATACAAGCTGTCATTCCGGGTGGAGTATTACAATCTGTTTAACCGCCATACTTACAACATCAACGGTTGCGGAGGCAATAAGTCCCAGATCGGGCAAGGAGACTTCGGCCAGATTTTCGGAGTCAATAACAACCCGCGAAACGGCCAGTTTGCGGTGCGATTCACGTTCTAGGGCGGCAGTGGAATTCGGAATGGGAGCAGCGGGGTGCAGCCGAGTTGCTCCTTTGCGATAGCCGCTCAGCGCATCTGTATGCCTTGATTCGCCAGGGCGGTGGCGGAACAATTGACGGCATTCGCATCGGCGGTTCGCGTCGAGGAGGGCCATTCCATCCGTGAAATCTCGAAGTCAGAAGGGACTTGCGGGGCTTGTCCTGCTGGGCCATCTCATAGGTTTGAACGGATTTGTGAGAGTTTCTTGTCGCCAACAGAAGTGTAGTGGATTCCGCCATTCGGTTTGACATTGTCCACTCCATTCACGCGAGGGGAATGACTCGAACTCGGGGACGAATGCAACGGCCGCGTGGAAGACGCTGGCAAAGGTAAATGCCAAAACATTTCTTCCTGGGGACCGTATCCTGCTGAAATCGAGTTCCGTGTGGCAGGGACAACTCTGGCCGAAAGGATCCGGCGTGGAAGGCAAGCCGATCACCGTGGGGATGTATGGCGGCGGGGTGAAGCCGGTAATTAATGGCGGCGGCATGTTCGAGGACGCCGTACTTCTGAAGAACCAGGAATATTGGGAGATCGAGGGCCTGGAGATTACCAACACGGGTCCACAACGGGCCGAACGTCGAGGCGTTCATGTTGCGCTGGAAAATTACGGCGAGGGGCACCATATCTATCTTCGGTGGCTGACGATCCACGACGTGAATGGAGTGGACAATGTCAAACCGAATGGCGGAATCCACTACACTTCTGTTGGCGACAAGAAACCAAGCCGATTCGTCGATCTGCGTATTGAGAACAATGACATCTACCACGTTGACCGCAGCGGAATCTTTGGCTGGTCCGACCGTTGGGAGCGCTCGAAGTGGTACGCCAGTCTGGATGTGGTTGTCCGCGGAAATCAGCTTCAAGACATTGGCGGCGACGGAATCGTCGTTGTCGCCACAGACGGCGCTCTGGTCGAGCACAATGTGGTGGCCCACGCCAATCAACGCTCCGAGGGATATAACGTCGCCATCTGGGCCTGGAGCGCCGACAACACCGCGATCCAGTACAACGAGGCCTACGGAACGAAAGGGCAGCGCGACGGCGAAGGTTTCGATTCCGATTGGAACAGTCGCAATACCGTCATCCAATACAACTACAGTCACGACAACGACGGGGGCTTTCTGCTGATCTGCAACGAAGGCGGTCACAACTCCCTAGAAAGCGCCGGTAACACCGGCACGGTGGTGCGCTACAACATCAGCCAGAATGACCGCACGCGTGGTATCAACATTGCTGGTCCCGTAAAAGACAGCCTGATCTACAACAACACAATTTACGTGGGACCAGAGTACGCGGTAGACCTCCTTCTTTTTTCGGATTGGCACGGGTGGTCCGAAAGCAGCCGTTTTTACAACAACATTTTTTATGCGGCAGGAACAGCTCGGTTTTCTTACGCAATTTCGCGCGCTTCGGACGGCGCGTACGTTTCGACCCGCGGTTTTGGGGAGAGCAAAGACAATCTGTTCGATGCAAATGTTTATTACGGCATCGAAGCTCCTGGCAGCGATCCTCATGCGCTGACGGTTGATCCAAAGCCGGTCGCTCCTGGCCAGGGAAGCATCGGGAGACTTTCTTTGTCCGGTTATCGTTTGCTCCCGGCATCTCCTGCGAAAAAAACCGGAATATTGATCGAAAAAAGTGGTGGTCATGATTTTTGGGGCAACCGAGAGCCGTCCTGTGACGCTACCGATCGCGGAGCCTCTCAATCGGACGACTGCAATAGTGCGAGGAGCGAACCGAGGCAGGATTAACCTCCTTGGGTAGCGACCTATGAATATCCGCGAGAGTGCCAAACGCGCGAGAGTATCAACCACCACCGTGTCGCTTACCATTAAACGTCATCCCAGCGTGCAACCGCGGCTTGTCAAGCGCGTGTGGAGAATCGCCGAAGAGCCCGCCGCTCCGCAGGAACTTTTCGTCATTGGCTTCGACAATATCCACCTGTCGCAATATATCCTCGCGCCGCTGAGTACCATCGAGATGTCGCAGACCGAACTTGGCCGCCTCGCATTTCAAGCGCTTTTGCAGGATGCACGATGCGAGATCAATCCGAAGGGCACCGAATACGTCCTCAAGACGAGTTTCATATTGCGCGATTCAACAGCTTGAATCCGGGAAAGGGCCGTTCATGATTTTCAGTCAAGAACCTCGATCTCCGTATTCGTGGCTCGTGCGTGCAGGACTTCCTCTCGTTGCCCTGCTCTGCGCTGCCCTGCCGGGGAACCCCCAGGCCCGCGAACCTTTCCTCGCCGGCCACATGGATACCGTGCTGTATGGAGTTGCGTATTACCCGGAATATATGCCTTATGACCGGGTCGATCAGGACGTACAGCTGATGCAGAAGGCGGGCATCAGCGTCGTGCGCATCGGAGAGTCAAGCTGGGGACTGTGGGAACCGCAGGATGGGAGATTTGAATTCGCATGGATGGATCGCGTGGTAGAAAAACTGCATGCGGCCGGTATTCGCATCATATTGGGGACGCCTACCTATTCCATTCCGGCATGGCTCTATAAAGAGCATCCTGAAATCGTGGTCACTAGGCTGGGAGGCCAGTATCTTTATTACGGCTTGCGCCAGAGCACCGATCTCTTGAATCCCACGTACCGTTTTTACTGCGAGCGGGTCATCCGAAAAATCCTTGAGCACTACAAAAACAATCCCGCGATCATCGGCTACCAGATTGACAACGAAACCTCTTCGGGCGGGGCGGCGAATCACGACGTACAGACAGGATTCCAGGAATATCTCAAATCCAAGTTCAAAACTGTTGACCAGCTAAATAAAGTCTGGGGGCTGAACTATTGGGGCCAGCGGCTGAACGATTGGTCGGAGTTGCCGGCACGCGACGGAATCATCAATCCCGGGTGGAAACTCGAATGGGAGCGCTACTCGCAATGGATGACAACCGATTTTCTTGCCTGGCAGGCGTCCATAGTGAATGAATACAAGCGCCCCGAACAGTTCGTCACGCATGACTTTGCCGGGCCTCCTCGCCCCGAGGTGAACGAGGCCGAGGTGGTCAGGACCCTCGACATCGCCGCCGCGAACCCGTATCACGGAACCCAGGACCAATTCGATGGTGAAGCGTCTTCCTACGTTGGTGATTACGTTCGCTCCCTCAAAAAAACAAACTACCTGATCACCGAAACCAACGCTGAGGCCATCGGCTGGGATTCCAAGGGCCAGTTCCCGCCGTATGATGGCCAACTCCGGCTTGATGTTTACACGCATGTCTCTTCCGGCGCGAATATGGTCGAGTATTGGCACTGGCACTCGATTCATTACGGCCAGGAGACTTACTGGAAAGGAGTGTTGGGACACGACCTCCTACCGGGTCGCGCCTACGATGAAGTCAGCCGCACCGCACATGAACTCAAGCGGATAGGCCCGGAAATCGCCAACATTCAGCGCAAAAACCAGGTTGCCATCCTTTACAGCAACGACTCCTACTACGGCATAGAATTTATGAAGTTCAGCGATCGTGTGAACTACCACACCATCCTTCATCAGATGTACAGTGCGCTGTATCGTTCCAATGTCGGCTTGGACTTCGTCTTCCCGGAGAGTACAAATCTTTCCGACTATAAGGTGATCCTCGTTCCTCCACTTTACATTGCAAGCGACGCAGTGCTTCGAAAACTCGCGGATTACGTGAAAGGCGGTGGAAACATCCTCCTCTCCTTTAAAAGCGGATTCTGTAATGAATACTCGACTGTTCGTTGGGAGATGGCGCCGGGGCCTTTGCGCGAGGTGGCGGGTTTGCATTATCAGGAGTTTTCGTCATTGGTCCGGCCGCTGGCACTAAAGGATGATCCATTCGAAGCCGGTGCGGATAATAAAGTGTCCGAATGGGCGGAGATGCTGCTTCCAGACACTGCGAAAGCGCTGGCCTCCTACGACCATCCCTTTTTTGGCAAATATCCTGCCATCACGCGCAATTCGTTCGGCAAAGGAACGTTGACCTACGCAGGAACGGTTCTCAGCGACAAGTTGCTGCAGAGCGTGATCTTAGATGTTCTAAAGGAGGCGGGCCTGACCAGTTCTGACCGGGATTTGCCCACGCCGGTTCGCGTAAAACACGGCTCGAACCGCTCAGGCAAGACGCTGCACTACTACTTCAATTATTCCAGCGACTCACAAACATTTTCCTACACGTATGGTTCCGGCATGGATCTGCTCGCTCAGGCACCTGTGGACCGCGGGCAGAAACTAACATTGAAGCCATGGGACGCGGCCATCGTCGAGGAGAAGTAGACAAGAATCGTATGCCTGATATAGAACATCGATCAAAATCGCTCCTGTACCGCGCTACTGCTCTGCTGTCCTTCCTTCTCTCGGCGGGTTCTCTTCCAGCGGCCCAGACTACCGAGACTCGCAGTGCGGAAGTCGAAAAAAGAGTCGAGGCTATCCTGAACAAGATGACCCTCGAGGAAAAGCTCACAATCATTGGTGGCATTAATGACTTCTACATTCAGGCTATTCCACGGCTCGGTTTGACTGCTTTGCGGATGTCGGATGGTCCGCTCGGCGTGCACGATTACGGACCCACGACCGCGTATCCCGCGGGGATCTTGTTGGCCGCCTCTTGGGACACCGCGCTCGCGCGACGTGTCGGCGAAAGCATGGGGAAGGACGCCCGGGCTCGCGGAGTGCACTTCATCCTTGCTCCGGGAATGAACATCTATCGCGCCCCTATGAATGGGCGAAATTTTGAATACTTTGGGGAAGATCCCTACCTGGCCTCACGCATGGCTGTTTCCGTCGTCGAAGGAATCCAGAGCCAAGGCGTCATTGCTACCGTCAAGCATTTCGTCGCGAACAATATGGAGTATGGCCGAATGGACCATAGTTCCGACGTAGACGAGCGCACGCTGCGTGAGATTTATCTCCCGGCATTCGAAGCCTCTGTCAAAGAGGCCAAAGCTGGCGCCCTCATGGACGCGTACAACCTGGTCAACGGTGTTTATATGACGCAGCATAATTCGTTAAACAATGTGCTTCTGAAAAAGGAATGGGGTTTCGATGGGATCCTGATGTCCGACTGGGGCGCCACTCATGACGGGATTGCGGCGGCCAACGCTGGCCTTGATCTCGAGATGCCCTCGGCATCCTTCATGAGTGCACGGACTTTGGTTCCGGCCATTCACAGCGGTCAGGTTTCCATGGCGACGATTGACGACAAAGTCCGCCGAATACTTCGCAAGGCGATACAGTTCGGATTCTACGACCGCGAACAGACGGATGCGAGCATCCCGCTCTATAATCTGCGCAATAAAGAGGTTGCTCTCGAAGAAGCCCGCGACGGGATGGTGCTGTTGAAGAACGAAGGCCACCTGCTCCCGCTCGACAAGAAAAAGATCAAGACGGTAGCCGTGCTTGGGCCCGACGCGTATCCCGCGGTCATCGGTGGAGGTGGTAGTTCCCTCGCCAATCCGTTCAATTCGGTCAGTTATCTGGAGGGCATCAGCAATTATCTTGGTAAAGACGCGCGCGTTGCTTTCCTGGTCGAGAATGCACCGCTCGAGGATATCGTCGCACACACCGAGTTTGTCACTGCCCCAGGCGGCCCACAGGGCTTAGAAGGCGAATACTTCAACAATGAAGAATTGCGGGGAGCACCCGCGCTGGTGCGGACGGATGAGCAAATCAACTTTCATTGGGGAGAAGGAAGTTACGCAGACGATGGTCCCGTGGATCATTTCTCCGTGCGCTGGAGCGGCTACTTCGTCGCACGGACCGAGGACGATTACAAGTTTTACGTCTCCGCAGATGACGGCGTACGGCTCTTTGTCGACGACCAGCGGGTGATTGATGACTGGCAGCGCCACGGCGAAACACTCGATACTTACTCCGCCCATCTCGAGGCGGGTAAGGCATACAAGATTCGACTGGAGTATTTCGAAGCGGTCGGCACGGCCACGGCCCGCTTTGGTATTGCTGCCGCATCAACGGCTTTGGGGAAAGAGACCAAAGCCTTGGCCACGAAAGCAGATGCTGTGATTCTCTGTGTGGGTTTCGATCCAACTTCGGAAAGTGAAGGGGGCGACCGCACGTTTCGCTTGCCTGGCGGCCAGGATTCTTTCATTCAGCAAATCGTCGATGTGAACAAGAATGTCGTGGTAGTTCTCACCGCCGGCGGAAATGTGGACATGACGCGTTGGATCGACAAGGTTCCCGTGTTGCTCCACGCGTGGTATCCCGGACAGGAGGGCGGTACGGCACTGGCGCAAATTCTCTTCGGTGATTACAGTCCTTCCGGAAAGCTCCCCGCTTCCTTTGAACGCCGCTGGGAAGACAATCCCACTTTCAACAGTTACTATCCGAAGAGCGGCGAGAAGCGCGTGACCTATTCCGAAGGAATATTTCTAGGCTATCGCCACTATGATCGCTCTGTGGTGAAACCACTCTTTCCCTTTGGATTCGGTCTCTCCTACGCTAGGTTTGAATATGGCGGCCTGCGGATCTCGCCCGCAGCGGGGAACGCAAGCGCTCCGGTCACCGTCACTTTCACAGTAAAAAACATTGGTGCGCGTGAAGGTGCCGAGATCGCCGAACTATACGTGGGAGATTCCCATGCCGTCGTGCCGCGTCCAGTTAAGGAACTGAAGGGCTTTGCGAAAGTTCAACTCAAGCCCGGCGAAACAAAACGCGTAACCCTCAGCCTCGATCAGCGTGCCTTCGCTTATTACGACATTTCCAAAAGTTACTGGAAGGCCGAGCCAGGTGATTTTGCGATCCTAGTGGGCAGCTCCTCGGCGAAGATTGAATTGCAGGGAAATTTCACGCTGAAGTAGCGAAGAGGGAATGCGATAACAAACCCGCGACTCTTGCTCTAGCTTTGCTGAAGTCGGAGCAGATTGTATTCCGCCCAAGCGAAATGCATCTGGGACAATCGACAGAAAGGGGTGCGAAGGCTACCTCGGTCTGATCCCCGGCCTTCGATCTGGCTTGGGACGTGCACTGGCACAAATCATAAACATTGTCGTCGTGGGTGAAGATTCGAAACGGGGAGATTGCCTGGTGCCGTTTGGGAAGTCCTCGGCCTAAAACATTCGGACGTTTTCCGTGCCCACCTCGCATTTTCAAAAGCCAATCACCCGCCTAGTTGTCCGTGACTGGCACCCTTAGACGAGACCGATGGCTCCCGACAAGAACTCAAAACCAACCTTTCCCTAAAGTTCGGAATACTGCAAACTGACCACATGACTCTGGTCCCGCGTTCTCTCAGCATCCCAGTTCTGGTTAGCCTAATCGCGGTTCTCGGTCCAGTCTCCGGCCAGTCTCCTCCGTCAGCTCAACACACGGAACGACCGACGCCGCCGACACGCAATCCCAACAGTCCCGGTTATGTCACGGCCAAGGAATTGCCCGACGGATCAAACCCTCCTGCGAATGCGGACGGTAATTTCATCATCGGGCCTACGTCCGATGTTCCTCCCGAAGTGTCTGTCCAAGACGGTATACCTAGGGGAACGGTGATTGAGTTCATTGTGAACTCGTCAGACAGCAAGATCTACCCAGGTATTGCACGTGACCCCAACACCTTCGGAACTATCGATCCTGCCAACCCCGCAAAGCTCGTAGTGACTACGAGCCACCCCGCTCCGTACACGCGCAGGGTGACCGTCTATGTCCCCAAGCAGTACGTGGCGGGTAGCATAGCGCCTTTCATCGTCGGGGCGGACGGGCCTGACCGGTTGCTCTTTTCGGCTCTGGACACCTTGATTGCCCAACATAAGGTCCCGGTGATGATTGCCATTTCTATCAGCAACGGCGGTGGCGACGCGCAGGGTAGTGAACGCGGTCTTGAGTACGACACCATGTCCGGAGTCTATGCCGAGTTCGTGGAAAACGAAATTTTGCCTCTGGTCGAAACCCAAACCCACGTGAAACTCACTAAGGATCCGGACGGCAGGGCAACCATGGGCGGCAGCTCAGGAGGCGCTTGCGCCTTGATCATGGCTTGGTATCACCCCGAGCTTTATCACCGTGTGCTCACTTATTCCGGAACATTCGTAAACCAGCAATGGCCGTACAATCCGCAAACACCGCACGGTGCCTGGGAGTTTCACGAGCATCTCATTCCGGACAGCCCGGCCAAGCCGATTCGAATCTGGATGGAAGTTGGTGACCGGGATCTCCTAAATCCGAACGTGATGCGCGACAATATGCACGATTGGGTTCTCGCAAACGAGCACATGGCCAGCGTACTCGCGGCCAAGGGCTATCATTACCAGTTCGTATTTGCCCGCAACGCCGGCCACGTTGAGCGAGCAGTGAAGGAACAAACGCTTTCCGAGGCCGTTCAGTACATCTGGCAGGGCTACCTGTCTTCGGCCACCAAGAATTGATCCGCTACTCGCGGAAAAATCGGCTGATCGCGCACAGCAAATACAGAACGGATCGGTATCTATCTTTGGTAGTTGAAAAGAGCTGACGAGAATGGGTCTTCTTCGAGCGTGCCGTCTTTCTCGCGATGCAGTAATGCTTTTGCGTTTGGCGCTACTATAATATCTAGGACAGTTCTCCGGTCGCTCGCTGTCCTTGGAGGTATAACGGTATAACTGGGAGCGCCGGCAAAACCAATGCACTCTCGACCGTGCGGACAGACGTAACCGACATCAACGCCAGCTATGATGGGCGCAGATGGCACACTCAGCAAGTCACGATGTCCCATCGAAGAGAATCCATCCACAACGATTGCAAGTAAATCAAGCCGCAGACGTTGCCGCATAACTCGCAAACCACGGCGTTTTCCCCGCCTCCGCAATGCTACAGTATGATATGGAGCAATCCAGTAAGGGCCAGAGTCACGAGGTTCGGCAGGTCAGAAACACACTATAACGCGCCATAAAAAAACTGATGCCGGGTTGGACGCGAAGACAATTCGTCAAGGGACTAAGTATGGCCAGCAGTGGATGCTTGGCCAGATACCGCAGCATCGGCTTTCTGTCCTATGTCGATTCTGTCACTGCCGCGAGATTCGCACCAATCACTCCGAAATCACTCTTTGAGGAAGTGCCCTCCGCCGCCAGCGGTATCACGTGGCGTCATGAGAACGGCCGCTCGCCCGATTACTTCCTGCCCGAGACGACGGGCGCCGGTTGCGCCTTTCTGGACTATGACAACGACGGTTGGATGGACATTTATCTGGTGAACAGCGGAAAGTGCGATTTTCTCACGCCGGATCGGCCTCTGCGCAATGCGCTCTACCGCAACAATCGCGACGGGACATTTACAGACGTAACCGAAGACGCCGGCGTCGCGGCCGGAGGTTATGGCATGGGCGTCGCTGTCGGAGATTACGATGCTGACGGCTGGCCCGATTTGTACGTCACGCAGTACGGCCGTAGCATTCTCTATCGCAACAACCGCAATGGCACGTTCACCAACGTTACTGAAAAAGCCGGCTTGGCTGCTCCGGGCTGGGCTTCCAGCGCCGTTTGGTTCGACTATGACAACGATGGGCGGCTCGATCTGTTTGTATGCCGTTTTGTGGATTTCGACAAATCCAAGAACAAATTCTGCGGCAACGAGAAGACCGGAGAACGCTTCTACTGCATTCCCCGCGTCTACCCGCCGGCATCGAGCTGGCTCTTCCACAACAATGGCGATGGCACCTTCACCGACGTCAGCAAGGAATCCGGCATCGCCAAGGCCATGGGGAAAGCGTGGGGCGTTGTTGCTACAGACGTCAACAACGACGGCTGCATGGATCTTTTCGTGGCGAACGACACGGTCGCCAACTTTCTTTTCGTCAACAAGCGCAACGGGAAGTTCGATGAGATGGGGCTCGAAGCGGGCGTGGCGTACAGCCAGTCTGGCCGCGAGCGCTCCGGCATGGGAGTTGACTCGGCGGATTTCGATCAGGACGGTTGGCAGGACCTCTTTGTTACAAATGTTGATCAGGAGATGTATTCGATCTATCGAAATAATCATGACCTGACCTTCGAGGATATTGCCGGACCCATAGGACTCGGGCGGTTGACGCTCCTCATGAGCGGGTGGGGAGTGAAGTTCTTCGACTACGACAACGACGGCAACGTCGATTTGTTCATCGCCAACGGGCACCCCGACGACCAGATCGAAGCACATTCCAGCCGCGTTACCTTCAAGGAGCCGCTGTTGCTGTTCCACAACAACGGCAGCAGCCTGACAAACGTCAGTGGCCTCGCGGGCCCGGCTTTTGCGCAGAGCTTTGCGGCGCGCGGCCTGGCGGTGGGAGATTTCAACAATGATGGCGCCGTGGACGTGCTGGTGTCCGTCAATGGCGGACCACCTTTGCTTCTAAAAAATATTTCAGCGCCAGAAAATCACTGGCTCGGCGTGCGTCTCCTCGGCAAGAAATCAAACCCGGACGCCATCGGCGCGAGAATCACATGGCAGGCGGACGATCTGAAACGCAGCAAGCTAAAGGTGGGAGGCGGCAGTTATCTTTCCTCGCATGATCCCCGCGATGTTTTGGGGATCGGCAAACGGAAAAAAATTGATAGTCTTGAAATCCACTGGCCCCCACCGAGCGGGCGCACGGAATCGTTCACCGATCTTCCGATCGACCGCTACATCACCATCGTTGAGGGATTCGGGATAAAGTGATTCCCGATGGAGACCTTAATAAGGATACGCTTCCCCTTGTCGGGCGATTCGAATGCGGTGGTCGGTAAATTTGAAGTGCGCACCTGGTAACTCCACCCTTGGCATGTGACAGCTGACGCACAGCTCGCTCGCCACAGGGCACGATTTGCCGGTGGAGGCGACAGCCGGCAGTTTGCCAGCCGGCGAGTTATTTTGTTTGCCAGTTGATTTTTCCGTCCCGCGCGGTACGTGGCACGTCGTGCAGTTTGCATCGTAAGCAGCGTCCCCTCGTTTCAGATCCATGTGGGGGTCGTGGCAAGCAGTGCAAGCCAAACGTGCGTCCTCGGGATCGTGGCCGCGGCTGTTGAAGAGACGATAAGGCTGAAAACGTACGTTGTTGATGCCGCCGAGGTCGGGCATCATCGCCACGGTGTCCACGCCGCGATGGCAAGCCCCGCAAAACTCCTGCGAAAGACTTTCGGCATGGAGTGTTTTTGGATTGAAAATGTACGCGCTCTCTCCGGGTGCGAAGAGCATCACTGCAGCGTGGCTCCCCCCCGGCCCGTGGCAGGTCTCGCAGGTCACGCCGGGAATCAACCGCTCCAGCTGAAGCTTGGTGTTGGCCACAGCGGCTGTGCCGTGGCAACTGAAACAGTTCCGCGCTTCATCGCCACTGATGTCGCGGCCTGCGGCTTCCTCCAGGCTAGGCGGCGGACTGAGTGCGTCTCCGATCGTCCAGTCCAATCCATCGATCGCTGTGTAATAGCTAACGCGGCCTTCGTAGAGTCTTCCGTTGTGGCGGTAAACATAGGTTTGCGCGACATGCGCATTCCCGAATGCGTACAGAATCGGTTCACTAATGGTTTCGTTTCCGTCGGTCACGCGATACGAATTAGTTCGGTCGTCTCCGACGATCTCGTAAGAGTATGCCCCGACTCGAAACGTCATCCGAGGGTGGGATCGCAGCACGTCGCTTTCGGAGGCAATACTTAGGGCATGTCCCATGGCCGTGTGAAATTGCGAATTGCTCTTCTGCGCGTGACAACTCGCGCAAGCCTCTCGACCAACGAAACTTTCTCCAGGGATCTCCAGCCGCGGACGAAAATTGGAGAAATCCGTTGCCTTTTCTGAACGTGCCTGCGCGAATGCAAGGGAGGAAAAAAGAAGCAAGCATAGGGCGTCAAGCCAGAAGGAAAGCAGACGAGCTAGCATAATTCTCCAGTATCAAGCCCGTGAGGCCACAGAAACCACATTGTGGCGATTATTTCTCCAGGACTTCCTGTCCCTCCAGAACGGTAAGAATCCGATCGACGCCAGGTACAACAATCGCTTCTCTTTTCCCGCTCGGCCAGTGAATCTCGATCTTGTCCACTTTGGTAGCGGACCCTAAACCGAAATGAACGCGCGGATCGGAGCTGGAGCCGTAACTCCCGCCGCTGATGACGTCGGCCCGCTGACGGACCAGGCCCGTGCTGAGGAAAACCTTCGCGCCAATGGCGTCCCGTGGACTTTTCGGGCCCCCCACCAATTTGAGGGTGATCCAATGATTGTTGTTCTTCACCACATTGCGAAGCAGCGTTGGAGCGGAATCCATGTTGTTCAGCACGACGTCTAGGTGGCCATCGTTGAAGAGGTCTCCGAAGGCGGCACCTCGTGCGGGGATCACCTCGGCCAAGCCGCTTCCCGTCGCGGGCGGGACCTCTTGAAACTTAACTCCATCGAGATTGCGGAAAAGCTGTGGCCGCTGAGCCCAGGTTGTGCCCCAGTCCCGCTGGTCTGCCGATGGGTAGACATGACCGTTAGCGACAAATATGTCCAGCAGCCCGTCGTTGTCAAAGTCCATGAACCCGGTTCCCCAGCCGAGGAACGGGATGGTCGGAGTGCCCAGGCCCGCGGGGTACGTTACGTCGGAGAAATTGTTGTTGCCATCATTTCTGTAGAGTGTCTTGTAATCGTC
>Ga0207144_1108_pt1 | contig 15641 bp, 13 predicted proteins | sample Alteio_BWMinHeat_FD_153583 | JGI IMG/M metagenome (GOLD analysis project Ga0207144, IMG submission 153583) | Enriched cells from forest soil in Barre Woods Harvard Forest LTER site, Petersham, Massachusetts, United States -... | ecosystem: Environmental > Terrestrial > Soil > Temperate forest >...
CTGCCTTTGACGGCGGGCCATGGGCCACGACTTCCGCACAAGACCGCGGCCGCGTCCTTTTCAAGCTGGCCGACAAAATCCGTCAGAACAGCGCATTGCTTGCAGAAATCGAATGCCGCAACACCGGCAAGCCTATCGTCGAAGCAGAGTACGACATCGCGGATGTCGCCACCTGTTTTGAATACTACGGCGGCCTTGCCAACAAAGTCCTCGGAAGCGTGAATCCCGTGCCGGCCAACGCGCTCAGCTTCACGCTCCGCGAGCCGGTCGGCGTCGCCGGACAGATTATTCCGTGGAATTATCCGCTGCTCATGGCTGCGTGGAAACTCGCGCCGGCGCTCGCCGCTGGCTGCACCTGCATTCTGAAGCCCGCCGAACAAACGCCGCTGACGGCGCTAGAATTCGCAAACTGGTTCCCGGAAGTTGGCTTGCCACCCGGCGTGGTGAATATCATCAACGGCCTGGGTGAAACGGCGGGCGCCGCGCTCGTGGCGCACCCTGGTGTCGACAAAATTGCGTTCACCGGCAGCGCCGCTGTTGGCAAGCTCATCGTCAAAAGCGCCGCGGACACACTCAAGCGCGTCACGCTCGAACTGGGAGGCAAATCGCCTAACATTTTCTTCACCGACGCGGACTGGGAGGCGTCCATCGATGGCGCGCTCTTCGGCGTGTTCATCAACCAAGGAGAAGTCTGTTCCGCAGGCAGCCGCATCCTTGTCGAAAAACAGATCTATTCCAAGTTTGTTGAGGCCATGACGGAGAAAGCCAAGCGCATCAAGCTTGGCGCGCCACTCGAGCGCGAAACGAAAATGGGCCCGCTCGTCAGCAAAGAACAATATGACCGCGTCAGCTCTTATCTCGAACTCGGCAAGAAAGAAGCGAAAGTCGCCATCGGTGGCGGCCGCCCGAAGCAGTTCGGCAAAGGCTACTATCTCGAGCCGACAATTTTTTATGACGTGGATAACACCGCGCGCATCGCCCGCGAAGAAATCTTTGGCCCAGTGGCGTCCGTGATCCCCTTCGATGGAGAAGCCGACGCCGTCCGAATTGCCAACGACACGCCGTATGGCCTGGCCGCGGCCGTCTGGACGCGCGACATTTACAAAGCTTTCCGCGTAGTGAAGGCGCTCCGCGCCGGCATCATTTGGGTCAATCACATGCAACCGACCTACGTCGAAGCACCGTGGGGCGGCTACAAGCAGTCCGGCTTCGGCCGCGAACTCGGGCCTTGGGGCCTTGAAGAATATCTGGAGACAAAACAAGTCTTCGTCAATCTCGACGAAACGCCCATTGGCTGGTACTAGAGTTCAGCACGCCGGCCGTATCCCGGCTGGCCGCTAGAAGGAAAAAGAAATGGCTACCATTCAGATTCGAACCGAAATTCCCGGACCGCGTTCGCGCGCGCTGATGGCGCGCCGCGACGCCGCCATCCCGCGCGGGCCCGCGAACGCCACGCCAATTTTCGCTGCGCGCGCGGATGGCGCGATCGTCGTGGATGTCGACGGCAACCGCTACATCGATTTCGCTGGAGGAATCGGCTGCCTCAACATCGGCCACCGCTCTCCGCGCGTCATTTCCGCGATTCAAGAGCAACTCGAAAAGCACTTGCATCTGTGCTTTGCGGTCACGCCCTACGAGGGTTACGTGGCGGTTGCGGAAAAACTGAATTCGCTGGCTCCCGGCAATTTCGCGAAGAAAACGATTCTTCTCAACTCCGGCGCCGAAGCCATAGAGAATTCCATCAAGATCGCTCGCGCCTATACAAAACGTCCCGCCGTCATGTGCTTCGAAGATGCTTTCCACGGACGCACGCTTCTCACCATGTCGCTGACCAGCAAGACGCATCCGTACAAGGCAGGCTTCCAGCCGTTTGCTAGCGATATCTACCGCATTCCGTTTGCCTATCCATATCGCCATCCAGCCGGCACGACGTCCCGAGACTTTGCGCATCATCTCGAAGACGCATTCAAACGCTCTGTAGCGCCGGAATCCGTTGCCGCCCTGATTGTCGAACCCGTTCTCGGCGAAGGCGGATTCGTCATTCCGCCACGCGACTACTTCAAGCTTCTCCAAGATATCTGCCGCAAGCACGGCATCCTCTTCATCGCGGACGAGGTGCAATCGGGATTCGCGCGCACCGGCAAATGGTTCGCTTGCGAGCATTTCGGCATCGAGCCTGATTTGATCACCATGGCCAAGTCGCTGGGCGGCGGCATGCCCATTGCTGCCGTAACCGGCCGCGCGGAAATCATGGATGCGCCTGGACCGGGCGCTCTCGGGGGCACGTACTGCGGACACCCTGCTTCCTGCGCCGCAGCGCTCGCAGCGATCGAGACTATCGAAAAAGATGGTTTGCTGGCGCGCTCGACGGCCATCGGCGAATATTTTGAAAAACGCGCGCGCGGCTGGCAGAAGAAATGGCCCTTGGTCGGCGACGTTCGGGGTCTGGGCGGCATGTGCGCCATCGAACTGGTGCGCAACGCCCACACTCGCGAACCGGCAGACTCTGAGACAAAAGACATCGCCAAGTATTGCTACGAGCACGGCCTCATCATGATCACCGCCGGCACCTTCAACAATGTCATTCGCATTCTCGTTCCGCTGGTCGTCACCGACAAGCAACTGAATGACGGGCTGGATGTAATCGAAGCTGCGCTGGCGGGCGTCGCGGAGCGCAAGCAGGCCGCGCTCTCGCACGCATAAGTCGGTCGTGGAGTGACGAGAAGCGCCGAACTGTCCCCAATCGCATTCTAAGGTAGAGAGAACTTCAGGAGTATTTCGATGCAAGACACAATTACAAAATCCGCGAGCCTCGCGGTCGAACTAAAAGACGCGCGGCTCTTCCGCGAAGCTTGCTACGTCGATGGGCAGTGGATTCAAGCCAGTTCAGGTCGGACAATTAGCGTAGACAATCCCGCCACGAAGGAAATCATCGGCAAAGTGCCGAAACTGGACGGCGCGGAGACGCGGCGGGCCATCGAAGCCGCGAGCAATGCGTTTCCCGCGTGGAGCAAGAAAACCGCGAAGGAGCGCGCCGCCGTTCTTCGTCGATGGTTCGACCTGATGATAGCCAACCAGGAAGACCTCGCGCGACTCATGACGCTCGAACAAGGCAAGCCGCTCGCTGAATCGCGCGGAGAAGTCGCCTACGCCGCCGCTTTCCTCGAATGGTTCGGTGAGGAAGCCAAGCGCGTTTACGGCGACACCATTCCTCAGCATCAAGCCGACAAGAGAATCGTCGTCACCAAGCAGCCCATCGGCGTAGTTGCCTGCATCACTCCGTGGAATTTTCCGCTGGCCATGATCACGCGCAAAGCGGGGCCGGCGATCGGCTCCGGCTGCACTGTTGTACTCAAACCCGCCTCGCAAACACCGTTTTCGGCTCTCGCACTCGCGGAACTTGCCGAACGCGCTGGCGTTCCAAAAGGCGTGCTGAATATTGTTACCGGCTCGGCGACGGAGATTGGCGCCGAACTCACTTCCAATCCCATCGTTCGAAAGCTCTCGTTCACGGGCTCCACGGAAATTGGAAAAATCCTAATGGCCCAGTGTGCGGGCACGGTGAAAAAGCTTTCTCTCGAGCTCGGAGGAAACGCACCGTTTATCGTGTTTGAGGACGCGGATTTGGACGCCGCCGTCGAAGGCGCGATTGCCTCCAAGTATCGCAATACCGGGCAGACTTGCGTCTGCACAAACCGCCTACTCGTGCAAGACACCGTCTACGACGCTTTCGCCGAAAAGCTGGCCGCCGCAGTAAAAAAACTGAAGCCCGCACCGGGACTGGAAGCGGGTTCGACGCAAGGGCCGCTGATTGACGACGCCGCCGTTGAAAAAGTGGAAAGCCATATCCGCGACGCGCAATCCAAAGGAGCAAAAATTCTTGTCGGCGGACACCGTCACGCACTTGGTGGCCGTTTTTTCGAGCCGACGATTCTCACCGACGTGACACCGCAAATGGCTGTCGCGCGCGAAGAGACATTTGGTCCAGTCGCTCCGCTGTTCCGCTTCAAGACGGAAGCCGACGCCATCGCTCTCGCCAACGATACGGAATTTGGTTTGGCTGCTTACTTTTACGGCCGTGACATTGCCCGGGTCTGGCTCGTAGCTGAGGCTCTCGAATACGGAATCGTCGGTATCAACACCGGAATCATTTCCACGGAAGTCGCGCCGTTCGGAGGCGTAAAGGAATCAGGCCTCGGCCGTGAAGGCTCCAAGTACGGCATGGATGAGTACGTCGAAATCAAGTATCTCTGTTTTGGCGGCATTACTTCCTAGCGCAGCGAGGCGCCCGCCGCCGGCGAAGCCTGCTTCGCACGTAGGTCCTAAATCGGATTGATGTCTTCGTTTTTCTCCAGCCGCGCGATCAGTCCCTGAATTTGCGTCTTCGCTTGGTCCGGCGCGCCTGCAAGCGCGAGCTTCATCTCTCTTACCGCGGTCGAAAAGTCGCCTTTCGCCGAAGCCATCCGCGCCAGCTCGCCATGCGTATACCATTCGTTCGGCCGCTTCTGCACGTTTATCTTGAAAACGGCGAACCCTTCGTCTTGCTTCTTCTGAATCTGCAGGCCGCGCCCATATATGTGGAGTTGCACTCCAGTTGCCTTATCAAATGCTTTCGCCTGGAGAGCTTCCGCCTCCTGTTTCTTTCCCATCGCCGCCAGTATCTGCGATTTCGTCAGCAGATTCTCGAATCTCTCCTCGTTCTGAATGGAGGTGTCTTCCCACTTCAACGCCTGCTCCAGGCTGCAATTGCCGTCCAGGCACCACATCGCCGCTTCGTCATAGCCCGCCCACGTAAATCCACCCGTGTTGCGCAATTGGTTGCGAATGCTGCGCTCGGTAATGGTCTTAACATCCACAGAAATGTGGAAGGGAACCGCCAGCTTATCCCAACGCAACGTCGCCGCCGCCGACTCCGGTTTGATATCGTCGAACGTGTATGTCAGCGCTTCGCGAAATTCCGCCGGCTGCGGCTTCACGTCCACGCGCAAGGCATCTTCTTTTTCGTCATAGCTGAAGCTGCCCCAAGACGTAGAATTCTTCGAGAAAATAATCGTCCAGTGGTCCGCGTCAGGAATCACGTGCAACCCGTAGGTGCCGGCCGGCAGCGGCTTCCCTTCGACAGAAACGTCATCCGCAAACGTAATGGTGGTGTTTTCGTTCGCTCCCGCGCGCCACACCTTGCCGTATGGTACCGTCTTTCTCCAGATTTCCCGTCCGCCCACGACCGGCTCGTGATAAACGATCGTGATATCCGTCAAACCGATCCGCTGCGTAACCGCCGCACGCTGGCTTAGCGTCGGTAAATTCAATTCCGTCGCCTGGCTGCCATTCTTGAATTGCGCAACTGCCCGGCCCCCCAGGCATCCGATCCCCACCAAAAGCCCTAGAACGATTCTGCACGCCTTGCGCATGAACACACCTCTCCGCAGTTCTGATGCGAACGAAATAGGCCAAAGTGTAGCCCCGCTTCGCCTGGCCTTCTCAACCCTTTTGGGATAGACGCTCCACTGCCAGATGTGTGAGCACGATTTCGAAAAGGTGCAACAAGGTTTCCGGCGGCCAGCCACCGCAAAACGACTCCACCTGAGTAATAGCCGCGGAGCCAGCGCGAGGCCGGGCTCGCGGACCGCACTCGGTGTAGAATCCTATTGACTCAGGGTTCCTGCCTGCCAGTTTGGCTGGACAAAGAGCCGACGGGACAGAAACACCGGGATCTCTTCAAGATGCGCGCCTCAAAATTCGAATTTGAACAACGCTTCTGGATTTTCGGCCTCATCATCTCGACCGGCTTTTTCCTTTACTTCGCCGATCGCGCGAATTTCGCGGCCGGCCTGCTGAATCTGCTTGCGCCCACGATTGACCTTGACGGCGCCCGGGGGATTTTTTTCCTGCGGCTGATTTTTGGCGCCGGCGCTGTCCTGATTTTCCTCGCTGCCATGCTTCGCACCTGGGCGACCGCTTATCTGCGCACCGAAATCGTCCATGACTCAAGCCAGCATTCCGAAGCGCTCGTTGCCGACGGGCCGTTTCGTTATGTTCGCAATCCTTTGTACCTCGCCAATCTCCCGATGGTCGCGGGTATTGGAGTCATGGCAAGCCGTTTGGGTTGGCTCTTCATGCTTGTCGGGACTTGGGTATTCGTTTATCGCCTGATTCTTCGCGAAGAGTACGGCTTGCTCCAAAGCCAGGGTGAATCCTACCGGGCTTACTTGAAAGCGGTTCCCCGGTTCTGGCCTGCTCTTGCGCCCCGTGTTCCATCCGGTGGCGCCCAGCCGCGCTGGGGCCAAGCGATTGGCGGGGAAACAATTTTTTGGCTCTTCGGTGTAGCAGTGCTTTGCTTCGCCTTCACCCTGAACATCAAGTTGACATGGATCGTTTTCGGCGCCGGTTTCGCCGTCTACTTCATCATCGTCCCTCTCCTGGGGAAACGCGCAGCCGCGTCGGGCACAAAACCCTGAGTGCCGGTGTAAAAGCAACTACCCGCGATTGCGGATGAGGGTTTCCGCAACGGCTAGCCGCGCAATAGCAACCGGTGTCGATCGAGAACTCTACTCTTTCGTCGGTTCAGTGGGCGGGGGCGGGGCCACGGGTGTTGGTTTGTAAACTGCCGCGGGCCTTGCTGGCTGGTACGTCAGCTTGACTTCCTTTTTCTTCGGCTTCTTTTTCTCTCTGCCTCGTGCATCTCGATTGCCCATCGCTTTGTCCTCTCCGGGTTGATAGGTGACGGCCGGGACTAGTTTACCGTTCTTAGCCGTAAAGCCTCGGCGTTTTTAGGCCGGGGATATAAGGCTATTTTTTTGCTTTTTCTTCGCTTCTATCATAAACTTGCTCGTCCTCAAAAAGGACCCATGGGCGGGCAGCCCAAAAGTAAAGCCTCTTCGTTGTCCTCCGCTGAGGTAGGTCGGTTGTGGGAGGAACCCACCGAAGAGACTGGACCAAAAACCCGGCTCCGTAGAAATCCCCGCCCTTTAAGGGCGAGGAGGATGTCAAATGGCCGCCTCCGCCGCCGGGGCAGTCACGGCATACACCTAGAACCAGAGCGAGTCTCCCTGGAACCCCCCGCGCACCTAACGCGCGGTGGCCAGCTCTCTCGGCAGCAAATCCCAACTTTAATTCAACTACCGAGAATTGGCGGCATCCTCCTCCCAGCCGCGCTTCCTTGTCAAGTGAATTTCGGACGGCGCCAATCTCTAAATTCCGCTCCGCAACTTTATCCCCGGTCAAGGTGACGGGCGTCACCCTGTTTGCCAAAAAAATCTCACGATAGCCGGTTTGGCGTAAACCGCGCCGTCATCTCCATCACCCGCCGGTAATAGTCCCGCTGTTTCAACCGCGCCCCCGCCGCCTCGTCGATCACAAACGTAACGTCCGGATGCAGCTGCAAGCACGAAGCCGTCACCGAAGCCGTAATCGGCCCTTCGATCGCCTCGGCAATCGTGTCCGCCTTCGCCGCCCCCGTCGCCAGCAACAGAATCTTCTTCGCTTCGAGAATCGTCCCGATTCCCATGGTGATGGCGCACTGCGGCATCTCTTCTCCCGCACCAAAGAACTTCCGGTTATCTTCCATCGTCTCGTTCGTCAAAACTTTCAGCCGGGTCCTCGATCCAAAACTCGAAGTCGGCTCGTTGAACCCGATGTGCCCGTTCCGCCCGATCCCCAGAATCTGCAAGTCAATCCCACCCGCCCCGCGAATCGCCCGCTCATACGCGGCGCAGTATTCCTCATAATCCGCTCCGATTGTTCCATCCGGAATATGAATATTCCCCTGCGCAACATTCACCTGGGCAAAAAAATTCTCGCGCATGAAACAATGAAAACTCTGCGGATGCTCCGCCGCCAGCCCCAAATACTCGTCCAGGTTAAACGTCACCACTTTCGAAAAATCCAGCTCCTGCTCCCGGTGCAGCCGCACCAACTCCTTGTACATTCCTAAGGTAGTGCTCCCGGTAGCCAGCCCGAGCGTAGCCGGCGGCTTGCTCTTCACGACGCCGGCAACAATCCGCGCCGCCTCCTGGCTCAATTCCTCATAGCTTGCATTCAGAAGTACCAGCATTTCCCCGCCATTTTCCCTGTTGTCCGGAATCTTGCATCAGACACTACAAACCGCCGGAACTTTCCCGCTCCAGCCTTCCCTTGTTCTATCGGCATCGGCCACACAACACGCTGCCAACCGGTGCTATATATACCAAGTCTCCTGCTCTCCCCCAAGCCCTTCGGAAAATCCTCGAAATTCCAAGAGTTAGGGGTAGAATGGCCATCTAATTTAGCTTGCCTGCCTGGAGCTATCTAGTAGGCCGCTCAACGCACCGCCAATTCGCGCATCTCGCGGAGCAAAAACGAAAAATGGTTCTCACCGCCACCGATTGGATCGTCATCGCCGCCTACCTGCTCCTCAATCTTCTTATCAGCCTCTACTACCGCCGCCGCTCCTCCGGCAGCACCGAAGAATTTTTCGTCTCCGGCCGCAACGTCTCCTGGTGGCTGGCCGGCACCTCCATGGTCGCGACCACCTTCGCCGCCGACACGCCGCTCCTGGTCACCGGCCTGGTGGCCCGCAACGGCATCTCCGGCAACTGGCTCTGGTGGTCGCAATGCCTCTGCGGCATGATGACCGTCTTCTTCTTCGCGCGCTACTGGCGCCGCTCCGAAATCCTCACCGACGTCGAATTCGTCGAGCTCCGCTATCAAGGCAAACCGGCCGCCTTCCTCCGCGGCTTCCGCGCTATATATCTCGGCGCGCTGATGAACTGTCTCATCCTCGGCTGGGTCATCAAAGCCATGATCAGCATCACCACGGTCCTCCTCGGTGAGGCCATCGCCCAAGGCCGCGTCCTTTCCATCGGCCTCGGCGGCCACAACCTCACCAGCTACACACTCGGTACTCCCCAACACACCGCCCTCCTGATCTGCGTCCTGCTCCTAGTCCCGTTCACCGGCATCTACACCTTTATCGGCGGCCTCTGGGGCGTCCTGGTCACCGACCTTTTCCAATTCGCTCTGAAAATGACCATGATTGTCGTCCTCGCCTGGATCGCGGTCGCAAAAATTGGCGGCATGGCTCTCCTAAAAATCCACCTCTCTCACGTCGACGCCGTCGCTCGCCAATCCGGCGAAGCAACCGGCTCCATCCTTTCCTTCTTCCCCTCGTTCCATCTGGGCTGGACGACCGATGCCTTCTGGACTCTCCCAGTAATCACCTTCGCGCTCTATCTAGCCGTCCAATGGTGGGCCAGTTGGTATCCCGGCGCCGAGCCCGGTGGTGGCGGCTACGTCGCCCAGCGCATGTTCAGCGCCAAGGACGAAAAGAATTCCCTCGGCGCCACACTCTGGTTCAACATCGCCCACTACGCCATGCGCTCTTGGCCCTGGATCATCACCGGCTTGGTTGCCGTGGCCGTTTATTCCCCCCACGGTGGCCTTCACCCCAGCGCCGAATTCGCCGCCGAACCCGAAAAAGGTTACGTCATGGTTCTCCGCGATTTTCTCCCGCCCGCTCTGCGCGGCCTCATGATCGCCGCCTTCCTGGCCGCCTTCATGTCCACGGTAGGCACACAACTAAACTGGGGCACGTCCTATCTCATCAACGATTTCTACCGCCGCTTTCTGGTTCGCAAAGCCAGTGACAAACACTACGTCTTCGTCAGCAAAGTAATCATCATTCTGCTGGTAATCCTAAGTGGTTACGCCGCCGCCAACATCACCAGCATCCAATCCGCCTGGCAACTCCTCCTCGGCATGGGCGCCGGCACCGGCTCCGTCCTTCTCCTCCGCTGGTACTGGTGGCGCATCAACGCCTGGAGCGAAATCTCCTCCATGATCGCCGCCTTCGTAGTCTCCATGTCGCTCACCCGCATCCAATTCGCCGGCAACAGCTCGGTCGTCTTCGCCAAAACCGCCCTAATCACCACCGCAGCCACAACCATCGTCTGGCTCGTCACCACACTAATCACCAAGCCCGAGCCCGAAGCCAAACTGGTCCAGTTCTACCGCCGCGTCCGCCCCACCATCCACGGCTGGAAGCACATCGCCGCCCTAGCCCCCGACGTCACCCCGGTCCGCGACCTCTCCGCCAACGCGTTTGACTGGATCATGGGCTGCACGCTGGTCTATTGCTCGATGTTCTCTATCGGTGAATTCGCTCTTCACGACTGGCTAACAGGCATTGTGCTCCTAATCGCCGCCAGCCTCTCCGGCTACTTCATCTACTGGAGCCTCAATCGTCGCGGCTGGCAAACCCTCTCCGGCGGCGACCCCATCCCGGCTCCTTTGCCAACCGCCAAGCCCCAAGTCGAGTCCTAGCTGCTCGAATCGTACTGCATCTACGCGCGCATTTGTTTGAGGCAATGTTAAACTTCTGCGCAGCCGAACACGGGCCGAAGGCAAGCTCAAGACGGATTGCTCGAGGCGGATAGTTCCAAACGCCCAGCGCGCAAGGAGCACGCATGTCCACCAACGCCGTAGCCGCAAGAAATCCGCGCGGAAACGCCAGCACCCTAGGCGCACTGTGGATCGTCTACGCCATCCTCCGGCTGGTAGCGGTAATCCTACTGGTCCTCTACACCGGCACAGCCACGGTAATGTTCGGCGCGCTCCTAACCCGGGTCCCCGATCCGTACACGCTCATGACCACATTTCACATCCTCTACATCGCCGCCGTCATCGTGACCGCACTCTCCGGCGTCCTCGGACTATTTGCAGGATTAGCACTGCTCGCCGGACGGTCTAGCGCCCGCTCGCTCTCTCTAGTCGCCGCCTTCCTTTCCCTCTCCGACCTACCCCTCGGCACAACTCTTGGAATCTACACCCTGATCGTCTTCCTCGCCTGAACGCAGGCAAGCCTCAAGAATTGTCATCTCGAGCGAAGCCCCCCTTCTGCGCTAGGAATAGTTCTACGGAGCGAGGGATCCGCTGATCCCGCTCTACTCTGTGCTGTGTAAAATCCTCTTTCTTTCACTTGGCAATAAACTCCTGTTAAACCAAGAAGTAAGCCAACATCGCATTTGACCTACATCTCATACGATAGTATACTTTTTCCCGGTTGGGCTATCGATCAGGGCATCTATGAAAAACCAAGTCTCCACGGTCAGCACCAAGGGCCAGCTAGTGATACCCGCAAAGCTGCGCCGCAAGTACGCCCTCCGCGAAGGAACGCAGGTCGCGTTCGTCGAGGAAGAGAACCGCCTAGTCCTCCAACCGCTCACTCCGCAATTTGTCCGCGGTCTCCGCGGATCCCTAAAGGCTGATCCATCCGCTCTGAAGATCCTGCTCGATGATCGTAAACGTGAGCGCGAGCTATGAAGCGAATTGTTCTCGACGCCAGCGCAGTCGTGACCTTTTTCGAAAACCGTGCCGGCGCGGAGCAGGTCGAAGACCTCATTCATCTCGGCGTCGCGGACAAACGTCAATTGCTAATGTCCGTGGTCAACTGGGGCGAAGTCTACTATTCCATTTGGCGCGCCCATGGCCCTGGGGTAGCCCGCAAGATCCTCGAAGACATAAGCCGGCTCCCCATCGATATCGTGGACGCCGATCTCGAGCTGACCCGCCTCGCCGCCGAACTTCGCGCCGACCACAAGCTCCCTTATACCGACTGCTTCGCCGCTGCCCTAGCCGCCAATCGCAAAGCCTCCCTCGCCACCGGCGACAAAGACTTCGCCACCGTCGAAAAAATGATCGACATTCTCTGGACCAGCGTCTAGCTACCGGCCCCAGTTTCCGCTCATTCGCACGGACATGCACCCGGCGAAGCGCGGCGCGTTGTTTGGGTGCCGAATAGGCTTTCGGCATAGAGATCAGATAACAGGAATCGAAAACCCATTCCTGTTGTGTGCATCGGGGGCGCCACTTCCCCAGCACACCTGGGGGTTGGGGGGGCGGTCAACTAGAGGCCTTCCTGGCACACAGAGAGTTCCGTCACGGCTCTGCCGTCCTGCCTGGCACAGATCGCTCCATCAGCCAGCAGCCAATGACATACCCAAGCGTCCCGGTGACCATCCCCCCGAAAACATCCGCCACATAGTGGTTTCGCACATACACCGTCGAAACGCACATGCAAAAAACGAACGGGAGAAACACCCAGAACAGCCACCGCCGGTGCCGCCACGCGCCCCACAACGCGGCCATCGCTCCCGCAACGTGTTGCGACGGAAATGCCGCTCCATGCACGCGGCCGCATTTCTCAATGAAATCGATCACTGCGGTGAACGGGCCGCCAGCCAATTCGCCGTGCCACATTCCCGCAAACGTGAACCACGGACTCTCGACCGGAAAAAGCATCGCGATGATGTACCCCAGCGAATAGCCAACCGCCGAGTACGTCATCACCGCCCAATAGCTTTGCCATTCGCGCCGGTGATAAAGAATCGCGCCCAAAATCAGTAAAAACAAAAAATAGCTAAAGTAAGCAAACTGCATGAACTCGTTGAGCGCCGGATGCGCAAAGCGCTCCAGCCAGAGTGAAGGATTGACTCCGGTAAGCCAGTGATCAAACGCAATCAACTTCGCGTCCTGCCACCCCGGCTGCACTAAATGCACCAGACGCCCCATCTCTTCAAAGCAAAACAAAAAAAACAAATGCGGATACCAACACCGCCAAAAATGCCAGGAAGTAGGACCGACACTCCCGTCTGTCCCTCTTCTTGCCTTGGCCCTGCACAGAACCAAAATCACCACGGCCACAAAAACCTGCATCCCGATCAACCGCACCGGATGCAGCAGATTCTCCGCAAAAACAAGGATCAAGATACTCGAAACCCCCAAATACCCCAACGCCACCCACTCAAAGATCTCGCACGCCGCCCAGGCACCCGCCCACTCCCGCAACGCCAGTCTTCTTATGCTTGGTCCATCCGATTCAACCATCGCCGCGGTCTCGGCGCTTTGAACAAGGCCCTCGCGCCACGCGATCGCATACTCTTGCTCTCTGTACTCATTTCTTCTCGATCTGTTCATGCCCGGTATCCCGATTTCCCGTGCTCGGCCGCCAATCTCTCGCCGGCTTCTTCCGATCTCTGGGACCTCCGCGTCCTCTGCGTAGGAACATCTTCTTGTTCCCACAGCAGCACGGCCCAGTCCTTCCTCCGAGCGATACGCGCCAAGTCATTCGATGGATTGATCGCCACGGGCTTTCCGACCGCTTCAAGCATCCACTGGTCACTCGAACTGTCTCCATAGGCGAAGCATCGCTGCAAATCCAAATCCGCTTCCGCTGCGATTCGCCCGATGGCCCGCGCCTTGGCCTCACCAAACATCGCTTCACCCACGATCCGTCCCGTCCATCGTTCCTTTTTTTCTTCCAGCCGCGTCGCACAAACGCGAATCTTGCTCGTCAGCCCGTGTCCGAGAAGCTCGGCTTCCAGCAAGCGCGCCGCCCGCCCCGCCAACATTTCCAGCGTCCCGCTCACAATCACAATCAGGTGCCCGCGTTCCGCATGCCACGCCACGCGCTCCACGGCCTCCGGATAGAGTGGGACAGGCATTCTTGCCTGACTCCTTCTTTCTCCTTTTTTTCCTCTCCGTCCTTCTGCATTTTTTCCTGCCTTATCTCTCGCGCACAAGCAGACAGGAAGGTCCCTCCCACCAGCTTCCATCTCCACTCGCACGTCCCGCAAATACATCTTGTTTGCGTGCATGATCTTACTGATCCCCCGCGGCACGAGCCGCACCGCCCCCGCGAGCCACAAGAAATAATTTCGCATCCCAATGATCCGTCTAAACTTCAGCGTCGAAAAAAATCTCTTCTCTATCGACGGCAATGGCATCAACGTCCCGTCCAAATCAAAAAACGCCGCGACGCCACCGTTCTGCTCCTCTACTTCCTTTTCCTTCTTCTGCACCATCACAACGCCCCCTGCGCGATTCTCTTCACGCCGCGAACCTGGCCCACCCCCGAAACAAAGCGCCACCCTTCGGCCAGCACCGGCAATCCACGCAACAAACAAAACGCCGCCGTCATCCACGTAAGCACATGAGCGCCACAGCGCACCAACGCATGCAAATCCAGGGTCATTCTTCCCAGTAGCGCCACGGGCCCGCGCGTCAGCGCCAACTCCAATCCGAGGTAGCAAAAACACAAGCATTTCATGGCCGCATACAGACCGCGGCTCCAGCGCGAGGCCACCAGCGCTCGTCCCCACCACGTTTCGAGCATGGCGTTCGCGCCCCAGCCGGAGTGCCCCGCACGCATGGCCAGCCCACGCAGAAAGTCCGTCGCCGCACCTCGCGCAAAGAAGAGAACCGGTAGCCACAGGGACACCATGCCCACCACAGCGAAATAGGTGAAATAAACGTTCTCGATCATGCGGTCGCCCAGGATATCGATCTGCGCGCCGACCGGCGTCGCCAGATTCTTCCGCCGCGCGAGGTGCCCATCCAAAGCATCCAGCGCAATCGAAGCGACCGTCAGCCCAACCGCCGCAAGATTGGTCCACGGTCCTCGGCCAAACAGACTCACCGCGGCAAATCCCACGGCCACTCGCAGCGCAGTCACTTTGTTCGGTGTCCACTGCATCGTCAGCAGCTCCAACCTGCCCGGCCTCTCGAAGCACCGCACTCATCACATCGCAACCACCTTGCCAACGTTGCACCAAGTAAAGCCTTCGCTTCCTGTCACTTACGGGTCTCTCTGCAAACCTGAATTCCCTCTACGCGTCCGGCAAACCCCTCATCTGTCGTCCGTTTCCTGCCGTACGTATCCAATGCCACTCGCCTGCGTCTAATGGGTAGTTGCTAGGTCGCCTCGGCGAACTACGGTGTTCCCGCCTCCCCTGCCTGGGGAGCAATAATCCCAGCGGCCAAATACGCCGCAGTCTTTTATTATGGGAGAATAGAAGGTCGCGTTTTGAGGTCTACCAAGTGCAATACTTTGCGCACGCAATGAACTACAGTTTATCGAGGGCTGGAATGAGGACTGAAATCGAATGAACAATGAAGTCACTCTCGCAGGAGCCTTTCTCGCCGGGCTTGTCTCTTTTCTTTCGCCGTGCGTTCTTCCGCTTGTCCCCGGCTACATCTCCATGCTCTCCGGGGTTGGGATGGAGCAACTTCGACAGGGCCAGGTTCCGCGTTCAGGCCTATTCTCCTCCGCAGTTGCCTTCGTCACAGGTTTTTCGGTAGTCTTCATCTCTTTCGGCGCTGCTGCGAGCGCTGTGGGTGCTTTTCTTAACGCTCATCGGCATACGCTGACGCCGCTCGCGGTCGGCAACATTTTCCTCCATGAGTTGATCCATCGTGCGAATGAAGGCAACGGGGCGGTCCGCATCCACAGCCCAAACCGAGCCGCGCAACGCGTTGACCATACCGGCAGGATCTTGAGAGGTTCTCGCGATCAGGTAGTCTGCTCCCGGACGATTCACCTGATTTACAGGTACGTAGACTGCAGGCTTCATGTCCAGCAAGAGTCCTCGCTCCCGGATATCTTTCACCACCCCCACGACAGTTCGCCACGGTTCCTTCGATCCTGTGAGCTTCAGCCGTTTTCCGACGGGATCGACGCCGGGCCAGTGACGTTTCGCGAGGAACTCGTTGATGACGACGACCGGCTGGCCGGACTCGATGTCCCGATCCTCCAGGAGGCGGCCTGACTCGAGGGTTCCACCGATGGTTTCAAGGTAACCAGCGGTCACTTCGCGTTACAGCGCGTC
>Ga0207144_1109_pt1 | contig 15530 bp, 12 predicted proteins | sample Alteio_BWMinHeat_FD_153583 | JGI IMG/M metagenome (GOLD analysis project Ga0207144, IMG submission 153583) | Enriched cells from forest soil in Barre Woods Harvard Forest LTER site, Petersham, Massachusetts, United States -... | ecosystem: Environmental > Terrestrial > Soil > Temperate forest >...
GGGCGAGGGGAAGATTTATCAGGACTTGCGGATGAAGCTTTTTATCGACCCACAGGCGCTCCGGAAGGAATATGGCGCTAGCCCAGACTGGTTGAAGGAACTAATGAACGCTTTTGCTGATGGCTTGAACTACTACCTTTCGAAACATCCGGAAGTGAAGCCGAGAGTGATCAAGCGATTTGAGCCGTGGATGGCACTGAGCTTTACCGAAGGCAGTATCGGCGGAGACATCGAGCGAGTGAGCCTGACACAGCTCGAAGCGTTTTACGGAAAAGTTCCCGTGAGCGCGACGCCTTTGGCGGATGACGACGAGATCGAAGAACCGAGCGGTTCGAACGGGATGGCCATCGCGCCTTCGAATACGGCAAATCAACACTCACTTCTGCTGATCAATCCGCATACGTCCTTTTTCTTCCGCTCAGAACTACACATAATGAGCGGGGAAGGGCTCGATGTGTACGGCGCCGTGACGTGGGGCCAGTTTTTCGTGTACCAGGGGTTCAACGAGCACGCCGGATGGATGCACACGTCAAGCGGGGTCAATGCCCTCAGCGAATACCTCGAGACGGTCCGAAAGAAGAGCGACCGCTACGTTTACAAATACGGAAACGAGGAACGGCTCGTCGAGACGAAAGAGATTACTGTGCCGTATAAAACCGCGGACGGGATGGCGGAAAGGAAATTCACGGTGTATCGCACGAATCACGGGCCGATCGTGCGCGAGACGGACGGGAAGTGGGTGAGTATTCGGTTGATGCAAGAGCCGGTCAAGGCGCTGACGCAGTCGTACACGCGCACAAAGACGAAGGATTATAAATCGTTCCGGCAGACCATGGAGCTGCACACGAACTCCTCGAACAACACGATTTTTGCGGATGCCGACGGAGACATCGCGTATTTTCATGGCAATTTCATTCCGAGGCGCGACACGAGCTTCGATTGGACGAAGCCAGTCGACGGAAGCAATCCGGCGACAGAGTGGAAGGGGCTTCTTTCTGTCGACGAGACGCCGCACCTGCTGAATCCGAAAAGCGGATGGCTCTACAACGCAAATAATTGGCCGTGGTCGGCTGCGGGACCGAGCAGCCCAAAGAGAGAAGAATTTCCCGTTTATGTGGAGACGGGCGGAGAAACGGCACGGGGCCTGCACGCGATCCGAGTCCTCGAAGACAAAAAGGATTTCACCATCAGTTCGCTCGTCGCGGCCGCCTACGACAGTTATTTGACTTGGTTTGAGAAGCCCATCCCGTGCCTGGCGAAGGCGTGGGACGATGCGGCCGCAGACCACCCGCTGAAAACGAAGTTGGCCGAGCAGGTTGGTGCGCTGCGCGGATGGGATTTGCGGTGGGGAGCGACGTCCGTGCCGACGTCATTGGCGGTGTTTTGGGGTGAGGGCATTCAGAAGCGTGTGGGTGCCGACGCGAAGAAAGCGGGAGTGTATATAAGCGATTATATTTGCACAAAGGCGCCGGCGCAGCTGTTGCTCGAATCGCTGTCGGATGCATCCGAAAGACTGGCGGCGGATTTCGGAAGCTGGAAGAAGCCCTGGGGCGACATCAATCGGTTCCAGCGTCTGACTGGCGATATCGTGCAGCCCTTCAGTGACGCGGGGCCGAGCCTTCCGGTAGGGTTCACGTCGTCGGTGTGGGGCTCATTGGCGTCTTTCGGAGCGCGCCCGTATCCGGGAACGAAAAAATGGTATGGCACGAGCGGAAACAGCTTTGTTGCCGTGGTCGAATTTGGAGAGAAAGTGCGAGCCCGAGCCGTGACGGCTGGGGGCGAAAGCGGCAATCCAAGGTCACCGCATTTCAACGATGAAGCCGGGCGATACAGCACGGGTGATTTGCGGGAAGTGTACTTTTATCGAGCGCAACTGAAGGGGCACATCGAGAGGGAATACCATCCTGGAGATTGAGTCGCTCTGGACCAGCGAAACCGCGGACGTTCGTGAGCATTGCGGTTGCCGGCTGATGCGTTACCGGCCTAGCATCGGATCGTTTTTCGTTTCTGGCCGACCCGGCCGGCTGCCTCGATTTTTTCGATGTACGCAGTGGCAAGGGGCACGTTGCACGCGGTATCGCCCAGATCCACGGAAACGACGCCGATTTGACGAGCCGCGGCTTTGGCTTGTTTCGCTAAAGGCTTGAGGTGACTTCCCACAGCAATGACAAAACCGTTCATGGTATAGCGGACGCGATTTTTCGCGCTCTTGATTCCTTTGACTACCGCACCGAGAAGGCTTTCGATTTCCGCGAAATCCAACGCGTCGTCCGGTTTCGTGGCGACCAGTCCGGAGTAGGTCGACCAACCCGAGGATGCGACGTGTTCTTTCTTTGATTTGATCCACTGCATGGCGAGGTCGCGCGCGTGAGGATTCTCCACCGTCACCCAGGGCACCGTATATTCCGCAATCATCTGCAAATTTTCCGCGCCCTCGACCCACTCATTCAGTTGTTTGGTGGGCATTTGAGAGCCGTCCGCCACCATTCCGGCGAGGTACATGGCATCCAGGTTGCCCGTCGCGTAGAGTTCAGAAGCCAGAGCCTGCTGTCCTTTGATCGTTTTCGCGACGACCTTGAGGTCGGCGACACTCACCCCGAACATATTGTCCGTGGCCATGCCATGCCGCGCATAGATTTTGCGCGTTTTCTCAGTTCCTCTCTTTTTCAGCTCGGCCATGACGGAAGTGACGCTAGGCATGAGTTCCTCCTTGTCAGAATAGCGGCCTATTTTGCTGCCGCGCTTTCTTCCAGCTTTACGTTGGAGAAAATGGCCGTCTCCAGTGTAGTCGCAACATGCGAACACACTCCCAGCCCTACGTAGAACGGCTGTTCGAGGGTTACAAATTCAACAGGGCTCGAAGGCTTCCATTCCTCGCCAGGCTTGCCGAAATACATGGTGAAGCGGCTGCCTTTTTTGATCAAGCGTAGCCGCGACGGTCCATCTTCCGCGGCGACGATCTGATAGGTCTGTTCGTTCGGCGCGCCACGGAATTGCAGGGAAGTAAGTCCATTGCCGTGAGAAACCGCGTCTGCATAGGGCGAGCCGGGATCGAGACTCTGGCGCACCATCAGCACGGCTTTACGGTGCTCCGCGGCGCTCGTGCCGACCCATTGGATATCGGCGGTAAGCGTCAGATCGCCGGACGCTCTTTTCCAGACGAAATAAAACGCGTCGGAAGCGCCCCACATATTCGCGCCGCCTCCGGTGATGCGGTATTCGCTTTTCGATACGTCATAGCGGGCCTTCGAGCCGGGCGGCGTTTGCCCGACGCTGCCCTCGTTCGTGAATATGCCCAAGTCGTTCATCTGCGGCAGGGCGACAGCTACGCCAAGCGCCATGACAAGCGAGAGCGCACCAGAACGCACCAATGATTCTTTCCCCCTCCACATTGTTAAACCCTCCCGATACGCGAACCTCTCACCGAAGTGCAGCCGCCCGAGTTGCGCTGCGCCGAGATTTGCAACTTCGCGCGGGAACTCCCGAAGATCCCGGGCATTCTATATCATCGGAAAGGTAAGTCACGCCAACTCGTCACGCAAGCCGGGGAGCAATCCAATAAACAGCGCCGGTGGGCGCGGTAGCCCGCACGCGCATAGAGAATTCTGAGGGCGAGCGTTCGAGGACTCAGACCGCGACGGCGTCCGGCAGAGGAGGATTCTTGGCTAGCGCGCCTGCTCGCCTAGAGGGCCTGATCGGCGAGCATCGTTTCCACCAGGCGGCTCGTCGAGATCCAGGAGCACAGCGGTCAGCGGAGGCCCCAAGGTTACAGAAGCCGCAGCTTGCGGGAAAGCAGCACCGGGTGCAGGAAGAGAAATGGTTCGGCGCTTCGACCTTCGAGAAAAAACACCCGCTTCTGGCTACCCGGCGGGTACCGCTCCCGTGGTACGGCGGTTCTATAGGGAACTCTGGATGGTGTTGGCAAACTGATCCTGACAAGAAAAGACCATGATTGCCGTCCTCATCCTCGCGTTCTCCGTGCTGGCTCTGGTGCAATTCGCCATCAGCCAGTGGCGCATGATCTGGCTGACGACCGCCCACCAGCCCCTCTCGGATTTTTTGCACGCGGCAACCGGCATCGAAGCCGAATCCATCGGGCCCAACGACTTTGGCAAACTCGTGGGGCTTTGCGAGCTTTCTCCGCTCCTGAAAAAAGGTACGCCCCGGCTGCGTGAAGTAAGGGGCTACTACCGGATGGTGGAGAGGCTGGAGGTGCTCTGCCGGTCCATCCAGCCTGCGATATCTGCTTGGGCCTCCGGGGAGATGAAAACCTGTTCGCGCTATGTAGCGGTGCTGCTCGATCAGACTCTTTCACTCGATCTCGATGAGCGTGTAGCAGTTCGCTCTATCCAATAGATCCGGCTCGAGAAGTGCGACCTGGATCGCCGATACGGCCGACAGCGCGGTCCTCTGTCCTCTTCCCCTCCTAGACACACAAATCACTCATAACATTAGACTTACATTATTTCAGAATACACGGTCCAGCCATTCGACTTCCTACCATCCACGTGGAGTCAGCTCAGGGGCTCAGTCCTTCCAGAATTTCATTACAGCAGCGTAGTCCAGGTCTTGCTTGGCGGCAGCCTTGACGGCGGAATAGGTGGCGTAGGCCGCCGCTGCAGCGGGAAGGGCCACACCAGCCTCCTTGGCAAGCTCCAGGGCCAAGCCCATATCCTTGTGCATCAGGCGCAGGGGGAAGCTGGGCGGGTATTCGCCTTTGAGCAGCAGCGGTGCCTTGACGTCCAAGACGGCAGCGCGAGCCATACTGGATTGCAAGACTTCGACGAGCTTCTCGCCCTCGAACCCCGCGGCAGTGACCAAAGCCAGGGCTTCCGCCAACGCGTCCACCTGCAGCGCCAGAATAAGGTTCATAGCCAGCTTGATGGTCTGGCCGGCGCCGTTCGGGCCCAGATGAAACCATCGCTTTCCCAACACACTAAGGATCGGCTCGGCGTCCTTGAGAACTTCGGCATCACCGCCCACCATGAAAACCAGTTCCCCTTTTTCGGCGCCCCAAGTGCCACCGGTCACAGGAGCGTCCAAAAACGCGATCTGGCGCTCGGTCGAAGCCACCGCAATCTTGCGCGCCAAGGCAGGTGAAACAGTGCTCGAATCCATGTAAATGCTGCCGGGCTTTAAAGATCCAAGGGCACCGGCGCTTTGCCGGGAGCCGGAGCCGCCCCAAAGCACCCCTTCGAGGGCAGGCGGATCGCTCACGATGGTTATGAGCGCGTCTGAGGAACTGGCGACTTCCTCGGGTGAATTGGCAAGCTTGGCGCCGGCCGCCACAAGCGATTCGGCGCGCGAGGCGGTCCGGTTCCAGACCGTCAAGCAATACCCCGCCTTCAAGAGATTCAATCCCATCGGTCGGCCCATCAGGCCCAGCCCAATCAATCCAACTTTTGAGCCGGGACCAATGATCCGCCTTGGGCTGGGATTCGCTCCTGCGCCGATTTTGACTCCGGGTGCAATGCTGGTCTCCTGGCGGGTATCGAGAGTCACGAAAAGCCTCCTGTCGGCGACGCTGCCTGAACCCGGCCCATCGCGGCCAAAATGTAGGGTGGACAGCGGGTCGATTGTAACCGAATCGCCGCGAAAGAGTGCTGTCGAGGGTTCGGCGGGCGCCTAACCTAACGTCAGGCGGTCTTGGGACGATTCTGGAGTGGAAGGATCGCGGGGGCACCGCCGCCGGAGCTCAAGCTGGTGGCGGAGTTGTGCACCTTGGGATTGGCGTTGGAAGCCGAGGTCTCAGCGCTAGGAGCGGCCGCGGGCGCTGAAGAGCTAGAGCTACTTGCAGGAGCAGCCTCCGTGGACGGCTCCTTTTTCTCTTCAAGACGAACGATGTATTGGTAGGGAATCTCCCACCGGAAATGCTTCTGCGAGCCACGCTGCTCGAAAATCTGCTCGAGAAAGATGGAGCGACCCGAATCCGCAACAAACGTGCCGGACGCAGGCAAAAGGATGTCTCCGGCGCGGTATTGCACTTCAACCCTGCGCCCAAGGAAAGCAGAATAGCGAGCCATACAGTAGTTAGTTTCCGCAGTGGGTGGTAACACCGTCAATGGTACGGAAGGACTCCCCCCTGAGCAGTGTTGAAAAGCTGAGGAATGCCACCGTTCAGCCCTACCGGTCAGCGGCGAGAGAGTTTTACGACGCCGTGACTGCATTCAGGCAGAGCGTCGGATTGCATATAGATCTTGCCGCAGGATCGGCCTTCAAATAGACATCCCAAAATGCAGCGACGCGCCATTTGTATATCCCAGGATAGAGTCGCCCTCGGCGGCGCGTTCGCCGGGCCTTTGCGGGGAAAGCCGGAGAACCGCCCTCACGCGCCGCTCGCCAAAGTTCATTGCAGGATGGCCGGGAAGGTCGACAAGCGCGCCAGCGATCGCGTCCGCAGTAAACGCACCCATGGAGTGGCCGCTGACGCCGATAGGTTCCGCATCCATTTTGCCGACGAACGCGGGAACGCGTTTTTCCAACCCGGACAGCGAATCCGGCACAAACGAAATGAGCGAGTCTCCAGCTTAAAGGAGGCGTCAAGCTGCCCGAAAGTCGCTTACGAAGGTCCGAAAACGCCTCGCTCGCCGTTACTTGAATGAAAATTGCCTCCCGTTGTGTTCGGCTGTCTGGCGGCTTGACACAACTTCTCTCTCATTGTTTACTCCCGCAGCGAGGAGGTCCCACACATGAAATACAAGCTATACGTCTCGGTATTGGCCGCTAGCGCAAGTTTTTTCACGACTCACCCGAGCGTTCTAGAAGCGCAAGAATCGTCACACAAACTTACGGTGATGGACGAATTTCAGATGCAGCTCCCCAGCGATCCCCAAATCTCGCCCGACGGCAAAAGAATCGTCTACGTGCGACGCTTCGCTGATCCCATGACCGACCGCCGCTATTCGAATCTGTGGATCGTTAATTCCGACGGCACCGACCACCGCCCGCTCACCACCGGCAACCACAACGACGCATCCCCGCGCTGGTCGCCCGACGGAGCCCGCCTCGCCTATCTTTCCGACACCGATGGCAAGCAACAAATCTATGTTCGCTGGATGGACTCCGGACAAACCGCCCGCATTACCAATCTCGATCAATCTCCCGATGCCATCGAATGGTCTCCCGACGGAAAGATGCTCTCCTTCTCGTCGCTCGTTCTCGGTAAAGGTCCTCACCTCGCCGATCTGCCAACGCCCCCAGTGGGCGCCAAGTGGGCCGAACCTGCGACGGCCTACGATCGTCTCGTCTATCGCTTCAACGGCGCAGGCTATCTGAAGCCAGGCTTCATGCAGATTTTTGTCGTTTCCGCCGAAGGCGGCGCCGCGCGCCAAGTCACCAACGGCAATTTCCCCAATGGCGGCAACGAATACGGCCCCAACCGCCCCGCCTGGACTCCCGACGGAAAGTTTCTCCTCGTCTCCGCCAATCGCCACCCGGAATCCGACCACGAGATCTTCGACACAGAAATCTATGAGTTCAGCGTAGCCGACGGCTCACTTCGCGCCCTCACCAATCGCAGAGGCCCCGATAATTCTCCCGCTGTTTCTCCTGACGGAAAATGGATCGCCTACACCGGCTTCGATGACCGCTATCAGGGCCATCAAACCACCAAGCTCTACGTAATGAAGCGCGACGGCACAGCTTCTCACTCCATCTCCGACAAACTCGATCGCGACATCCAAAGTCCCGTCTGGGCGCCCGATAACAGCGGCGTCTACTTTCAATACAACGAGCAAGGCGACACAAAAATCGGCTTCCTCTCTCCCGACGGGACTCCCAAGAAAATTGCCGATCACCTCTCAGCCTCAACCAGCGCGTACGGCGGAGGCTCTTTTTCGGTAGCCCATGCCGGCCCCATCGCCTTCACCTATGGCCGCACCGACATCCCCGGCGAGGTCGCCATCAGCCACATGGGCGCCATGAAAGTGCTCACGTCTCTCAATCAAGAGTTGCTCGAGCAGAAAAAACCAGGCCACGTCGAGGAAATCACCTATGAGTCCGCAAAAGACCGGCGCAAAATCCAGGGCTGGATCGTTCAACCGCCCGACTTTGACGCCACCAAAAAATATCCGCTCATTCTGGAAATTCACGGCGGCCCCTTTGGCGACTACGGCGACCGCTTCGATTTTGAAAAACAGATCTGGGCTTCGATGGGTTATGTGGTCCTCTATACCAATCCGCGCGGCAGCACCAGCTACGGCGAAGAATTCGCCAACCTCATCCACCACGCCTATCCCGGCGACGACTTCGCCGACCTCAACAGCGGCGTCGACGCCGTCGTTGCCAAAGGCTACATCGACACGAACAATCTCTTCGTCACCGGCGGCAGCGGCGGCGGTGTGCTCACCGCTTGGACCATCGAGCACACCGAACGCTTTCGCGCCGCAGCGTGTCTCTATCCGGTCATCAACTGGTACAGCTTCGTCCTGACCAGCGACATTCCCTGGACCGCGAAATATTGGTTCCCCGGCAATCCTTGGGAAAACACCGACCAGTACATGCAGCGATCGCTCACCAATCTAGTGGCCAAGATCAAAACGCCTACTCTAGTCATGACGGGCGAAGCCGACTATCGCACCCCCATCTCCGAAGCCGAACAGTTCTATTCGGCCCTCAAGCTCCTCAATATCGACGCCGTCCTGGTCCGCGTCCCCGAAGAACCACACGGCATCAGCCGCCGCCCCAGCCATCACATCGCCAAGATGCTCTATGTCGCCGGTTGGTTCCAACAACACAAAGCAACCAACTAATGTGTCCGAAAAACTCCGAACTCTCCCTGGCGTGTACGGGCCGGCCCGCGTAAGCTGAAGCCAGGCCGTCGCCTGAAAGCAACTGCCATTTATCTTGGGTTTAGGTTGCGACCTGTATATCTAACTGCGCCCCATCTCCAACAAGGGCGAGTTCTTCCAGGAGAGAAATTTCCATGCGTAAAAGTTTTGCGGCACTAACGGTCCTCGGTCCCCTCTCCGTAGCGACAACTCTCTGCGCTGGCCTAATGTCACGCTCCGCCGCTCCCGCTCCAGGATCTTCGGGCTATCACGTCGTAAAAACAGTCTCTATCCCCGGCGACGAAAGCTGGGACTATCTCACCGTCGACGCCGCCGCGCGCCGCGTCTACATTTCTCACGGCTCCCACGTGGTCGTGATGAACGCCGACACCTACACCGTCGAAGGCGATATCCCCGACACCCAGGGCGTTCACGGCATCGCTCTCGCTCCCGACCTTGGCCGCGGCTTTGTCAGCGCCGGGCGCGCCAACACCGCCGTGATCTTCGACATCAAATCTCTTAAAACTTTGGGCACCGTGAAGACCGACGCCAACCCCGACGCCATCGTCTACGACAGCGTCACCAAGCGCGTCTTCACTCTCAACGGCCGCGGCCAGAACACCACCGCCATCAACGGCGCCGACGGCACCGTAGCCGGAACTCTCGCTCTCGGCGGCAAACCCGAATTCGCCGACGCCGACGGCAAAGGCAGCATCTTCGTCAACATCGAAGACAAAAACGAACTCGTCCAATTCGACGCCCAGAAAATCACGGAAACCCACCGCTGGCCGCTAGCTCCCTGCAAATCGCCCTCCGGCCTGGCCATGGACCTCAAGAATCGCCGCCTCTTCGCCGTCTGCGACGAAAAAGTCATGGCCGTCGTGAACGCTGACACCGGCGCGGTAGTCGCCACGCCTACAATCTGCGACGGTCCCGATGCCGCTGGCTTCGATCCAGCCACCGGCTACGTCTTCGCTTCCTGCGGCGATGGCAATCTCACCGTCATCCACGAAGATTCACCCGACAAATACAGCGTCGTAGAAAATGTCCCTACCAAGCGCAGCGCCCGCACCATGGGCCTCGACCTGAAAACCCACAACATCTTTCTACCGTCCGCCGAATTCGATGCCCCGGCTGCCGGCGAACGCCGCGGTAAAATGAAACCCGGCTCCTTCGGCATCGTGGTCGTTAGCAAGTAGCGATATCCGGCGCGTGAGGGCGCCAAGCCCGCCCGCATTCGTCCGCAAAAAAATAAAGCGTCCCGATGAATGATTGCACCGGGACGCTTTTGATTCTCTCTGTAGTTGCCGCGCGCTAGTTCGAGGGCACCACGCCGACGTTGTGTACTCCTGCGAACAATGACATCCCCGTCCCCGCCGACTGCGGCAGCCACCACATCCTGCGCAGCAAGGGGTGCCGGCTCGTCATCATCTTCCGTCCAACATAGTCGAGCACCAAGGGACTGACCTGCGTCGCGGCGTACAAAGCATTCGAGTGCGCAAACGGCCGCAGCAAAGGATTGGATTCCGTGCCGTACCCACCCGAAATCGCCCGCCGCGTCGACCACGCATCAAACCCCGCCGCGCCAGACGAAACAAACGTCAGCGCATACCAAATCTTCTTCTGCCGCTCCGAAACGCCTTCAGGTTGGAAAGCCGGCTTACTCGGCCGAAGGGCCAGGGGTGCTCTCCCCGGCATGATCGGCTCGGCCGCCGGAGCAGGCATCACGCCCGCGGGATTCGCATCCGAAGCAATCTCTCGGTCGTTCTTTATCTTCGGTTCTGGCGCGGAAGGCAGCGCCCTTGAGAGGGAGGAATCTTTAGGCGCATCTACGGAGACGTTTGCGGGGCGCTCCGTTACTTCCTTTACGGCATCCCCGCCCTGCGGAAAGGGATAAAGCAAAAGGATCGTTGCGAGCAGCATATTTCGCCTCCGCAGTTGAAAGCTGTGCACTTCGGTCTCCACTCTCAACTTCGGGAAATATACTGTCCTAAAGAGCAGGTGACACTGGCCCATCGGTCACATTCTTATTAGTACCTGCGTCTAGCCCTTCCGTTTGTTTCTTTTTGGGACACTCGTACTAGCCCCCTAAGGTGAACAAGTTTTCCTTTTTCCGGCACCGCTTAGCCGTATCTTCCAGAGCTATTCGAGCGTGCGAGTCCGACTCGCTCCTCCACCGTCCCTTCCTTCTGTCTGCTTGCGGCCTCGGAAAACCCCGCTTCTCGAGCATTTCCGGAGAGAACGACTCTGCTATAATCCCGTCTCATGGACCCCGGCTCCGCTGAGGTCCCTACAACTAATGGCGGCCAACGAATCCACCGGAGCCAAGCGCGCCCCACAACCAGAGCGCGGCCCGCAATCACCCCGCTTCATCGTCATCGAAGGCCCGCTCCGCGTCGGCAAAACCACTCTAGCCAAAATCCTCGCCGAGCGTCTCCACGCCCGCCGCATCTATGACTGCGAAGACAATCCCTTCCTAGCCGATTTCTACAAGGAAAAAGCTGGCGCCGCCTTCCGCGCCCAAATGTATTTCCTAATCGAGCGCCAAAAACGCATCCGCGAAGCTCTAGCCGTCGAAGCCCCCGGCCCGGTCCTCTCCGATTTCCTCCTTGAGAAAGATCGCATCTTCGCCAACCTCAATCTCGACGACGAAGAACTCAAACTCTACGACCGCTACTACGAATCGCTCGCCGCGGACATTCCCGCTCCTGATCTAGTCATCTATTTGCAAGCCAAGCCCGAGGTCCTGCGCACCCGCATCGCGAAAAAAGCCTCCCGGGACGAATCCCAAATCTCACCCGAATACATCGCCGAGGTAGCCCACGCCTACCAACACTTCTTCTTCCGCTACGCCGCCTCCGACCTTCTGGTCATCAACACGTCCGACATCGACTTCGTCGAGCGCAGCGAAGACCTCCAACAACTCCTCCGCCGCCTCCAGGACCCCGTCAAAGGCACCCAATACTTCCTCCCCCTCGGCGCCTCCGAATAGTTCTCTTTCCGTTAGACGAGCGCAGCAATGCTTTGCTCGTTCGGCGCAGTGCACGAGGGACACGGTTATCCGCGCTTCTCAGCGCTTCAGAAGGTAAGCATCAAGCGTTCCAGTTTTCTTGCACATCTTTCGTTCATATCTCAGAGGGATATTCCGTCTTCAGATAATCCAGCCGCTCGAGGAACGCTCCCAACTCTCCAACCAGATTCTTCACTCCATTGTGCAATGGAGCACAGTGGACTGCCTGTCTTACCTATTGTTCAAAATTGTACAGACGTTAATTTCATGTGTTGTTATATCTAATCTCGCCCGCGGGGTTGTTCTTATCGAAAGAACCCGTTAATCATCAAGTTTTGTAGGTCTCTGCGGCAGCTGTCGGCAGTAGGGAACGCCTTGTATTGTGTCGAAGGGGAGAAGCTAATGCGCAAATCAAAGTCTAGCAAGGTTTGGATTCCGGCGTTCCTAATGGCTGGCCTGCTTGCCGGTTGCGGTGACGCGGACACTCGAGCGGGGAAGCCTGGTGACCCCCTGACTCCGCCCGCCGTGACCTCTCCAAATCCTCTGAACGGCTCGGTCTTCACTTGCGGCAATCCCGTCGTCATTAACGCATCCTTCACCAAGGCCATGAACCCTGCGACGATCAACACCACGACGTTCACGCTGGCTACCGGCAACAACAGCGTGGTTGGAGTAGTCACCTACGTTGCCGCGACCAATATTGCCACGTTTAAGCCCTCGGCCCCACTGTCGCCAAACTCCGTTTATGTCGCCACCATTACGACTGGCGCACAAGATCAGTTCGGCAATGGGCTGACAGCCAATTTCTCTTGGTCCTTCACAACTTCCCCGCCTTGTCCGCCACCTACCGTGATCGCAGAAACTCCTCCCAACGGCTCTAGTGGCACTTGCCCCAACTCGGCCGTCATCACCGCGACCTTCAGCACGGCGATGGACCCCACGACCATCAACATGACTACATTTACTCTGACGGGCACCGGCGGAGCCAGTATCGTGGGCGCAGTCACCTACGTGGCGGCGACAAATGTTGCCACCTTTACACCGATGGCCGCTCTTTCACCTAGCACTCTTTACACCGCCACCATTACCACCGGAGCGACCAACACCGGCGGCACTCCGCTTGCCGCCAATTTCGTGTGGACCTTCACGACCTCAACGACCTGTCTACCGCCCGCGGCCATACCGTTAGGAGCGGCCTGCAGTTTCGGAATTCTGGGCGCCACACCCTCCGTTAGCAATACCGGCCCCACGATCGTTAAGGGAGATATCGGGATATGGCCAGCAGCTTCGATCACTGGATTTGGCGCGGCACCGGGAGTGCTGGGACCGGGAATATTCACGGGCACAGAGCACCTGGGTGATGCGATTGCCATGACCGCCCAGACTGACTTGACCACGGCGTTTAACGCCGCCATGAACGCGGTAGGAGGGCCAGGGGTAGGGTCGGCCCTCACCGCGGATATCGGAGGGCAAACCCTCCCCCCGGGCATTTATAAGGCCACGAACACGTTGGGAATAACGGGGAACCTCACCCTCGACGGTAGCACCAATCCGAATGGTGTCTGGATCTTCAAGGTTGGGACCGCACTGACGACGGCAGCGGGTGGCGTGGGCACGCCAGCGAGCCAAGTCCTCCTCATCGGCGGTGCCACGTCTCACAACGTCTTCTGGCAGATCGGCAGCGCAGCGACCCTTGGAACCAACTCTCTGTTTCAAGGAACCATAATGGCCAACGCAACCATCACGCTTACCACCGGCGCGACTTTGAATGGCCGAGCGCTGGATCGGTCGGCAGCAGTCGCATTGGACAGCAATCCTGTGAATGTGCCTTCCTGTCCATGAGGCAGTAGGTTGTGGACCAGCTTCGGGATTGGTCCACTTCCGGCAAGCGGAAATGAACGGTTTCTTGTTATCGGAGTTCGGAGGAATATTCGCATGTTATCTCATCTAAAGAGCCGCCTTGCCCGGCGCTTGGCAATGTTTGCGGCAATGATCGCTGTCCTGTGCACGTTTGCCGCTCTCGCCGCGGCTCAGGACCAGCCTGCTCCCAAGTGGGAGCTTTACGGCGGATACTCCTACTTTTATCCCCACGCGGAGATACACGGCCTGCTTCCCGGAGCATTGCAGCCGTTGAGCAGCCGATTGGAATCGAATCCGCGAGGCGCGGGCGCCAGCGTTACCTATGACTTCAATCGTTGGTTTGGATTGACTCTAGACACCAGCGCCCATTGGGGCAGCGGGGAAGGTGGGCTGGGCAACAGAATTGACGACGCCGCTCTCTCCACCCTCTCCTTCGGTCCAAAGTTCACGTTGGTCCGCAGCAAACATTTTTCACCATTTCTTGAGGTGTTGGTGGGCGACCATCGTCTCATGCCTGATGCCTTCTACGATGTCGACAAATTAGGGTTTATGCTTGGCGGCGGTCTCGATATTAACCTGTCGAGGCATGTTGCTCTCCGGCTGATCAGAGCCGACTATGTAGCTTCGAACTACCGGTATGCTCCTTTTCCTGCGTCGGCCACTGACATCGGAGGCGTAAGACTGCAGACGGGCCTCAATTTTATGTTTGGTGGCGGCGAGCCTCCCCCGCCCCCAACCGCGGCTTGCTCCATACAGCCAGCCGAAGTCTTCGCCGGCGAACCCGTTACCGCCACCGCCACTGGCTCTAACTTCACTCCCAAGCGTACGGTCAAATACACCTGGAATGGCACCGGGGTCAAAGTTGCGGGAACCGATGCCTCCGCGCAGGTTGACACCACAGAATCGCAACCCGGCGACTACGTGGTCACTGCCAACCTGAGTGATGGCAGAAAAAATGGTTCCGCTTCTTGCAGCGCCAGGTTCACCGTGAAACAGCCTCGTCCACCTGTAATTTCATGCTCGGCAGATCCCGCGAGCGTCCGGATTGGCGCGTCTTCGACCATCCACTCCAACGGCAGCAGCCCGGATGGACGCAGGCTCATTTACAGCTACTCGGCAAGTTCCGGTGACATCGCCGGAAGCGGTGACTCAGCCACCTTAAATACACAAGGCGCACAACCAGGCCGCATCACGGTGACCTGCAATGCGAATGATGACCGCGTTCCCCCGCTCACCGCTTCATCCACTACCATGGTGGAAGTGCAAGCTCCGCCGCCGCCACCGCCCCCTCCCACTCCGGCTCCTGAGATCAAGCGGCTTGAAGCCAAACTTGCCCTTCATAGTATCTATTTCCAAACTGCCCGACCCACGGAAGAGCATCCCGAGGGTGGCCTGCTCGACAGTCAGGCGGACACCCTGAAAGCCCTCGCCGAGGACTACAAAAACTATCTAAAGTACATGCCGGATGCCCACCTGATCCTCGGCGGCCATGCCGACCCCCGCGGCACGCCCGAATACAACAAGAAACTTACCGAGCGCCGCGTGGAACGCACCAAGGCTTTCCTGGTGGAACACGGTGTGCCCGCTGATCACTTTGAGCTGAAAGCGTTTGGCGAAGAGGACCAACTGACGGCCGAGCAAATCAAAGAGCAGATGGCAGACAATCCCGACTTGAGTCCCCAGGAACGTCAAAAAATGATGCGCAATCTGACGCTTCTGGTCCTCGCCAACAATCGCCGCGTGGACGTCACTCTAAGCACCACCGGACAACAGTCCGTCCGTCGTTACCCCTTTAACGCCAGGGATTTCTTGACTCTGATTAGCCCCAAAGGCATTGAAAAGAAGCCCGTAAAGAAGTCCCCCGTCAAGAAAAAGCCCTAGCGGGGACACCG
>Ga0207144_1110_pt1 | contig 15414 bp, 16 predicted proteins | sample Alteio_BWMinHeat_FD_153583 | JGI IMG/M metagenome (GOLD analysis project Ga0207144, IMG submission 153583) | Enriched cells from forest soil in Barre Woods Harvard Forest LTER site, Petersham, Massachusetts, United States -... | ecosystem: Environmental > Terrestrial > Soil > Temperate forest >...
TGGACGGGAATGAAATAGCGGGGCTTGACGAGCTGCAGGACCAGTTTTTGTTCTTCCTGGCTGGCGTGACCGGAAACGTGAATGGTGCCAGCGGAATTGTCGTAATAGACGAGAGCGCGGCGGCGGAACATGTGGTCGAGCATGCGGAAGATGGCTTTTTCGTTGCCGGGAATGATGCGCGCGGAAAGGATGACGCTGTCGTTTTCGTCGACGGTGACGAAGCGGTGATTGTCGACAGCGATGCGCGAAAGGGAAGACATCGGTTCGGCTTGGCTGCCGCTGGCGAGAATGACGATGCGCTTGGGATCGAAATTGCGAATGTCTTGCGGGCGAACGACCATACCGTCGGGGATGCGCAAGTAGTTCATGGAGTGTGCGATCTCGACGTTGTCGACCATGCTGCGGCCAACGAAGGCGACTTTGCGGCCAACGCGTCCGGCGACGTCGATGACTTGCTGGATGCGATGAATCGAGGAAGCGAAACAGGAAAGAATGACGCGGCGCGGAGCGGAGCGGCAGAGCTCTTCGATGCGCGGGACGATGGCGCGCTCGGAAGGAGTGAAGCCGGGGCGCTCGACGTTGGTGGAGTCGCTGAAAAGGGCCAGGACGCCTTCGGCGCCGTAGCGGGCGAAGGTGTGGAGATCGAAGGGGGCGCCGTCGACAGGAGTCTGATCGATCTTGAAGTCGCCAGTGTGGATGATGACACCGAGCGGAGTGCGGACGGCGAGGGCGACGCAGTCGATGGTGCTGTGCGTGACGTTGATGAACTCGATTTCGTAGGGGCCGATTTCGACGAGGCGGCCGGGAAGAACTTCGCGGAGCGTGGTGGAGGCAAGGAGTCCGGCTTCGTCAAGGCGTTTTTTGACCAGGGCGAGGGTGAAGCGCGTGCCGTAAATGGGCACGTTCAGGTCTCGGAGAATGTAGGCGAGCGCGCCGATGTGATCTTCGTGACCGTGGGTTAGGACGATGGCGCGAACGTGCTGGCGATTTTGTTTTAGGTAGGTGATGTCGGGGATGACCAGGTCTACGCCGAGAAGTTCGGATTCGGGGAACATCATCCCTGCGTCGATGACCAGAATGTCATCGCCCTGACGGAGAACCATCATATTCATTCCGAATTCGCCGAGACCGCCGAGGGGGATTGCCAGTAGGCACTGCGTAGACTTACTCAAAGAAAGGTCATCTCCGTGATGTTCGTAGGAATCGTATCACAGTGGGGCGTAGGCGCGCGGTGCGATCGGGTTCTTGGCGGGTGTCTCTTTTTGCACAGGCTAATCGCGCATCGTGTTCGAAGTGATAGCGCGGCGCGGGACAGGCTGTTCGAGCTGCCTGGTTAGCGATCGCCGCCGCTGAAGAGATGGGCGATCAACACGAGTAGGACGGCGCCAACCGTGGCGGCGGCCAACGAATAGAGAAAGCCTCCGCCGAAGATGCCCAAGCGCATGAAAATCCAGCCACCGATGAAAGAACCTACTACGCCAAGAATAATGTCGGTGATGCAGCCGAAGCCGCGGCCACGGGAGATTTTTCCGGCGAGCCATCCGGCGAGTAGGCCGATGATGATCCAGCCCCAGAATCCGCTGGGGAGGTAGACCGAAATACCCTTGGTTTCGAACAAGGCGTTAAAAAGCGGTGCGGACATTCAGCCTCCAGGAAAAATCTCGTTCGCATCTGGGCTTGTGATGCGTAGGAGTCTATCAGATGGGTTGCTGTTGCGTCATGCAGTGGAGGGTGCCGAGGCCCAGGACCAGGTCACGGCAGGCGATGCCGAGTACTTCGCGGTTGGGGAAGAGCTCGGCGAGGGTGTTGAGCGCGTGGCGATCGTTCGAATCGTTGAAGGTCGGGACGATTACGAGTTTGTTGGCAATGTAAAAGTTGGCGTAGCTGGCGGGCAGGCGCTGGCCATCGAAATAAACTGGACTGGGCATGGGGAGCGTTTCTACGCGGAGCGGGCGGCCGTCTTGATCCCTCATTTGTTTTAGGAGGGCAAGATTTTCCTGGAGCGGGGCGTAGTTGGCATCGTTCGAATCGCCTTCGACTACTGTGACGACCGTTGTGGGATCTACGAATCTCGCTAGGTCGTCGACGTGGCCGTGGGTGTCGTCGCCCGCGATGCCGTTTCTCAGCCAGAGGACGTTGGTTATGCCGAGATAGTTTTTGAAGACTTCGACGTAGTCTTCGCGGCTGAAGCCCGGATTGCGTTCTTGTATCTTGCTTAAAAGACATTCTTCTGTCGTGAGCAGCGTGCCAAGGCCGTTGACGTCGATGCTGCCGCCTTCTAGGACCACGCGTCTTCCTTTGTGGATTGGTTGCCAGAGGCGACGCCTTAGTTTTTTGTTGGCTTGGGAAACGATTACAGCGTCCTTCTTGTGATTGTCGTATTTGGCCCAGCCGTTGAAACGCCAGTGCGTGTAGGCGACTTCCCCCGCGGAATTCTTTACGCAGCTGGGTCCAGAATCGCGCATCCAGCCGCGATCGGTGGGGATACGGAGGAAATCCACGGCGCTGAGATTGGCGCCGGACTTTTTTAGGATGGCGCGGACGCGCGATTCGGCTTCGCGATTTTCGACCAGGAGGTAGACGCGCTCGACTTGGGAGAGGTGGCGGACGATTTCGGCGAAGGCCCAGGGCACGGGTGAGAATTTTCCGGGCCAGTCGGTTAGTTCGTGGGGCCAGCCTAGCCAGGTGGATTCGTGTTGGTCCCATTCGGCGGGCATGCGATAGCCGAGGGAGTCTGGGGTAGGTGCGTTTCTCAACGAAGCCATAGGATTATGTTTGGAATTTTTAACACAGAGGTACGAGAGAGCACAGGGAAGAATCGATCATTCGCCTAGCCAGCGGTTTAAGATGGGTTGGTAGGCGTCGATGCGGCGGTCGCGAAGGAAGGGCCAGTTGCGGCGGGTTTCTTCACTTTGGGCGGGGTCGCACTCGACTACCAGAATTTCTTCCTTATCGTTGGAGGCTTCGGAGAGGATGCGGCCGAAGGGATCGGCTACGAAGGAGTTTCCCCAGAACTCGAGGCCGGCGTCGCCTTTTTCTGGTTTGCCTTCATAGCCGACGCGATTGACTACCGCGACGTAAACGCCGTTGGCGATGGCGTGGGCGCGCTGGATGGTGCGCCAGGCGTCCAGTTGGGCTGCGCCGAATTGGGCTTTTTCGTGGGGATGCCAGCCGATGCTTGTGGGATAGAAAATTACTTGCGCGCCTTGCAGAGCGGTCAGGCGCGAACCTTCCGGATACCATTGATCCCAGCAAATCTGAACGCCGATGCGTCCGTAGGCGGTGTCGAAATTCGGAAAGCCGAGATCGCCGGGGGTGAAATAGAATTTCTCGTAGTAGAGGGGATCGTCGGGGATATGCATTTTGCGGTATTTGCCCAAGAGCGTACCGTCGGCGTCGAGTACTGCGCAGGTGTTGTGGTAGACGCCGGCGGCGCGGCGTTCGAACAGAGAAACGACCAGGACGACTTTCGATTCCTTGGCAATTTTCGCCAGTGAGTCGGTTGCCGGGCCAGGAATGGGCTCGGCTAGATTGAAAAGATCGGGGTCTTCGGTGCGGCAGAAATATTCGCCGCGAAAAAGTTCATCTATACAAATGATTTGAGCGCCGCGCCCGGAGGCTTCGCGGATTTTCTCGATGGCATGCGCAAGATTCTCTTCGGGAATGGCACTGCTGCGCATCTGTACGAGGCCGATTGTGAATTTCTTTGTCATAAAATTTAGTTTATCATGCTCGTAGAAAGTTTTTTGTGGCGTTTTGCTCTTTCCTTCGGGGCGCATTTGTAATATCAATCGTTACGAAATCAGCTTGCTATGGCGGGGTGTGGGTTACTGAAACAACAGCGCAGCAGAGATCGGGGAGAAGAGATGGCAAACCGGCAAGAAAAGACGGCCACGGGGCGCGTACTGCACGATCCGCTGAAGGATAAGCTGCGGCCGATGTTTCCGATTGATCTGTCGAAGTGCCGCACCATCGACGAATTGGTTCGCGCGATGGGGAATACGGCGTTCACGGGACGGCAGATTGGAGACGCCGCTGACGTTTTGGAAACGATGGCGCGCGATAAAGATTGTTTTGTGGTCATGACGCTTTCCGGTGCGCTGACCGTAGCAAAGATGGGTTTCATTTTTTGCGATTTGATTGAAAGTGGTTTGGTCAAGGCGGTCGTCTCCACGGGCGCCTTGATGGCCCACGGGCTTGTGGAAGCGACAGGACACTCGCACTTCCGGTATGACCCCAGCAAAATGGACGACAAGACGCTGTTCGAGGCGGGCTACAACCGCGTGTACGACTCGCTCGAACCGGAAGTGAACCTGGATCACGTGGAAGAAGTGATGGATGACGTCCTCTCGAATTGGGACGCGCAGGAAGTTGCCTGCAGCTGGAAGATTCACCGGAAGATCGGAGAAACGCTGCACCAGCAAGGGGCCGGGCGGGGAATCCTGAAATCCGCATACGAGCACAATGTACCGGTGTTTGTACCGGCGTTCAGTGATTCGGAATTGGGAATCGATTTTGCGCTACAGAAGATCGCGCGGCAAAGAGAAAACAAGCCGCTGTTGCGGTTCGATCCATTCGAGGATTTCGAAAAGTTTGCGGAGACCATGCTGGCGACCAAGCGCATGGGACTTTTTACCGTGGGGGGAGGGGTGCCGCGGAATTGGTCGCAGCAGTTTGGAGTTTATGCGGAGCTGCTGGCGCGGCGGGGTTACAAGAAGATTCCGCTGAAGCGCTACAACTACGGCGTTCGAATCTGCCCTGAGCCGGTGCACTGGGGCGGGTTGAGCGGGAGCACGTATACGGAAGCGGTGTCGTGGGGGAAATTCGTGCCTCCGGAAGAGGGTGGCAAGTTCGCGGAAGTGTTCGATGACGCAACGGTGGCCTTGCCTTTGGTGGCCGGGGCGGTACTGGACCGCATCGGGTATTTCAAGCGCGAAAAATAAGAAACAGAAACAAGTTATAGCCGACCAGCCCCCGGGCGCATCAGATTTTGGGGAACCTGAGTGCCTGGCAGGCAACGCCCCCGTCGTGAAGGCTCCGGCGTCGGCCGCGGGCATACGGGGCGTCAACGGATTGCTGTTTGGAGCAAGGAGCACGTCATGGGAACTCCTTCTAAATCTGTTCCGGGTGAAGTTTCGATACCGCGGGCCTCGTTTCGCACCCTGGAAGCCGATGGCGTGCGCATTTTTTACAGAGAGGCCGGTCCGGCTGACGGGCCAGTCGTTTTGCTGTTGCATGGTTTTCCATCGTCGTCGCATATGTTCCGCGAATTGATTCCACGTCTCGCGACGCGGTATCGGGTGATTGCTCCGGATTTGCCAGGTTTTGGGTTCACCCGGGCGCCCGAGGAGAGAGACTACAAATATTCGTTCGATGCGCTGGCGCGCACGGTGGAGGCATTTGTGAATGCGCTTGGGCTGGAGCACTACGCGCTCTACGTTTTCGATTACGGAGCACCGGTCGGCTATCGGCTGGCCGTTGCCCACCCCGAACGGGTGACCGCCATCGTGTCGCAGAATGGGAACGCCTATGAGGAAGGTCTCGGTGATTCGTGGGCCCCGATTCGGCGCTATCGGTCGACGCCAAGCGCGGAGAACCGCGAGGTGCGGCGAAACATTTTGACCTTCGCGGGTACGTACTTCCAGTACGCGGACGGCGTCCCTGGTCCAGAGAGCATCGCGCCGGAATCGTATACCCTAGACGCGGCATTGCTCGAACGGCCTGGCGTTGCGGAGATCCAGCTGGATCTGTTTCTTGACTACGCGTCGAACGTGAAGCTCTATCCCAAGTTTCAGGCGTATTTCCGGGAGTACCAACCGCCGCTCATTGCGATCTGGGGAAAACATGACCGCTTTTTTATCCCCGCTGGTGCGGCGGCGTACCGGCGCGACAATCCGAACGCCACAGTTCAAATGTTGGATACGGGGCATTTTGCCCTCGAAACACATGTGGAGGCAATTGCAGCGGCGATGCACCAACTTCTGAGTCAATCCGCCACCTAGTCGTGCAGGACAACACTTAGGAGAGAAGGATTGATTTGCACGTGGCGGTTGTTCTTGTACAGAATGAAGCCCAGTTTCCGGAATTTGTTCATGAAATAATTTACACGGGAACGTGTTGTGCCAATCATCTCTGCCAGCGTCTCTTGGGAAAGGTTCGGAAGCATCGTTTGCGTCTGGCCCGGCGAGCCGTAACGTGCCAGCAGCAAGAGAGTGCGAGCCAGCCGTTTCTCGCTGGAATTAAAGAGCTGGTCTATCAGATCCTCTTCGACTCGAAGGTTGCGTGACAGCATATGCGCGATGAAGCGGTCGGAGAACTCAGACTCCCCGTGAAGCAAGCGCAGCATCTCGCTTTTCCTAATCACGAGCACGGAGGTGGCTGCAATCGCGGTCGCCGTGGCCATGCAAACGGTCTGGCCAGCCAGGCAACCTTCTCCAAAAAAGTCACTCGGTCCCAGAATCGCCACGACCGCTTCTTTACCAGCTTCATTGACGACGGTGAGCTTCACACCGCCTTCGTGTATATAACGGACATTCCTCGCCGGATCGCCCTGCCGGAAGATGTGCTCTTTGTTTCGAAACTTTGCTATCTTTCTTCCGATACCTGCCGACGCGAGAAATCGTTGCACGTCGAAAGCAGAATTCCTGAAGATCGCCTTTTGGGGCAGGCTAGCGGCGTGGACAGATACACGTGTACCGGCAGTGGGCAACATACGGGATAATAGCACGCGAACTGAATCTGTCGACTGTTCAATATTGCACACTACAGCAAAATCGTCCGCGCGCCGTTTAGCCTTCGGAGTTTCGCCAAGCGTTGTAGTGTGAGTAACTTACAAACGACTTCTAGCCCCGGAGAGCTTTTCGCAGAGATTGGCGCACCTCCAGTCCCCCATTGTATTTAATGTAGCCTTTCTTCCGGAATCGATTCATGAACAAATTGACGCGCGAACGCGTGGTGCCGACCATTTCTGACAGAACCTGGTGGCTTAAAACGGGAATTTCAGCTGCCGCCCGACCGTTGTTCTCCAGATGCGCCAGCCGGAGAAGCACGCGCGCGAGCCGCTGCTCGGCAGAGGAAGTCAGCAGGTTTGCCACGTGATCCCGGTAGTTCTTGACGCTAGAGAGCAAATAGGCGACCAAGGCATTGGAAGTCTTGTTCTTCTTGCGAAGCATTTGGAGCATTTTCGTTTTCTTGATGGTCCGTATGGAACTGGCGGTCAATGCAACGGCTGTGGACATGCGAAGAGGATAGCCCGCGAGGCAGAGCTCGCCAAAAAAATCATGCACGCCCAGGATGGCGGTAACCGCGGATGATTGGTGTTTCGTTCGAGTGGTCAGCCGCACGCCGCCTGCCTGAATATAGAAAAGCGTGTAGGCAGGGGCACCCTGCTTGTAGATGTTTTGTTTGTCCCGATACTGCAAGACCTTGCCGCCCAGGCTAACGCCGGAACCGAAGCCGGCAAGGGAGGCGGACGTGTTGTTCATGCGGTTCATGCTTCGCTCGAACTCTGGCGCGGGGATTTAGACATTTGCGGCTTCTCCATCGACTACACGGACTTCCGATGAGCTGCTTGCGACCGTTCGAGAGCTTCATTGGCCTGTTCCATGGTCTGCTTGGGATGCTCGTCGACCGCCAGGTGATCTTTCTGACTTGGTGGGCAGTGGCATCGCGACGCGCTTGGACGGCGAGTTTGGTGAAGCTCAGCCGCTCCCAAGTGCGCGTCATTTTGCATAAGTGTTGGCCATCCCTAGAGTCCGGATGAGTTTAGAGTCTCGGTTATACATAAGCTGTGCAATAGTGAACACTCGTGTGGCCGCCAGCCTTTGTCCACGAGCTTCTGGTTTTGCACCACGCATTCCGTTCGATGGGGACTCGGATGTTTGATAAAAAGGAGATACCGCCGGGAGGGGCAAGCAAGGGTCTCACTGCCGCTTGTGTAAGGCACATGACAAATGGCTTGCAGTCATTTTACGACGGCCCGAGACCGCGGGCAGAAACTGTCGTTGCGGCGCAGTTTCGAGGAGGTCATTAGAAAGGAGGCGAAAAATGGCGAAGGCGAAGGAAGCGATGAGCAAGACTTTGTATGGAGTACATCCCGGAGTGGCCATGGTCGAGAAGTGGATTGCAGAATTGAAAGTGAAGACCGGGAGGTCCCTGGAGCAATGGATTGCGCTGGCGGCGAAAGAAGGGCCAAAGGAGGATAAGGCTCGGCGCGCTTGGCTGAAGGCGAAACACAACCTCGGGACGAACAGCGCGTGGTGGATTTCCGAACGCTTGGATGGGAGGGGCACTGAAGAGAAGATAGCCCAGAGGCGTATTTGAATACGGCGCCGGCATATGTGGAGCAGCAATACGCGGGAGCGAAGGAGAAATTGCGGCCGATTTATGATGAGTTGCTGCGGTTGGGGAAATCGATGGGGGACGACGTGAAGGCCTGCCCGACGAAGACCATGGTCCCTTTGTATCGCGAGCATGTGTTTGCTCAGATTAAGCCGACGACGAATACGCGGATTGATTTAGGTTTTGCGCTTGCGCGCCACCAGGGGAAATTGCCAAAGAGAGTGATTGACACGGGCGGGTTGGCGAAGAAGGACCGCATTACGCACCGGATTGAGTTGAAGTCGGTGGCGGAGATTGACGCGGAAGTGAAGAAGTGGCTGAAGATGGCGTACGAATTGGATGCCAAGTGAGTTAGTCGTCTTCGCCGATGAGTATTGCGGCGCCGAGGACGGTGGTCCAGAGGCCGCGCTTGTCGCCGACGGCGGATTGCGTGACGTTCATCGTGCGGACGATCTTGTTGGAGATGCGGTAGACCTCTTTTTTTTCGTCGAAGCTCAAATCCGGATCAAATTCCACATTCAGAGTGGTGGCCAGCATTTCCGCGGCGAGTTCTTCGGCGTATTCGCCGGCGACTTCTTCGGTTTCGCCGAACGAGTGATGCTCGGAAAGATAGCCGTACATCAGTTTATCGCTGGGGAGCGCAAGGCCGATGCTGGCGGCGATGAGGCGGTGCGCTTCCTTGGTGGAGTTTTCGCTGATGACGGTGAAAGCCACCTGGCCGGGCTTGATGTGCTTCAAGCCTTCGCTGCGGGAGATCAGCTTGCAATTGGGAGGGAAAATCGAGGAGACACGCACGATGTTGCACGCGGCGATGCCTGCATTGCGCAGGGCGAGCTCAAAGCTCGAAAGTCTTTCTCGATGTTTACCGACGCCTTTGGTGAGGAAGATCTTCTTAGCGACGAACGCCATGGTGCCGGGTTGTGGTGCCTCCGTGGGTGGAGTAACAGCGGAAAAATTCCGCTGTGGAAAAATAACAAGAAGGTATTGCAGTGTCAAACGAATTCGGGGCTTTCTTGCGGCGAGAACGAAGCTAGATGAATGGATTGTGACAAGAATCTTTGTGCACGCTCAGGAATCGCCGGTGATGTGCTGAAGCAGTTTGCCGAGAGGTTTGCAGAGCGCGAGAACTTTGCCTAAATCGTCGGCGCTGAAGTCCGGTCCGGCGATTGAGGGATTGGGACCTTTGCGGCTTACCTGGATCACGCCCACGACCTTGTCGCCGGAGAGAATGGGAGCGCTGATCATCTTCTGGATGAGTTCAGAGCTTTCGCCGCCGATTTTCACGCCCTCGAAAACGGTGGCGTGGCGGACGCTGGCAAAATTATTGATGATATCCGGACGACTTTCGCGCGCCGTACGCGCAGCGATGGCCGAAGTGCTGGAAAGGGGGATAAAGCCGATCTGTTTGAGGGATACCGGGACGAGAAAGTGGAGGTGGCGCCAGCGCGTGGAGACTCCCAGCATGGCGATTTCGTCGGGCCTGACGCCGAGATTTTTGGCGATGCGCGCCGCGATGTCAGTCAGGGAGATTTGGGACGTGGCGATGGCGTCCGATTCGATGGCATTGGCGATGCGTTCCAGCTCTGAAGCAAGGCTGAGGCTCGTGGTCATGGGATATCCGTTGGATTCGCGAAGGTTGCCAGGCGGGAGGGGCCGGGCGGATACCATCCGTCGTCCTCTCATTTAAACGAGAAAGGCTGTAAGGCGCAACGGTATTTCGCGCGGTGCGTGTCTCGGAAACGAACAGGCTCCCTTGCATCGATGTTTTCAACTGCCTATACTGAAAGGGCCGCGAGACTTTAGCGCCCTTCAGCACCTCACGCGGCGGAGAGGGCATGTCCCGAACGGCAACCCGGCCTGAAACCGACTATCTTCTACGCAAACTGCATTCCTTTACCGGCGTAATCCCCGTTGGCGCATTCCTGGCGGAACATTTCTGGTCGAACAGTTACGCGCTGGTGAGCAGAGCGCAGTACGACGCAAAATCTCAAGAGTTGCAGACCATTCCGTTCCGCGTGGTGGTGGAGTGGCTGTTTATTTTTCTGCCGATGCTGTATCACGGCGGGTATGGGATTTATATTTGGTTGCGAGGGAAGTCGAATGTATCGGTGTACCCGTGGGTGGGGAACTGGCTGTACACCACGCAGCGTTATACCGGTTTGATTGCGTTTGCCTACATCGCATGGCATTTGTACACGGAGCGGTGGCTGACGCACGGAAAGTCGACTTATGCGGATGTGGAGGACCTGCTGCAGAATCCGTATGCGCTAGCGTTCATGTTCATTGGGGTGCTGGCGTCGTCGTTTCACCTCGGTGTGGGGATTTGGAATTTTTTGTGCAAATGGGGGTTGGCGGCGACGGTGAAGGCCCAGCGCGCGGCTGGGGCGCTTGGAGCAACCATTGGATTGGCGTTCAGCGTTATCGGGGTTCTGATTGTTCTGAGTTTTTGGTTCAACTGGCAACCTTCTCTATCCCTGCACCGCCTCTGAACTTCCAGCGCAATGGCCTTGTCCCATTCCGGGTGTGCTTTCTCCGCATTGCGGAAGTCCTGGCTCAGAAAACCTACATGATAATTGATTTGGATCACGCCGCCTTTCGCAGCTAGAACTCTTATCATGTCATCGCTCATATTCCGGGGCGCATCGCAAATGGCGCGGCAATCGGAATGCGAAGCAAACACCGGCGCTCTGCTGATTTCTAGAACGTCGGCAAACGTCTTGTCGCTGACATGCGAGATGTCCACAATCATCCCTAGCCGGTTCATCTCCCGGACGACGTCCTTGCCGAACTCCGTCAGGCCGTGGTGCTCCGGCTTGGCGGTCGAGGAATCGGCCCACTCCGCATTCCCGCTGTGCGTCAGCGTCATATACCGCGCGCCAAGCGCAGCATAAGCGCGCAGCACGTCGAGGTCGCTCGCAATCAAGTGGCCGCCCTCGATGCCGATGAGCGCAGCGATTTTGCCCTGTTTGTGAGCTTCGCGAATTCCATCAGCGGTGGTTGCCAGCGCAAGATCGTCCGAATGCTTTTGAACTTGCTCCCGAACCGCATCGATTTGGGCGCGTCCGCGCTTCACAGCCTCCGGTCCGGTAATCTTGCTCGGAATCCAAATCGAAAAGAAGATCGCCCCGAGGCCGCCGACCTTCATCCGCGGGATATCGATGCTCCCCAGCGCGTTGCGCGCACCCAAATCGAACTCGCCGTCCAAGAATCGCTGGGTTGTATCGTCGTGCGTGTCGACAACAATCGAAGAGAAGTGTAGTTGCCTCGCCCGTTCTGTGATTCTGTCCGCCCTCGTTGCCGCTACCATCGCACCCGCCAGCACCATTCCGGCCAGAAGACGCATCCTCGCTCTGAGGCGCGCCCTCGACACTGCCTCTAGTTTCATTTTCTTATCGCGCAGCTTCCATCTCGCGGCTGACACGCTCTGTTTGCTCCATCACACGCAACAAATTTCCGCCGAGAATCTTGCGAATGTCGTCATCCCTATAGCCCTTGCGCATGAGAGCCTCGGTAATCTGCGGTAGATGAGTACAGTCATCCATGCCTTCGGGCATGTTCGCTCCGTCAAAATCGGAACCCAAACCCACATGATCTGCCCCGACAAGCTTCACGGCATGATCGATGTGGTCAATAATTCTTTCCCAACTCACGTGCGGCAGTTTGCCCTCCGCGGTGGCTTTGTCGGTCATCTCTTTCATCTTTTTGTTCAGGCATTCTTCATTGTCGCCGCACTCTTTTTTGAGCTGGTCCATCATGGCTACCACGCCGCCGGAAAACTTGTCCTCGGCGTCCTTGTAGGCCTGATCGATGAAACTTTTCTCGTAGTTTATCTGAATGACTCCGCCCTTCGCGGCCAGCGCCTTGATCATGTCGTCGGACATATCGCGCACATGGTTGCACAGCGCGCGGCAAGAGGAATGCGAAGCCATCAGCGGCGCTCGGCTGACTTCCAGCGCATCGTAAAACGTTTTGTCGGACACGTGAGAAATGTCCACCATGATGCCCTGCCGGTTCATCTCTCGCACGATATCCTTGCCAAAATCAGTCAAACCGTTGTGCTCCGGCTTGGCAGTCGATGAATCCGCCCATTCATCGTTGTAAAAGTGCGTTAGCGTCATGTAGCGCACTCCCAGGTCGCCGAACATGCGCAGCACGCGAATGTCGTTTCCGATCATGTGACCGCCCTCGACGCCGATCAGAGCCGCGATCTTCCCTTGCGCGTGCGCATGCCGCACTTCGTCCGCAGTGCGGCAAAACACCATGTCCTTCGAATACTTGTTTACGTTTTCATGTACCGCATCAATCTGGTCCAGGGCCTTTTGCACCGCTGGCGGGCCCATGATTCTGCCGTCAATCCAGATGGAAAAGAAAATCGCGTTCATCCCGCCTTCCCGCATGCGCGGTATGTCGATGTGCCCGTCGGGATTGCGCTTGCCGATGTCGAAGCTCTTCGAGAAGAAGCGTTGCGTCGTGTCGTCGTGCGTGTCCAGAACGATTGAGGAAAAATGGAGCTTGCTCGCGCGGTCGGCGATGTCGTCGCCCGTCGCAGCCTGACTCATCAGAAACCCAACAGCAACCAAACAGGCCAACAGCAAGACGCGGACCACACGCATGTATGCCTCCAAGGGATAAGGGTGCCGCGAGATTCTACCCTATTAACCAGCCAACCAGCGCTTGTTTCCACGCTTGCCGGTTCATTTCAGCGATGGATTCGGTCAAGGGAATGTCTTTGGGGCAGGCTTTCACGCAATTCTGCGCGTTCGCACAGTCCTGAATTCCGCCTGGTTCCATCAGCGCCGCGATGCGCTCTTTTCGGTGCATAGCGCCTGTGGGATGCATGTTGAAAAGCCGAACCTGACTGATGATCGCTGCGCCGATAAACTTGTTATGGTCATTCACTTGGGGACAAACCTCGAGGCAGCTTCCGCAGGAAATGCAGCGCGACAACGGATAAGCCTTCTCCTGGGTCTCAGGAGCCATTCGCGGCCCTTCGCCGAGATCGTATGTTCCGTCGATGGGAATCCAGCTTTTGACCCGCTTCAAGCTTTCGAACATGAACTGCCGGTCAACGGCCAGATCGCGAACCACTGGAAATTTTGAAAAAGGTTCGAGCCGAATGGGCTGGTCCAACTTGTCCACGAGCGCGGAGCACGCCATGCGCGCCTTTCCGTTGATGAGCATCGCGCAAGAGCCGCAAACCTCTTCGAGGCAATTCGAATCGTAGCTGATTGGCATGGTCTTCTTGCCATCACGCGTAACCGGATTCTCCGCAATGTCCCGCAAGCAGATAATTACATTCATCGCGGGACGCCACGGCAAAGCAAACTCCTCCCAGTACGGTGTCCCCTTGGGACTGACCTGCCGTTTCACCCGAACGATCACCTCTTTGACGTCAGGCATAAAGTCCTCAGCAAATCCTAGAAAAGTCTCCGGACCTACCGCGGCTACCCGGCACTCACCCAACTTGCGCTACTTCGCGGCGTCATAGCGTCGAGCGCGGGGCGGAATCTGCGAAATGTTCACCGGCTCGTAGCTAAGTCGGATTTCGCCATTCGCCCATTTGGCGCGCGTGGTCTTCAACCAATTTGCGTCGTCGCGCTCGGGAAAATCGGGCTTGTAATGGGCCCCGCGCGATTCATTGCGTTCGAGCGCGCCTAGCGTCACCACACGCGCAAGCACAAGCATATTGCCCAGCTCCCGCGCAAAATTCAGCGTCTGGTTGGACCACCTGGTCCGGTCGCTCAAATTGATTCGTCCGTAGCGCTCCAGGAGCCCTCGAATCTTGGCATCCGCGGTCTGTAAATCTTTGTTAATCCGCGTCACGGTCACGTGCTCAGTCATCACGTCACCGAGCTCACGCCAAATGGTCATAGGATTTTCCGTGCCGTCCGGCGAAATCAGTGCCTGGTTTTTCTCCTCCTGGCGCTTGCGCTCGTTTTCGAAGACGCCCGTGCTTGTTGACTCAGCGCCTTTTTCAAGACTGCGCGCATACTTTACTGCCGCGGGCCCCGCCAATCCTCCGCCGAATATGCAGGAGACAAGCGAGTTAGCTCCCAGCCGGTTCGCCCCGTGATACTGGTATTCGCATTCGCCTGCCGCAAATATCCCCGGAACATTTGTTGCCTGATCCTCGGAATTCACCCATATCCCGCCCATCGTGTAGTGCATCGCCGGAAAAACCTTCATCGGCTCTTCGCGCGGATCCACGCCAAGAAACTTCTCGTAAATCTCCAGAATGCCTTCCAGTTTCCGGTCCAGCACTTCCCGAGGAATATGCGTCACGTCCAGATAGACCGCGGCCTGCCCTCTTATCCCCAGCTTCTCTTGATAAACGATGCGATGAATCGCACGTGTCGCGATGTCCCGCGGAACAAGATTTCCGTATTTCGGATACCACTCCTCAAGAAAGTAAAAGCGCTCGCCCTCGGGAATGCTCCGCGCCGACCTAGTGTCCGCAGGGTCTTTCGGTACCCACACGCGGCCGCCCTCGCCGCGCGCCGATTCGCTCATGAGCCGCAGCTTATCTTCACCGGGAATGGCCGTCGGATGGACCTGAATGAACTCGCCGTTCGCGTAATCCACCCCCTGCTGAAATAGCGCGGACTGCGCCGAACCGGTGCACACGACGGAATTCGTAGAGCGTCCAAAAATCGCGCCAATTCCGCCCGTACAGAAAACAACAGCATCCGCCGGATACGTTTTCACTTCCATCGACCGCAAGTCCATGGCACAAATGCCGCGGCAAACCCCGCCTCCGTCTATCACCGCTGACAAAAACGTCTGACCTTCGTATTTCTTCACGCGGTCTTCGGATTCATGCCGCCGCACCTGCTCATCCAGCGCGTAGAGCAACTGTTGCCCGGTCGTCGCCCCAGCAAACGCGGTCCGGTGATACAGCGTGCCCCCGAACCGCCGGTAATCCAGCAATCCCTCCGACGTCCGGTTGAACATCACGCCCATGCGATCCAATAAATCAATAATCCCCGGCGCCGCTTCGCACATGCGCTTCACCAGCGGCTGATTCGCAAGAAAATCTCCTCCGTAAATCGTGTCGTCAAAATGTTTCCAGGTTGT
>Ga0207144_1111_pt1 | contig 15400 bp, 16 predicted proteins | sample Alteio_BWMinHeat_FD_153583 | JGI IMG/M metagenome (GOLD analysis project Ga0207144, IMG submission 153583) | Enriched cells from forest soil in Barre Woods Harvard Forest LTER site, Petersham, Massachusetts, United States -... | ecosystem: Environmental > Terrestrial > Soil > Temperate forest >...
TTTCTGCGACGGGCCGAACGTAAGCGGGAGGTTCGTGATAGCCGAGTGCTTTTTCTTCTTGGCCGGCTTGCGCGTAGAGCTTTTTGGCTTCGGAGTTCTGCTTCCTGGCCATGAGCAGGCCAGCGCGTAGCTCCAGAGACATGATGGATAAGTTGTTCACCAGCGGCTGTGGCCACGCGTCCGGCATCCATTGAAGTTTTGGCGCTGCCGCGTCCGGCGATTTGTCGTCTTTTTCTTTGGACTTGGCCTCCTCTTCGTTTTTGAGGCGCTGAGAAATTCGCCAGAGCTCGGCATCGAACTGGGCTGAGGCCGTTTCTGCTCGAGACAGGTCATGCGAATCGAGGGCCTGCATGCCGAGAGCGAATTGAGTTAGCTGGCGCGTGAGAAACCGGAGATTCGGAAGGGACGCGGGGGGATCGCTGGACTTCAGAAGGGCGAGAGTTGTGGTCCAATCGGCGGCACGAAGGGCGACAGGGAGACGGGGATCAAGGCGAGAGATGGCATCGCGCGGCGACCAAGGGTACAGCGTGTTTTCAAGTTCACCGCGCGCGGCTCTCGTCTTGGCGGAGAGAGCGGTTGCATCGTTCAATTGGCCAGCTTCCAGCAGGTTGGCGATGGCGTACATGAGGTTGTGGACATAGTTCCAGTCGTCGTCGACCTGAACGTGTTGCGACTGCAGGTATTGCTCATCGGTTTGCATGGAGGCAGCAAAAGATTCTTTCGCGCGGGCGTAATCGCCGGTGCGATAAAAAATGTGGCCGGGCATGTGAACCATGTGGCCCGAGTTTGGCGCGAGGCGGCCGAGGATTTCGGCGCTGTGCAGGGCCTGCTCCGGGTGGGGACTGGCCTCGACGGCGTGAATCCAGTAGTGATTCGCGGCGGAGTTTTCCGGGTCCTCCTTCAAGACGCTCTGCAAAATGGAGAGCTTTTCTTTCTGGCCTGCGTTTGGCTGGCCAGAGTCATCGTAGCCATCCCCGACTGCTTCGGCCAGAAAAATGCGCGCTTGCAGGTCGGCGGGATAGTGTTTGACGAGTTTTCGACAGAGTTGAACCTCCTTCGATTCGTTCTTATCTTTTTTCTCGGATTTGTCCGCAGCCTCGGACGCCTCGCTCGCCTCGATATAGAGGCGCTCCGCTTTACTGACGTGTCCTTTGAGACTGACCGCTTTTTCCAAGGCCCGCTTGGCGTAATACTTGGCGTTGCTGTGCGTGGACAATTCTGCGTGGTAGATGCCCCAGTAGCACATCGCACAATTCGGATCGACGCGGACGCTTTGAGCGAAGGCGCGGACGGATTCGTAATCCCAGAAGTCGTGGAGTAAATTTAGGCCCTGGTCAAACCATATCTGCGCTTCGGGGGTCGCCGTGATGCGGATGTGGGCATTGCCGATGCCGGTGAATTTTTGCGGAAGTGGAAGTTTTTCGGGAGGGACTTCCTCGCGTGTGTCCGTCGCATGGCAGTTCATTGCGGTTTGCGCGGGCATCCGCTGCGCGTATCCGGCGAATAGACAGAAGGTGAGCAGTACGCAGGCGACCAACTTTCGCGATGATAAATTGAGACACGGCACGAACAGAATCACGAGTTTCCTCCGACAAGAATCCTCGAAGACCTCTACATTCTAGACGAAAACCGGGAAGTGGGACGCTTGCTGGCGAGGCGGCTTTTCGAGAAGGAATTTGTTTGCGTGGGGCGCGCTGCGGCACTAAGATGCAGGCAATTTCCTTCCGGTGGAGGCATCCATGAAGCGAACTGCGGAGTTCTTTGGACTTCTGAGCTTATTCATTTTGGCGGTTCGTCCGGCAAGCGGACAACAGATTGGGAAGTATGTGCCCATCCCAGCGGGTTCGGACGCTGACCATGCGATTACGGAAATCAACGGAGCAACCGATCCGGCGCAGAAGCTGGCGCTTATTGACAAGTTTTCGTCCGCGCTCGGACAGGGTGACATGGCGATCCTGGCCGACGATTTGTACGTAACTTATTACCTGGCTCAGAAGAATTACGAGAAGGCCTTTGAGTATGGGGACAAACTGTTTGCTCTCGATCCGGACAGTTTTTCCAATGCTATGAATATGGTTCGCGCGGCGAGCGAGAAGGGCGACACGGATAAGCTGATGGCTTACGGGGAGAAGGTGCCGGGAATTCTGCAACGGTTCAAGGCGTCAACCGCTCCGAGTGGAATCGAAGCAGACAACTGGGAGCGGCAAAAAGCGGCGACACTCGAAGGCAACAAGGACAATATCCTGTACATCCAGCAAGCCATGTTTCTCGGAGTGTACCGGACGGCAAACGCCGCAAAGCGGGCTGCCCTGCTGATTCACTTCGCGGAGCTTTTTCCCGATTCGCCGTACGCGAATCAGGCGCTAGGGGTGGCCGCGACTTCGTATCAGCAAGCGCAAAACGTACCGAGAATGTTGGAGGTGGCGAACGGAGTTCTAGCCAAAGATCCCAACAATATAGGGATGCTGCTCTTGCTCTCGGACTATTACAGCGAGAAGGGAGAGCAACTGGACAAGGCCGAAGCATGGGCCAAAAAAGCGAGCGCGCTGCTGGGCGCGGCGCCGAAGCCCGAGGGCGTTACAGACGAGCAGTGGCAACAGCAGGTTTCACTGCAGAAAGGCTTGGCGCTCAGCTCTTTGGGGCAGGTCAATATTCAGAAAAAGGATAACGCGCAAGCGGTGGAGAATTTCAAGGCGGCTTCGCCGTTGCTGAAGGCGGATGACGGGAGCTACGGGCGGAATCAATACAGGTTGGGGTTCGCACTTCTCAACTTGAAGAGGAATGCTGAGGCGAAAGATGCGTTCGCGCAGTCGGCGTCGGTGAACAGCGCGTACAAGGCGCTGGCACAGGCGAAACTGAAATCGTTTGATACGGCGGCTAAGAAGAAATCTTAGGACGGGGGTGGTCATGAAGAAATGAACAGCTCGCAGAGGGGTTTTTTGAGGGTGTGGAAGCGCGAAAATTAGCGCTCATAACCCGCCGAAACTTTGGCAGGGGACTCGCATCTAATCGCTTGGACTTGAGGGACAAGCTATCTGCGCCGCGGGAATCGTTGGGGGCAGAAATGGATTCGGTCAGGAGAAGGAAATGTCAGAGATTGCAACGTTTGGGGCGGGATGCTTCTGGGGAATTGAAGCCGCTTTTCAGCAAGTGCCGGGGGTAGTCGAGACGGCTGTGGGTTACAGCGGCGGCGAGACGCTGAATCCCACATACAAGGATGTTTGCACGGATGAGACGGGGCACGCCGAAGTTGTGCAAGTGACCTTTGATCCTGCCAAGGTGGGCTACGAGCAATTGCTGGACGTGTTCTGGAAGGTACACGACCCGACCCAGGTGAACCGGCAAGGGCCGGATTTTGGCACGCAATACCGGACGGCAATTTTCTATCATTCGCCGGAGCAGGAAGCCATCGCGAAGAAATCTCGAGAAGCGCTGGAAGCGAGCGGCAAATTGAAGCGGCCTATCGCGACGGAAATTACTCCAGCCACGACATTTTATCGCGCCGAGGAATATCACCAGAAATATTTGCAGAAACGGGGAGCGGCGTCCTGCCACTTTTGATTTAACTCCGCTATTCGATAGCCGTTCGGCAATTTTATATACGCTCCGCAATTCTCCTCGCGAGCTGTTGCAGCTAAGTCGTATTTCAGCTCAGGTTCACCAACGCTTCATTTACCGTTCTTAGCCCTAAAGTTCTTGGGCCGGGGATTATAAGGCACTATTTTTGGTTTTTCTTCGCTACTATCAGACGATATGGTCCGGTTGCTATCTACTCCGCTTGAAAATATTCCAGGTGCCTCAAATCGAAAAGTGCCCCGCACCGATTACGTATTTAAGTCTTTCCCGGTATTCGATCACGGGGCCAGCGCTTGTCTATGCGGCGCAGAAGTTCTTCCGCAAGCTCTAGGCTCTCGCGGAAGGCCATGTCCCTCGCCGGTGAAGGTTTGCCTTCCAATGCGGCAAGCTTCCGGCACGCGAAGATTGCCGCGACGATTGCAAGGGTTCGCTTTGCGACTTCATTCATCCGGGCACAATAGCATCTTCGCCGTATGTTCGCTAGTATCTGAGTGGTATCGCGTTGCTTGGGTTTGTCAACTAACTTGACAACAAGGCAGGCTTCTGCGATAATCCTTGCGTGAGTCGAAGCAGGGCCGGGTAGGAACCGGCAGGGCCAAGAACCACGGGTATTAAAGAGAAGCGGTCAGCCTAGTTACACGGGGCTGGCCCTTTTTGTTTTTAGAGGCAGTGGCGCGTGGTTTACACCGGGCCACCGAACCAAGGAGAAGAAACAGTGAGAAAGAAACCTATCAACTGGGATTACTTCAAGGAACGCCTTGAAGACGCTTCCCCGCTAAAGCATGCTGTGCCGGTTGTGTGTGACGGTCACGTGGTAGAGCTTGCCGTACCCGTTGGTGGAAAGCGCCTGGTGGGTATGTGGCGTTGGCCACTCTCCGCTGGTGCCGTGACACCGTGCGCCAGTTGAAAGACAAACCCGGCTTCCCCGAGCTGCGAATCATCAAAGGAACGAAAGACTACACGCATAACGCGGCATGGGGTGGCCCACAACCGGCAGGTGACATGGAGCGCGGAAGATACTTTGGCTATAGCGAGAAAGTCTGCCAAGTTGGGCTCGTCTGATCAACGAGTCGCAGATAGGCTTCGTGCACGAGAGCCGTGGGCTGCAAGGTGTGGCCTAGGCGTTCTTTCCGGAGGTAGCTGGCCGCAAGTTGGCGCAATTCCTTGTAGACAAGTGGTGTGAGCTCATCGAGGGCCTGCTGGTTGCCCTTCGCCCATTTGGCCAGAAGCAGCGCCACTTCGTGGGTGTCGGACGTCAATTCCTTGTTGATAATGCTGAACTTCTTTTGTGCCCGGATTATACACCTCCCTCCTTTTGACGCCCCCAGTCCGCGTGGCGTCCATTCGCAGAAGAAAGCTGTTGACCATGATCGGTTTCGCATCTGATTTCCGCATGAGTAAGTAAGAACGAATCACGAGAAATCCCTCGAAGGCTTGGGAGGCGTCATGAAAAAGTCACTCTCACTTCTAATCTTTCTGTGCGGATTGTGTCTCCTAGCTGGCTGCGGTGCTGGGAATCCGCCTCCACCCCCGCCATCCCTCATGACGACCCAGGCACAACTGACGGCTGCTCCGGCCGTAGCCGGGACGCCTTATAGCTTTACGTTTCAGGCGGCGGGCACGGGAACGCTTACATGGAGCGCAGTCGGTCTTCCTTCCAACAACCTCTCGCTGAACCCGGCAACTGGGATTGTCTCGGGCACACCGGCATCGAAGGCTAGCGTCGTCTTCACTCTTACGGCGACCGACACGTCCGGCCACTCCTCGCCCGCCACCCAGTTCACCATCACAGTCAACAATCCACCACCGCCGTCCATCGCCACGACTCAGGCGCAACTTGCCGCCACTCCCCTCGAGGTTGGGAATTCTTATAACTTCTCTTTCACGGCAACTGGCGGACTCGCACCATTGACTTGGACTGAGTCTGGCGCGCTTCCTTCCACTTTTGGGCTCAGTCCAGCCGGCGTCCTTTCCGGGACAGCCACAGCGACCGGGACGTTCCCCATTACGGTCATGGTCCAAGACGCTGCCAGCCAAGAGTCTGCTCCGCAGAATTTCGCCCTTACCGTCATCAACCCGCCTCCCCCCGCGATCAATACTTCGCCAGCGCCAAGCGTCGCCGTCGTGAATCAGCCCTATACTTTCACTTTCACGGCAACCGGCGGTCTCGCGCCATTGACCTGGACCCAATCCGGTGCGCTGCCGGCGGGCCTGACATTCAGCCAAGGCGGAGTTCTCTCGGGTACACCGACGATGACCGGCTCGTTCCCAATCTCGGTCATGGTGCATGACTTGCTTGGCCAAAATGCTCCGCCACAAGACTTCACAATTGATGCAGCTCTGGGTTTCTCCTTGACCGGCAGTATGGAAACTTCTCGTGTATTTCAAACCGCAACGTTGTTGAACGACGGTAGAGTCCTCGTGGCTGGAGGATACTCAGGGACTGGGGCCCTAGCGTCGGCGGAATTGTATGACCCGGCCAGCGGAACCTTCTCCTCAACCACGGGTAGCATGAGCACGGCACGTGAGGAGCACACAGCCACACTCCTTCCGGACGGCAAGGTACTTATCGTTGGCGGAACCGATGCCAACGGCGTTCTCGTGACGGCAGAACTGTTCAATCCCGCCACGAGTAGTTTTTCTTCGACCGGCAGCATGACAACCCCGCGCGAAAGGCACACAGCAACATTGCTCAATAACGGCCAGGTGCTAGTAGCCGGAGGATTCGACCCCAGCATGAATATCCTCAATACCCTCGCGTCGGCGGAGCTCTATGATCCCTCTACGCAAACCTTTACAGCACTCTCCGTTTCCATGGAGACCCCCCGTGCCGAACATACGGCCACGTTGCTGAATGACGGCAAAGTGCTCCTTGCGGGGGGAGGTAGCGGCCTAGCGACAGCCGAGCTCTTCGATCCATCCACTAAGACCTTCACGCCGACCACAAAGAATATGACCACCGCACGGACCAGACATACGGCAACGCTGCTGAAGGACGGAAGAGTTCTTATTGCCGGTGGGGCCGATCAAGCGGCGGAACTCTTCGATCCGAAGAGTGGCACTTTCGCAGCGACAGGCGGCATGACCAACGAGCCCCAGGCCTTAGCGACGGCAACATCGCGAAACGACGGCACTGTGCTTCTCGCGGGCGGCTATTTCGATGTTACTAGTCGCAATTGCCCCACATTGCAAGAGTCTACTGCCACTGCTGTGCTGTTCGATCCAGCCAGCGGGAGTTTTACCCCGACTGGCAACCTATCCACTGGCCGGGCCGAGCACACAGCCACGTTGTTGAAGAACGGCCACATCCTCGTGACGGGAGGAATTACGTCGACCGTCGGGCCTCCTCCAATTCGTAATGGGTGTGGAACACAGCACTATTTTGGGCAAGCGTCAGCGGAACTGTTCCCGTAGCCCCGTCCGAAATCATTTGGGTTATGCCTACATGGAACGATGACAGCTTTGGAGAGGCGCCGTGAAAAAGTCACTCCCACTTCTGATTTCTCTCTACGCATCGTTTCTCCTTGCTGGTTGCGGTGGTGGAATTTCTTCGCCTTCCCCAACGGGAGACTTCAGTATCGTTGTCTCTCCTTCATCCCCATCCACTCAGGTCGGCGGTACAACCTCACCCGTATCCGTTTCAATCAATCCGCTGAACGGCTTCACAGGCACGGTGACCGTAAGCGTCAGTGGATTCCCTAGCGGAATTAATTCTTCGCCCACGTCGTCGTTCACGCTTTCTGTAGGATCTCCGCAGCAAGTCTCCTTCTCCGCGCCGGCCGCCGCCGGAACTTTTTCCGTTGCATTTCAAGGCACCAGCGGAACTCTCTCCCACACTGTCAGCGCAACTCTGACCGTCACGCCGCCGGCAAGTCCGTACTTGGTTTCCGCGAGCTATTATCCTTGGTACGCGGCGGATGCCTTTAGCTATGCGGATTGTCACAACGGGACGCTCAGAGGGGAGCTGATTCCCCCTCAATTACCCGTGCTCGGCAAATACGATTCCCATCAAGAGGACGTCGTCACCCAGCAGATCGCGTGGTCCACGGCGGCCGGGATCAATGTCTGGGATTTGTTATGGGTATCGCCGAACGATTACCTTGATAACACGATTCAGAACACCATTCTGGCCAATCCGCACAGCGCGGATATGAAATTTGCGATCTTTTACACTTACGATGGCCGCTTCAATTCAGACTTCAACCTGACGCCGGACAAGATCAACACCATCGTTTCGGATTTCCAATACCTTGCCGCGCGTTACTTTTCGCATCCCAGCTATTTGAAGGTCAGCCAGGGGAGACCGCTGGTCTTTTTCTATAGTGCCTTGCACTTAACGCCGGTCTCTGCCGTAAAGCAGATGGTCTCATCGGTCCGCAAGGCCGTGTCTGACGCCGGGTTCAACATCTATCTGGTGGGTGACGAATACTACGCGCTGATCCCCCCGGATCCCGCTCGCATCGGCAACTGGGATGCCATTTTCGGCTACAACCCTTACGCCCTGAACGCAGGGTATTCAGACGACAACGGCTTTCTCACCCAGCAAGCAACGATGTGGCAGCAGTATCAAGCTGTCGCCAAACCGTTGGGCGTCGAATTCATCCCCTCTGTTACGCCCGGATTCAACGACCGCGCCGTTCGGCGCGTCTGCGCGAACAACCCCGCGTTGGCCCGCAGGACGAGCGCGACCGCCGCCGAAGGCTCCCTGTTTGAGAGTTTCCTGAAAAACCTGGTCCTGCCTTATGCCAATAACAGCCAGCTGAAGATGTTTCACATCACCACCTTCAACGAATGGCATGAGGATACTCAGATCGAGCCGTCGGTCATCACTGCCCCGACGACTACCGATACCTCTTCCACAGGATCGCAGTACACGCAGGGCCTCGTGTATCAAGGCTATGGCACTACCTATCTGGACATTCTTCGAACCCAGATGGCAGCCGCCAAACATTGATCTTCTTGTATTGCACGCCCGTCGTCCTTGCTGGATGCGGGAAGATGCAATGGATTGAAGCGAGCGCCCGGCCGGTTTTCCCCCGAGTCCCGGTGTTCACGGCTGCACGAACTTAGGCTTTAACGAGAGGTGGCGGAAGACAAAGGCGTATCAAAAGAAATCCTTTGGTACAGGCGGAACCGACCTACGACGGACCTGATGATCCAACGCTTTACGCGGAATGGGCTGCAAACCCTTTGATACATTGAACCAACAACCTGCCCACTAACCGTTTCCCGTGCATCCCCCAAGTGCTTGATTCCCTGTGCCGGAAATTTCGCAACCTCGGTTGCCCATTTAGACCGTTCGATGCCTTATGCGACGTAGGCAAGTCGATCTTCGGTGTGCTCGTTAACGCCTGACGCACGCATTTTTTCGCCTTAGAGATTCACATCAGAAGAGCCAGAAGGAAAGCAACTCGATGTACAATGGCGCCAGCGTGGAAGACCAGAGCAGAAATGCGGATTTGGGCATTCTGTTCGTGCACGGCATCGGGCGGCAAACGCAAGGAAAGACCTTGTTGGCTGCCGCAGGCCCGCTCGTTGAATGGCTTAAGAAGCAGAACGACAATTTGCTTTCGATCGAGACGGCCTATCTGAAGCCAGGACGCGAACCGGGCCGTCCGCCTGCGCACGCGGTAGTTCAGGGGTCCATAAATGGCAATGCGGTCCGGCTGCTACTGGCGGAGAGCTGGTGGGCCGAGGAATTCTATCCGCCGCCACCTCTGGAGTTTGCTTCGTGGCTTCTCCGGTTCGGAGCTTGGATCCTACTTCGGCATGCCGCCGAACTAGTATTTAGCCCCATCGACCGATCATTCGTGGCGGTTCGTCGTCTTGGCCTGCCCGGGCATCCATCCGAGTCTGACGCGATCTTTTTCATCGCGGCAGTCACCGGCCCGCTGTTGTTCGCGTTGGCAATCGTTCCCTTTCAACTCTGCGTACTATTCCTGGCCGTTCTGTCCCTGATTCCGTTCTTTAAGATTGGCGAGCACGCTGCCAAAGGGTTGCGGTTCCTTGCGGAGGTGATCGGTGACTCGTATGTGTATGCATCCGATCCGATGTCACGCGAGGCAGTGCACACCCGGATCTACGATGATCTGCGTTGGCTGAAGGACCGCGCTGAACACGTGACGATCATCGCGCATTCGCAGGGGGCAGCGGCTGCAGTAGACATGCTGTGCTCGCGCAAGGCCGAATGTGGCCTCATCACTTATGGCGCCGGCGTACGAAAACTCCGCGAACTGGAATACCAAAAGGAGAACCCATCTTTCGGCTTCAGCCTCACACAACTGAGCTGGGTGTACTCGATAGGCTGCATTTGGGCGCTTCCGATCGCTTACGAGTACTTCCATGAATCGTCCATAGGATTCCTGCAAAACCGGCCAGAGGCGAGGACCGCCTTCTGCTATCTCGTCTTTGGGGCGTTTCTGGCTTACTTCGTCACGGCATTTAACCCGCAGCACACTGAGAGAATTGACGACGAGCTCTTGAGGATAGCCAACCGCATCGCTGACAAAGGCATTCCTTGGACGGATTTGACGGCTACGGCGGACCCAGTTCCGGGCGGACTTCTTTTCCGTACAGAGCCCTCTGAAACCGACGATCTCGGCTGGATCACTTGGCGGAGCGCCACTTGGCCCGAGAAACCGGGGCTCCGTAGCGCATGGGTACGCAACACGTTAAGCTCCGTTTCCGACCATACCAGCTACTGGAAGTCTCATGACGATTTTCTACCTCGTGTCGTTGCGACACTTGAGACGCAGTCGTCTATACCCTTAACACCTCCGGGTCTGGGAGCCTCACTGCGCTCCGCAAGCGTTGCCCGAGCAGTGCGCGGCGCTCTCCGTTGGTGGCTGCACTCGTTACTGTTTGTAATGTCCGTCGTGGTTTATTACCGGCTGGGAAGTAGTTTTCGTTTGTGGCTACATCAGCTTTTGGGTGGCTGGCTAGGAAAGGTTGACACATCATCCGGAATGACCCACGCCCTCGTTGATTTCTCGCTGTGGGTGGTGGGCCTGGCCGTACATATTCTTGCAGTGTGGCTGTGGGTACACTTCCTTTCGGGTACGTTTTGGCGTTCCTGGGACAAGGGGGTCCGGGACCCCAACCCCAAGCAAAGGGTGCTCGCTTACCTGAGGCTCCTCGGTTTCTTACTCTTTGTAGCTGCTGGCGCAGGCCTTATGTGGGTGGCGCTACAGCAGGGCAGCTACTCGGCTATTCCGCGTGAAGTCGTCGGATTAGTTTTTCGGGTCTGCCGGGCCTTTGGGACAGGGTTGTTGATCCATATCCGTATCGATTAGGGGTCAGTAGGTTCGGTTTGGCGGCTTTGTATACTATCTATGTGCGAACGGAAGACTATCTGGCGGCACATCCGCACATCCAGTGCGCAGCCGCCGAGTTCCAGAAAATACTCGACGGCGCGTTGGAGCGCAGCCACCCATCGGACTTAGGTACGTGATTTTTCGAATTCTCAAGGTGATCGTCTACCTCGTCAATAGCTATAGAGGCTCTTTAGTCTAGCTAAGCTATGACGGCCCTCTCGTTTTCCTTCGATGCCTTCGCGAGGATTTCTATCGAGTCCCCGACTCTTCTGAAAAACACTCGACCGCCATCTCGGGCACGCGCGTAGAAAATCCCTCCGCCGAGCGACTTTTTTCCTATGCCCGGATTGAGATTCCCCTTGCCTAATGCCGAGATTAGTTGGTCAATTCCTTTCTGCACGGATTTTCCCGCTTCCTCTGCATATTTGACAAGTCCTGCATCCCTATTGATGCCAGACGTAGGCTCGTGGGAGCATTCCAGGAACGCAATTCCGAAAGCTCCGGCTAACTATTGGTTTTTTTCCCTTTCGCAACTCTTACCAGCGATGGCAGACTCTTAGGCCGCGAAGGATCTTCCCTACCATGAGATCTAATAGCGACTATGAACTAGGACTGCTCGGAAGAGCGTCCTCACTGTTCTTCTTCTTTCTGGCTATAGCGATCGCTTCCCTGGGGATCGCAGTATTCGTTTTTTTGGTAGCCCTTATTCCCTCCACTGACGCACACATAAGAATTCCGAGCATCTTAGGCACTATCGTCTTAGTGCCATTCATTATCCCATCGTTGAAGTTGTGGCGGATGGGCCGCCGCCTTCGCGCCCTTACGGCGGCCGCCGTATTGCGAACGGATAAGCGTTCTCCCATTCTCTACCTGCGAAGTTTTCAATCTGACGATGACGAGGATCCGCGCACCGTCCGCCCGACGATTGGCGGCGCGTGGATGCAAGGCACCGCCGAGGAACGAGACGTGCAGCACCTCCGCAGAATTGGACCGGTTCTTGCCGTGAGCAGACCAGGTCTTCGGTTACCGCCGATTGGGGCCGCGCGAGTCGCATTCAGCAATGCCGATTGGAAAACCGGAGTTCGGAAGCTCGTAAACGACAGTCAACTGATAGTGGTGAAGATCGGTACATCGGCGAATTTGTTTTGGGAATTGGGTGAAGTTTTTCGGGCTCATCCTTTCAAGCGAATCCTGGTCTGTATGCCCCCGTCGGCTGCAGACTCAATAACCAACACGCAACAACAATACGAGAGGTTTAGAAGAGCTTTGGCAAAAGAGCTCCCAAGCCTGGCTGGCGTATTGCCCCAAGAACTAGGGGCGACTGGTTACTTTCTGTTTCGTCGGCCTGACAGTTTCACTGAATTTAGGGGCAAAGCTGACAAGTTCCCACTGGAACTACTCGAAGAGCTTCGTTCCGGCACGCTCCAGGAGTTGGCCACCGAGAGGAAACAAATTGCGAAGTTCACAGCGATCGCCTATGGCATTCCGACCATTCTTGAGCTACTAGCGATCCTCGTTGTTCTTATTATTGTTATATTTAAGCTCTAGGTGATTTAAGATTACGCATTATTACGCATTTATTGGCAATACTTCCGTTGTAACTTTGGAACAGACGATCTTTCAGATGGTCGCTGACAACCCAACCTGGGGAGCACCGAGGATGTAGAAGGGCGGACTGGGTCTGATCCCTGATCTAAGATAGACTTGAGAGTTTAGCCGCACCAATCTTAGTCTGAATGTAACGCTGGCAAAGACTCCGCAAAAAATTCCTTTGCGTCAAGCTATCCCGACCTCTCTGCTGAGCACTTCCGACAATGCTCGCGCATCAAAATGCCAGTAGAAGCTTGTCGTCCCAGTTGAGCTTGTTTATGAACACGAATCGAATCGGCACAAACTGCGCAGTTCGACCTCGGCCGGCCGAGGAAATTTGTTCCACTGCATGACAGGAACACTGAAAGTTCTGACTCTGCACAGCGAAATCTATACTCAAGTGCCATTGAGCCGGCTTAAGACTTTCCATTGCCTGTGTGCCTGTGACACATTTATCGGGCGGGACCCCTGCGACCAAGCGTTTGATCCCTTCGATGCGGTCCAAGTCGTTTTTGGCTCGAACCCAGGTTGCATAAGCGTTTCCCGTCCCAACCTCTCCGCAGAATCGAAGGAAACATTTTGTAGGGCATTTAAGAAAGGTTTCCACGATTTCGATGTGATAGCCATATTCACCAGCCTGCAGGTCGCCCGATTGGCAACCCGCCTAACCCAATTGCAGTCTAACCATTGCGCTGAAAGAAGGGGAGCGACCGCAACACTATTGCTGAGACGTGTCTAATCGCCTGGCGTTTGAACGTTATGCGTTAGGAAACGAAAATTCTGTCCTACGCCCTTTATCGCGCTCGCGCTCGCAAAGTCGTCGGCTATTACTCTCTCTCTGCAGGCTCAGTGCACGCATCTGGACCGAACTCCATGAGAAGGCTTTTCGCGGCTTAGGCGGTTGCGCCAGAGTTGTCGTTCTCAACAATTTTGAAAGAAGGCGCGCTGCTTCCCGACGTCTACGATCCCACCGTCAATCCACTGTTTCGAGGTGTCTACGCACATTATGGTGTGGTGGCGCTGCCATGCCGGATCCAAGATCCGGCCCGCAAGGCCATGTTTCACCCCAGGAGTTTGCTCTCGGTATTGAAGCTCTTGAACACGATTTGTCCGCCAAGACCCGCTTCGTCGGGTCTACGAATGCGTCTTCGGAGTGTTTGCTTTCGAAAGGGAGCCCGTCGATCCGCGCCTGTAGGCACAATCGTTTGCGAAGCTTCCGCAGTATCGCGAGGAACTGGTACGGACAGCTTGACGACAAGTGATTTCGTGAGAAGGGATTGAACAGACTAAGGCGATCACTCGGAGAATAAGCTTTCGAGATCACGAGCACCGTGAACCACACGCAGAATGAGAGTCTCAAGGTCGCGCGTCTGATAGAAGATCAGGAACTTGGTGAACCCGGCGACTGGCATACGGCGAGTGCCACGAAGTTCGTCTGCCGTGAATCTACAGCGTGAGCCGCCTGTCGGCTTTTGAGCTATCCGCAAGAGCGTGTCAGTCACAGCCTCTTCCCAGCGTTGCGCCAGACTCCGATCTGCTTGAGCGTATGCGTCAGACCAAAACCATGGTTGACAACGAGAGTGGAGGTTAGCGGTTTTGTGAAGCCCAGGCGATCGGGGTGAGTTGGGGCAGGCGATGGATGGGAGTTTCGGCGAGACCGGGGAGGACAGCGGCCAAGTATTCGCGCACGGGGATGTTCATCCGTCGGCAGGTTTCGACGACAGAGAGAATGGGGGCGACTTTGGGTCCGGCCTGCTGACTGCCGATGTGGAGGTCGGCGTCAGCCTGGAATTTGATTCGCATGGCGCATCCGCCGCAGTTTCGCGATCAGTTCTGCGTTGTCTCGCCGTGATTCTTGATGTTGGATCTCGGCGACTGCGTCCGCCTGCGCCAGGTATTCGTCAATCTCTTTCTGATTGGCCAAATAATAGCCGAGTGCGCCATGCACATGCTCCAGCGTAAACGCTGGGTAGCTTTCCACCATGCCCTCAGGAGAAATCCCCTCGCGGTAAAGATAAACCAGCGAGTCGAGCGAGATGCGCGTTCCCGCCACCCGGTAAGTATCGTCAACCTTCGTGACATAGACCGTTGACATAGCGCCTCTGAGCGAATCATTACACACCTCGCCGTTGGCGAGCAAGCCTGTCGAAATTCCGGCAGAAGAGCGTTCTCCATGTACTCGGTTCTCTCTGTGCTCCTGCCACTCGTCTCTGACGCCTTGTGTCAGGTCAAGATTCACTGTTCGGTCGTTGTCCTCCGCCGGCGCGGCTGTACGAGCACGCAAACACGCCCATCAGCCAGTATGGGGGTATCGATCCCAACCTACTTCCACCCAACGGTAGTCTTCGGCTCCGTTCGGACTGGCCCACCCGGCCGATCCTTCTGGAGGCGACGGACTCTCAATCGCTTTCGGTGACGGAAGGCTAGGAGTCCGAAGATTCACTCAACCCCTTCACCATATGACCGTTCCGTTAGGAACAGTAACGCTTCACTTAACGGTTGCGGCACCACACTTCAGAGTGAATTAGCGATTTCGCTGAGGTTCGGGAGGGGGCATCGTAGGATCCGGATCGCCGGGAACGGGGTCGCGCTTCTCGGGATCCGGGTTCGCGGTATTCGGCCAACGATCAGGAGGATTTGGTTCCCATCTAGAAGACTCGGCATCTCTTTGGTGTTGGTCGTGTGGCATCGCACTTTCCTTTCAAACCGAGAACCCACGGACGTGTTGCTTCTGGTGCTGGCGACGAAAACTATTCCTCGATTTTCTTTATGTTTTCTGCGATGTAGCTACCCAGGGTGTCGAATTTCTTGAAGATCAGGTGCATGACGCGGTCCTGCATGGCTGCCTCCGGACCCTGGAGGAATCGTGACCAGCGGCAGATCTCTTCGCCGACCCCTGGTTCAGTACGCTACGGGATGTC
>Ga0207144_1115_pt1 | contig 14993 bp, 8 predicted proteins | sample Alteio_BWMinHeat_FD_153583 | JGI IMG/M metagenome (GOLD analysis project Ga0207144, IMG submission 153583) | Enriched cells from forest soil in Barre Woods Harvard Forest LTER site, Petersham, Massachusetts, United States -... | ecosystem: Environmental > Terrestrial > Soil > Temperate forest >...
CGCTACGCTGATGGACCCTATCGAGAGCGGCGCAGCGCCAAGGTCGACGACAGCTAGGCCCTTGTTGGTCAGAAGGAAAACCCGCCGTCCGCTCGAGTCGATTGCCATGGGTACAGCGGTATTGGAAATCGTTTCCTGCAGCGAGAAGCGCATGCGCAAAACTCCGTGCTGCACGTCAACGATGTCGAAGACGTTAGGATAAGGGAGATAATAGAGGCTGCCGGAGTCGTTTAGCTTCGGTTCCTGAAGCAGGAAAAAGTTAGAAGAGACATCCTGTGAGTAGGCGCCATAGTAGATGTCTGGCCGCCCCACGCGGCCGATATTGTGTGCCGCCGAATCGATAAATACCCATTGAGATGCGGCTACATTACCATCGCCCGAAATCGCGGCACCGTAGAGCTGATAAGTATCCAAGCCAGACAGTGTTTTCTGCAAAGCATCGTAGATGCAAAACCCGCCACCGCCGAGTGCCACTTTGCTACCGTCACGCGTCGCGGAAAGATAACCACCGCCAAAGTCTGGACAAGTTTGCGAAGAGGGCTCGAGAACGGCTGTCCGGGCCGTAAGATCTACTTGATAGACGGGACCTCCGGGCCCACATCCAATGTTTGGGATACCACCAATCGAGACGAAGGCCTGGTTCCCGATAAGGGATGCCACATAGAGTGGGCCCCGCGTGCAACGTGGATCGGCTGTATTGACAGGGGCAATTGGAATCACGTAGCTGTCCGAGGGTGTGTCGGGATTGATCGCTCCAAGGGAACCATCGAGAAGATCCGTGGCTAGCAGGAGCGAACCATCAAGCGAAAGTGCCAACCCAGCAAATTGTTTCGACGCCCCTTGTGCGGGGGGAGTGATCGGAGTGAGGAACTGATTTGAGACCAGCGAGAAAACGTCGATGTGGTCTCCGGCCGAGAGGTAAAGTTGGTTGCGCCCCGCATCAAATAACACTGCTGTAAAAGAGTCCGCAGATGGATAGTCTTTAACACTCGCTGCGTAGAACAGTGATTTTGGAAGCGTCGAGGTGCCATCTGGAGTTTGGACATGGATGTCTGCCCATCCTGGAGTTCCGGGGGGTATGTCGAACTTTAGAAAGGTCGATGGAAACGGAGAACCCGTAAAGGGCAAATACTGCGTCTGCGTCGTAGTGATCGAGGCAGGTGCGCCTCCCACCGACAAGGTGCCGCCACTGCCATCGAGAGGCATGCCAAAACCTGCAATTTGGCCGGGTGTCCCACCATCTGGCGAAGCGCCCGAGAGCACGTTGTACTGGACATATGGGCCGTAGGAAAAAAAGTTGGGGTCAAACACCTCGATGCCATCCGGAAAAAGCATCTTAATGTTGACGGGGCCCGGAGTAGTGCTGGGTGGCGAAGTGATCGTCAGTGTGTTCGACGAGTCGACATGAGCGGAGCCGCGGTTCGCACCATACCAAACATCTGGAGTTAATGAGAAAGCGTTGCCGAATCCCCCGGAAGTTGTGCCGCCAACCGCTGGCCCGGAGTATGGTGACATGTGCTGCAGAAACGTAGGGCTTCCTGGCTCGTTGGTCACAAAGTTCTGGAAGAATGTAGAGTCGTCGAATGCAATTCCGTAATCTTCGATACCGAGTACCATCCCAGTGTCATCCACTGCGAAAGGTTCGGGCATATAGAAGGGAGGGCTCAGCTCCGTCATCACAGGAATCAGGGGCATTGCTGGGGCGATGCCGATAGTTTTCAGAGAATTCGAGTCAACGGTGTAGATGACTGGCGTAGCGAAAGGCATACAGACTTCGAAGAGGTAGCCAGTAGTGGGGCTAAAAGTCATCCCGCCGGTGAAGAGAGCACCAGGGAAGCCACCCCCGGGGAGCGGTCCTATTGGAGCTAGGTTTCCGTTGAGCATATTAAGGCCTGACGCATCGTAGACAGCGATGCGAGAGGCGTCGAAGTTAACTGCGGCTTCGAGTGCGTAGCCGCCGAGTTGCACGACGCCGCTGATTGTTTTCGATGGCACATCGTAGAAGAATGAGTTTCCGCTGGAGTTGTCGGCGATCGAATAGACACGCTGGCCATCGCCGGAACGCAACATAATTCCAGGAGGAGCGCTTGCACTGGGTGGCGTAAGAGTGGTTAAGGAATTCGATGTGGGATCCCAGAACGCAAGATAAACCGATCCGTCACCAACCGCATGTGAGAAATTCAATAAAACCCTGCCGTCCGACAGGGCGTAGAGCTGCCTTCCCTCCCAAGCCTGCGAGCCAAGCGTGATGCCAGAATAAACGGGAATAAGGTGGCGCTTCACGCTGAAGCTAACTGGGTCGATCTCGAAAATTTGCTGTGATCCGGTGGCTATCCAGACTCGAGAATTGTCGACTGCCATATCCATGCCGTGAGGATCGGGTATCGAAATGGTCTTGATGACGGCGTGGGTCGTCGCTGAAATAACATCAATGCGGTTCCAAGAATTGTTGCTCGAGAAAATCAATTTATGTGTGCGATCGTACGCCGCAGCATAGGGCGTAGCTTCGGTAGAGAGATAATCCGTACGATTCTCCGGCAAACTGCCAGCCTTCGGCGAAACGTCAGCAAGGAAAGTAATGCTGGACGCTGGTACGGGAGCTAGCGGCATACCACTAAGAGTAACCTCTGCATTTTGGGCCGCAGCGGCGGCGGAAGCCGCCGTGATCGTCACTGTTCCCGACTGTCCCGGCAGAATCGTGCTTGGGTTAAAGGTGGCTGTAGTGCCGGGTGGGAGTCCACTAATACTCAACGCCACCAAGTACGTGGGAGCGGAAGTTGAGTTAAACCCTGTAGAGAATTGATAGGCCCCCGAGCCTCCGATCGGGACTTGCACTTCAGAAAACAACGGTGAGACAAAATAGAAGGCGGGCAACGGGGTCGTCTGCACGGTGACCGGTATCGATACGGACGCTGTTATAGAACCAGCTTGGCCGCTCAGAGTGAGCGTGTACTGACCTGATGCTATGCTTGCCGAAGCTTGAAGCGTGATGGATGCTCCAGTGGCCGGGACACTGAGGGGGAATGTGGTTGTCGTGGTCAACCCCGCAGGCAAGTTGTTCAGAGTTATTGTTGGCGTAGCTGAAATGTTGGATTCCTGAGCGGTGACATTTACTTCGAGGCTGCTGTTCGGCAAAAGAATTATCGCGGTGGGCGTCACCGTGAGTGAAAGGGAGGCTGGCGTGGGTGCGGGAGTGCTCGATGAACTTCCTCCTCCGCACGAAACTGCCGTCCAGGGTAGAGACAGCAGCAATAGCACTCGAATGAGGTCCATGAACTGAGGTGAGGGCTGCCACACATTAGTCACGATTCGTGGAAAGGGAGCACAGCGCACCATTGGGTTGAGCAAATGAGTAGCCCTTACAAAAGCAATACCAGGGCGTCCACAAATACATCTGCGACTGGTATTTTACAATATTTCTGCGTCATCGAAAATGCTCGACCGGTTAACTCGGTTAACTACCCGTCCTGAAACGAGACAGTAAGCGGTCCCCAAACGCAAATCATATATTTTTGGGCAGGCTAGAAACAGTCCGCTGTGCAGTTCCTTTGCTGATTCCTGTTTCCTCCGTAATTTCGCGCCATGAGTGGCCCTGTGAGCGCAAATGAGCAATTCTTGTGGCGTCCACGATCTTCTTTGGCCGGCCGAGCCGCTTTCCCCGACCGCGGGCGCGGGCCAGGCCGGCTCGTACGCGTTCGCTGAGTCGGATTCTTTCCTGCTTCGCGATCGTGGCGAGAATGGAAATGACGGCGTCCTTGAAGATTCCACAGGAATCGAAGTACGGCTCGGTGAAACTGCGATAACCGACGCCGGCCCCAGTCAATCGGTTGAGATGAGTGAGGGTTTCAAGGACGCCTTCGCGGGTGAAGCGATCGAGAGACCAAAACAAGAGCAGGTCAAAACGGCGATGCGCGGCATCTCGGAACATTTCCTGGAACTCAATGCGGTCACGGTTAGCGCCAGACTCGCGGTCGGCGTATTCGCAGAAGATCGTCCAACCCTGCTTTGCGGCGAACTCGCGGAGTTGCGCGAGTTGGTTTTCGACTTCCTGGCCTTTGTCTCGAGTGCTTACACGTCCATAGATCGCGACTCGCGTGTCAGGCTTCAGTTCAGCCATCGCATCCTCCGATCCAGACTGCTCCAGACTGCTTTGGTTAGGGGCGCGTTCGATCGGACTACCGTGCGCGTTCTGACTTCGTCAGTTCTTCGCAGCACTTTAGTTTTTTTGGATCATCTTTGGAGCAGGCCAAGGACGGCTCGAAACTCGTAAGCGCAACCGCAGCAACGACTTAGATTGAATTTGGCGTCCTCTTCGTAGCCAGACGCTCTATCCAACTGAGCTACGGGCGCGCAGCGAAACACTTCACTGTCAACAGTTTACGGTAAATTCTTCTTCGATTTCAACCTCGAGTTTTAGCTCATTCTGAACACTTGTGAGAAATCGCAGGGTGCGTTATCTATTTCATATGAAGCAACTTAAATAAATTGACTTCATGCATGAGCGTCTGGCGTTCTACCAGACGCTCAATTCGCGCGGAGCAACCGGACGAGGGCGTTAGTCCATTCCAAGAGGGAGTTTGGGCTAAATCCTAACCCACGCCATTTCAAGCCGTTCGAGTATTTTGACCACACGACATAATTCTCCCGGATCCGAGAGCCGTACATGGTGCGCACGCCTCGCGTAAGAAGAAGATCCTTGACCGAGACTGGCACGCCGTGAAGCGCACCAAGATGGTCGCCGCGCATCACTGCCGCTTCCGATTCTCTTGCCGCCAGGCGTGCCTTTTCTTCGGTTAGCGTACAAAAGGCATTGATTTTAGGATTGATCTGGTGAAGACGCGCGTAGAGAGCATCAATAACCTCGACTGGTGAAATATTCTTATCGCGTATTTCCGCGGCGAGAATTGTGGCTGGCTTAAAACAAAGTTCGAGATCAGACGGGGTGGACGCGCGCCGCGAGGGTTCCCCGAGCTGTGAACTCTGCTTTGAATGTGCCATTTCGTCTTCCGACATTTGGACGCAAACTACTTCCGGGCTTCGGCGAGACCCTACTGAATTCGGTTTTCCGCGGGACGCGGGGCATTTTTAAAAGAGCATCTTCAACGCCAATTGTCCGATGCGCGGGTCGCGAGCGCTATTGACCATTCCGAAAGTGCTGGAGTTGATGTTGCCGGTCGGGTTTATGAATTGCGCGTGATTGAAGACGTTGAAGAATTCGGCCCGGAACTCGACACTGAGACGCTCCGTGATCCGCGTGTCTTTCAACAAAGACATGTCAAAGTTGTTGATTCCGGGACCGTGGAAGAAACGCCGGGCGGAGGTGTTCAACACACCCAGCGGCTCCACACTGAATAACGACGGATCAAAATAGGGCTGGTTTGACCGTGGGTCAGTGAAGTGCAGCTTTCCGCCGTTATAAATGGGCACGTCCATGTTGCCAAAAAACTCGCCCACGAAGGAATGGTCATCGGTTTCGAACATCTGGATCGGGAGGCCAGTGGAGAATCGGGTGATACCCGCCAGCCGCCAGCCTTGCGTCAAGCGCGGCCACCGGTTCTTGCCCAAGCGATCGAAAGGCAACAGATAGTTATAGCTGATCACGAAAATATGTTTAAGGTCGAAGGAAGATAGCGCTCGGCTGAGTGACGGGTTGTTTGGATTGAGCACGTTGTCCCGTTCATCCGACGCGTTGTCGATCGACTTGCTGAAACTGTACGCAGCCTCCATGCTGAGGCGCTTCGAATTGTGCTGTAAGCTCACCTGCAGGGAATTGTAATTCGAGTTCCCGATCGTCATGTAATAGGGGTTGCTAACGAAATTGGGTCCTAACGGCCCGCGAGTGCTGTTGACGACTGTTCCGTTCGCTCTTGTATAAACGGTATTTTCTCCGAACGGACCGCATGTTGGCGTCCCCGGTGCCACCTCAGACGGCTGGCTCAAGCTCAAGCAGAGCTGGCTATTGCCGGGGTTGCTTTCAAACGCATCCATAAGAGCATGCCCCTGACTCCCTACATAGCCAACGCTCAACACCGTTTCGGGACCAAACTGCCGCTGAATCGTAAGGTGATAATCCTCCGCGTATGGGGTGCGATTATGAATCGACCAAACGGGAACTCCGTTTAAAGGCAATTCCCAGTTAATGGGTGCCACAGGGCAAGTCGCGCAGCCCTGGTACGTTGTAACGCCCGTTTTGGGAGGGACGTAGTTCGGGTATGGAGGGGATTGCAGGATAGTGCCGTCAATTCGGTCTTTATACGGCGCCTCGAAAAGAGGAGGAGTGGGTGCGGTCCAAACGGCCACGAAGGGAGGCGCGCCTGTAATGAGATAGGCTACATACCCGCCATTGTTGGTGTAGAACATGCCGTACGCAGCGCGAATGCTAGTTTTCCCTGGGCCCCCTAGCAGCCACTTGAGTATCCCGCTGGTTGCCGTTGGGGAATATGCGATCCCGATCCTAGGAGCGAAGTTGTCGAGAGGCGTGTTCGCGACCGTTCGAGGGATCTTGCCACCGCCCGGCCTGGGATCGCCCGCAAAAACAAATCCTAGAGGCGCGGTAGGATAGAGCACGGACTGCTCACCCAAGATAAAGGTATCCGAAGTGGCGTTGTGTTTTTCGTACCAGTTCTGTATCCAGTCCCACCGCAGGCCGAGGTTGACGGTCAAGTTCGATCTCACTCGCCAGCTATCCTGTCCATAGATGCCTACATACTTTTTCCGATTGTCGTAGTCGTCATCGCTCGACTGCAGAAAGGCAGTAGGAGCCCCAATGAGATAGTCCGCAAAGTCCGAGCCGGTTTCGCTGCCCGTGAAGGCGAAGAGACCATTTGCGTCGGATTCCGGAAAGCGCTGGCGGAAACGTGTGTAGTGAAATTCTCCACCAATCTTCACGGAATGACTCCGGATCACTTTAGAGAAGTTATCCATAAACTGTGGTGACGTCTGATACTGCTGATAATCGAACTGGGGAATCCCAATAGAGTAGTTGTTGAATAAGATGGTCGGAATGCCTTCAACTCGAGGGTCTGCCGGACTTATCCCACCCGTACTAAGGCTGGCGGGAGTGATAAAACCCAGGGAACTGAGCTTGGGGCCCAGGCCTTGCGTAGGATTGTTAACCCAGCTGACGTAACGCAACACATTGACGCGGAATTCATTCACCGCGGTGGTGCCAAAAGACTTGGTATCACTGAGGTTGATCTGCTGCGGGTGCGAAGTATCAAGGTTTCCAAACCCCGGCAAGTTGTTGCTGCCGTATGGCCTGAGGAGGCTCGAATCATAGATGGCGTAGTAGGCTGAAAGCATGCCCCAGCGCGTATTCGCATCAACGCGGATACCGCCCTGATTGGCATCCGTGTCGTAATTATTATCCGAACCCACAAAAAATCCGCCCGCATTCGCTGAAGGGATGAACGGCAGAAGCGCCTTAGCCGGGGCCGAAACGGCTGCTTGCGGGATAATTCCGTTAGGAAAGACACACTGAGTCGGAAGTGTGCAGCCGGGAATGTAGTAGGGTTCGAGGTTGGTCACGGTGTAACCCAAGCGATTGGAAAGGACGCTGGCCCAGAAGGGGCCAACTACAGTGCCTGTGAGCGTACTTGCGGCAATCGCGGAGAAATCGCCATTACGCTGGTCAGGCGTGGGCACCGGAACACGTCCTCCACTGATGCCGTGCAACTCGCGTGTTCCTTGGTAATCGACAAAAAAGAACAGCTTGTCGCGCCGAACTGGTCCTCCAAGCGTTCCTCCAAACTGGTTGCGACGAAACAGGCCTCGCTCGGTGTCGTAGAAGTTTCGTGCATCCAGATCAGTGTTGCGGAGAAAGTCGAAGGCGCTGCCGTGGAATTCATTTGTGCCGGACTTGGTGATCACGCTGATGAGTGCACCCGCATAGTGGCCATATTCCGCATCGACGCTGTTCGTAATGACGCGGAATTCAGCAATGGCATCGAGGTTTGGGATGGTGGCGGCTCCGTTGTTGCGGGCTTGTTCGATGTTTCCACCGTTCACCATAAAGCCATTGGCGCTCTCTCTTTGCCCATTGATAGACACGTTTCCCGTGGACTCGCTTGCACTGGCGCTGGCGCCGATTGAATCCGGAATCCCGCTCGAGACGGGGATGACTCCCGACTGGAGGCCTAGCAAGTTCGTGTAGCTGCGGCCGTTGAGAGGCAAATTCTCCATGGTTCTTCCGCCAATGACATCGCCCAATTGCGTGTTGGCCTGTTCCACGCGGAGGGCTTCAGCGTTCACCTCGACCTTGGATTCCGTCGAACCCAAGACCATTAACACATTGATTTCGAGAGCAGAACTGACGTCCACCTTAATGCCGCGCTGTTCATAAGTCTGGAAACCCGCCATCCGAACCTCGACGTTGTATTGCCCGGGGGGAAGGGCCAGCAGCGAATAGTTCCCGCGTGAATCGGTTTGCGCGGTTTTGCGCTCGCCAGTATTCACGTTTGTGACGGTGACGGTGGCAGAGACGATCACCCCACCTAAGGGGTCTGTGACCTGCCCATAAATTTTACCGTTGGTGTCAGCTTGCACGTTGAGCGAAAAGAGGCCCACCATGAGAAGTAGCCCAATGCATTTCTGAAGCGAGACCATTTAGCCACCTTTCTTCCATCTTTATTGAACCTTGGGAACCCTCCGGGAACGACCGCTGCTTGCAAGTTCAGACGGAGTGTGTTGGTAGCACGGGGGGCACAGCCTGTCAATAATATTGTCGGAACACCGTTCCGCATACCGGAACAACTTGTAGATCTTTTTACTGTCTTGATTCAGAATTTAGTTTTGTCAAATTGAAACAATGCACTTTGTTTTGGGAGGCTGCCAAATGTCAGCGGTATTTCTGTGGTGAGAGTCCGTGGCTTGGATTGATGAGGTGGAGCGGCGGTCCGCTTGAGGACGGCAAAAACCCAAGCCTTGCGGATAACTCAACACTCGCCGGAGGCAGGGCTTCCTTGAAGATTGCTTTGCGCTCGGCCGTCATTCTATGTTTCATCATGGATAAGCTAATCGCAGCGATCGTTTCTTGACCGGCACAGCTATGCAACACAATCCTGGCGCGTATTCTTCGTTATCGTAAGCGATCCCTACTTTTCTCACGGTTGCTATCTCAAATAGAAGGTCTTTAAGCCTGGTCAGGGTGCGTGGCGTGCGTTGTTCGAGCTTCTTTTTGTTTTTGTAACGAGTCAAGATTCCGGTATTTGAGAGCCCGGCGAGAAAGACCTTGCCGCCCGCAGTGCAGTAAACCGGGGCTCTGTGCCCCATACCAAAACTCACTCGTATCGGTTCTGTGACCTTTTCGTGGGATACATAGACAACTTCCGTCCCTTCCATGATCGCTAAATGGCTGGCCTCTTTGCATTCTCGCGTGAGCTGTTCAAGTGCTTTCACACCAAATGTGAGCAGTGGAAACTGTTTACTGAGCTGCTCGCCCAGCTTAGCCACACGGCTTCCAAGAACATATTTTGAAGTAGGTACGTCGAAGAAAACATAACCAACCGTTTCCAGCGTGGCGACGAGACGATGCACCGTACTCTTGGGGGATTTTAGGATCCGGCTTAATTCCGTAATTCCTAAGCCCCCGGGACAATCCCCGAGGGCGTTCAAAATACGGAGAGCCTTAATCAAGGATTTTACCGGCTCGGCTTTCTTGTGGGGTAAATATCTGGTTTCAAAATTCATGTACATCCCAAAGCGCTTGGGATCGTCCTTACTCTCATATCATAATTTCTTTGCCAGAGGACTGCCGACTTTTCCGCTTTCCATCAGTGCATCTACCAACTTCTTACCCTTGGCATGACCCACTGCAGCTGTGGCTCGCCAGCTTTGAATGCGCTATCGGATTTTCTTAGCTTCGATTGTCTGGAAATCACTGTGAAGAATCATCTTGGTGATGACGCCTTTTTCGTCCTTTTGAAAATCAAAAACAAGCGGCGCTGACGTAACGAAAAACCGCTCATCCGACTCTGGCAACAGTTCCTGCGGCCCCGGGCCCAGTGCGTCGGTTTGCACGTAGAGCTGAGAGCCCTTCAGGGTCACCAGGGTGGGCTTTTCCGCTCCGGTAACCGCGTACGCGCCCGCGTACGCCGACAACAGCGCCGTATCCATTTTGGCGAGGACGTGTTCTTGCGGTTGGAAGTCTGGCCAGCCGTATTCCTTAGAGACCGCACGAAGGATTTCGTTGAGGAGGTTCCAGCCTTGATCGCCGTTCGTCATGATGACAACTCCCTGGCCGGGAGCCTCCGTATACGCTTGCAGAGTGCAACGGAAACCTTCGTTCGAGCCGCCGTGACTGAATCGCAGCTTGTGCTCGGGGCTCTCTAGCTCGAATCCAAGTCCCCAATTGTCTTTTTGGTGCGTCAGCATCTGGTGCATCATGTCCGCCGAAAGAATCTTGTTCGACTTTTCCGAGTACTCGTTCTGCACCTCGATGGCCATCCGCGCAATGTCACTGGGTGTTGTCCAGAGAGCCGCAGGTGTGATCTCGGGGTAAGTGTGCCATCCCCCCTTGACCGGTTGGCCATCTTCTCGATACGGCGTAGCGGCCGAGGACCATAGATTCTTAGGTAGTGGCTCCTCAAAGGTGCTGTGTGTCATTCCAATCGGGCGAAGCACGAGTTCGTCCAAGAGCTGTGGTACGGGTTTTCCCGTGATATCCGAAAGCAGCAACTGCATAGCGACGTAGCCACCACCGGAGTACCGCCAGATCGTGCCCGGCACAGTGTCAACGCGAATCGGCACTGTGTTCGCGGGCTTCTCGCCATTTAAAATCTGCACCGTCGTCGGCAGCGGCTCGCCAGCCGCATAACCGGGAAACCGCTGGATGTTCATCCCCGCGCTGTGGCTTAAGATGCGGCGCAGCGTAACCTTTTGTTCTTTTGTGAATTCATTCTCCGGAATCTTCCACGAGCGCAGCTTGAGATTTACATCTTCATCGAGGCTGAGCTTACCCTCTTGCACCAGGTGCAATACTCCCAACGCCGCTGCGGGTTTGCTGATCGATGCGGACTGAAAAAGCGTTTCAGGCGTCACACGCCTCCCGATGGCCACGTCCGCGAAGCCGTAAGCTCTTGTCCAGGAGATTTTGCCATCTGCAAAAAATGCAATACTTACCCCGGGTACGTGGTAGTGCTTCATACGTTTCGCAAGATTCATTGTTTGGACGGCTTGCCCTTTGATTGTCGCCGCAGGCAGAAGTCCATTTTCGATGCGTTTGATACGAGCATCGGATTCTGCGTCCCGCGAAGGCTCCTGCGGCGACGCGGTAGGAGTGCGGGCATCAGCAGCCGGAACAATGGAGTGAACCACATCGACGCGCAGAGTGATCAGCAGAAACAGGCTGGCCCCAAATAGGATTGCAGTGATCTTCTTCATAAAAACTCCTCGACAGGGCGCACATCCTACCACTTTCTCGGCAGAACAACACATTTCCTTCGGCAAGGCAACCGCAGGGAATCACATTGTCGAAAATATCTAGCCAACGAGGGGAGCATCGCAAATTAAGCTGCCGTTGGTGAAAGGCCATCGATCTGGTAGTCTTCCCCGCATGAAAACGCCTTTTGTTGCCCTGCTTACTGCAATTTTCACTGTGCTGGTGCCTGGGCCCAGGACTGCGCGTGCCCAGTCTCAGCAGAAAGACTCATCAACCGGCGGAACGAAGTACTCTCTGGAACCAAGTTCCAAAACGATCGAGTGGGGCTATTACGATGCGACCGTCCCGCCGGTCTTGCGGATCCGCTCCGGCGACACCGTCGAAATCCGCACTTTAATTACTTCTAGCCCGCAACGACTGCAAGACGCTGGCATTCCGCCGAATGAGGTTGAGCAGTCGCTCCGCGACATCTTCCAACAAGTCACGGTGAAGGGACCAGGCCCGCACATCCTCACCGGCCCTATCTATGTCGAGGACGCTCAGCCCGGCGACGCCTTGGAAATTCGAATAGCAGCAATTCGCCTTGCGGTTTCTTACGCATACAACGCTTCCAATCCGGGCACCGGTTTTTTGGCCGAGGATTATCCAAGCGCCAAAATGAAAATCATCCCTTTGGATGAAAAGCGGGGTGTGGCTCGTTTCGCCGATGGCGTCGAGCTTCCCTTACAGCCTTTTTTTGGAAGTATGGGTGTCGCGCCGCCCGAGTTGTCGGGCCGCGTTAGCAGCCGACCGCCGTGGATTCATGGCGGCAACATCGACGACAAGGAACTTGTCGCCGGTACGACTCTCTACCTTCCGGTTCACGTCCGCGGTGCGCTTTTCGAGGTGGGCGATGGGCATGCCGGACAAGGTCACGGTGAAGTCGATGGCACAGCGATGGAAACTTCCCTGATCGGCACTTTTCAGTTCATTGTGCGCAAGGATATGCATATCCGCTGGCCGCGTGCCGAGACGCCAACCAGTTTCATCACCATGGGTCTTCACGAGGACCTGACGGAAGCTACGAAGATCGCTTTGAAGGAGCTCATTGATTTTCTGATGAACGAGAAACATCTCAGCCGCGATGACGCCTACATGCTCGCCAGTGTCGCCGCCGACCTCTCCATCACCGAGCTCGTCGATGCAAACAAAGGCGTCCAAGCCTCGATTCCAAAAGCGATTTTTGCCAAGACGCCGCCCATCAAGTAGAGCAGATCAATCCTGCGCCGTATAAAACCTGATCTCAGCGCTCTGGCTCCCACGAGCTGGCGCCGCCAGATAGAATGTGTCGATCCCCTTCCCTCGCGCTCTTCCAAAGTACCCGCCAGTGCTCGCTCCCGCGGCGGTAGGAACCGTGGCGAGGAGCCGGTTGTAGTTCGCCAATTCGTCGTGCCCGACTGTTTGGCGCAAGCTCTTCGGTTTGAAATTGCAGGCTGATTCGTCGACCGGCGAAAGATGCTCGTAGAAAACGTGAACCGTGCCTTGGCCGGGTTACAAGGAAAGGCGTTTGGTCATCAGAAAATGGCCCTTGAGTCTACGCTGCCACCGCATAACGATGGTGCAGCCCGCCGAGTCTTGGAAAGGATTGAATCCTGCTTTCACGCGCAGAGCGAATTTCTGTAGGCCGACCTGCTGGCGTGTCCTTCGCGAGTCCAAGATGAGTCCGGTCCTCGTGATAGTAGAGCAAGTACGAAGACATCAGCCGTTTAAGATGCCGCGCATTTAGGATGATCACGTGATCAAGCAAGTCGCGTCGGCAACTTCCCACCCAGCGCTCCGCAACGCCGTTCTGCCATGGACTGCGGTAGGCCGTGCGCGTGGGCTCGCTTCCTATATCCCTCACAGCCGAAATCACCTTGGAGCCGAACTTTGCGTCGCGGTCGAAGAGCAAGAATCTGTGCGGCTCTTTGTAGGCCGAGGCTTCTCGCAATTGCTGCGCAACCCAAATCGTATTGGGATTTCGCGTCACATTGAAATGCAGGATCTTACGCCGGTCGTGGCTGATGACGAAAAAACAGTACAGAACGCCAAACGTGAGCGTTGGGACAGTGAAGAAGTCCATCGCCGCAATGGCTTCGCGATGGTTTCTGAGGAGCGTCAGCCATCGTTTCAGGGGATCTGGATCTCTCGGAGCTCGTCGGATCGATCGCGAGACACTCCTTTCCGAGACATCGAAACCCAGCTTGAGCAGTTCGCCGTGAATGCGCGGAGCTCCCCAGGTCGGATTCTCGGCAACCATGCGGAAGATCACGGCGCGAACCTCTTTGCTGACACGCTTCCGTCCTCCCATTCGTCTGACTCTGGAGATCCAGGTCCAATACAAGCGAAACCCCGCCCGATGCCAGTTCACGACCGATCTAGGAGTGACCAGAATGAGAGGTTTCCTCCACCCGGACCAGAACGTTCTCAACGCAACCCAGAACAGCTTGTGCAGGTTAGTCAATCGACGGCGAGGTCGTTGCGCGTGCAGAGCCAGCAATTGCTGACGGAGAGCCAGGTTTTCGAGGACGAGGTCCTGCCGCGGGAACTGATGGCGCTGACCAACCAGCCGAGGAAATGTCGGAGCGACAGGATCATGGCAAGAAGCTTAGCGGAAAAGACCGAATCAAGCTTTGCGCCGAGTCATTCATTTTGCTGGTGTACGACGTTTTGGCGAAACTCAGGTTAGAACGTTAGAACGCTGCCCTGTAGTTGGTTAGAATCCCGCACTGTCACGGCCAGCTCAGGGACCATTGATCATCCTTTTCCCTTCCCCTCTCCGGTCTTACGGCCCCGCGCGGCGACTCTTCGCCGACTGATTCTCGTTTCTTTCGTCAAATGAAGCATGGCATTCCGCAGCAGCCAATTCGCTTTGGTTTGATAACCACGACCATCAGCTTTGAGCCAGTCAATGATGTCGGAATCCAGACGCATAGTTACGGGTTTCTTCTTTGGCCGATAGAACTTGCCGATTTCCGCTCCGGTCCAATCGAGAACCGGGGGCACGTCGGAAAAATCAATGTCTTGGTCTCTTTTTGCGGCGATGGCGCGGATGTCTCGCTTCTGCTCCTTTGTGAGCTTCCTCATAGGCTCTCCTTTCATGCGACTCAGCAGCACGAGCCGAAATTATACGGATGATTTCTTCGCCCTGTTCCTCATAGAAAGTATGGACGACCAGCAGAATCGAACCGGGGCCTATGGCTCCAACGGTTATCCACCGCTCCTCATCTTCAGAAGCGAAGTCGCGTTGGGTAAGGGCATAAGGATCATCGAAAACGAGCATGGCCGTTTCAAAGCGAACATCGTGCTTGCGAAGGCTTTGCCGGTTTTTCTGTTCATCCCATTCAAATCGCATAACCCGGTCGCCACCACGACAGCATATGGTCTTTTCTTACACGTGTCAATACATTTGTACGTACATCGCCCGCAATACGAGCCGGGTGGCTTGTCCCCTTTCCATCGACCATGTTCGCCACGTAGCGTCCCTCGCTCAGGCCGCGCTGCTCAAGAAGTTCGGCAAGAGCGACGTTTACGACTTCTTGGCGGAAATCGACTTTCGGCATGGCCGCCGATTTTGCAGATAATCGCCCGATTGTTG
>Ga0207144_1116_pt1 | contig 14972 bp, 9 predicted proteins | sample Alteio_BWMinHeat_FD_153583 | JGI IMG/M metagenome (GOLD analysis project Ga0207144, IMG submission 153583) | Enriched cells from forest soil in Barre Woods Harvard Forest LTER site, Petersham, Massachusetts, United States -... | ecosystem: Environmental > Terrestrial > Soil > Temperate forest >...
GATTTGAAGTAAAATATCTCACTTGAAATTATGTAATTCGTTAATTGTAAGTAGAATTATACCCAATGCGAACCCCTCCTTATTATTTATTAAGATCAAAACGGTTTCTCCCGATTTTCATTGTTCAATTTCTGGGGGCAATGAACGACAATCTTTATAAAAATTCATTTATTATTTTAATAACATTTTCATTGGCTGAAGAAGTTAGAATTCCTCTTGTTCTAGGGCTTGGAATATTCACATTACCATTCTTTTTATTTTCAGGGATTGCTGGTGAATTAGCTGATCGAGTTGAGAAACAAATAATGATCCAATGGATAAAATTGGCAGAAATTATTATATTAGGAATAGGTGCAACAGCTGCATTTTATTTGAAATCAATTTCACTTTTGTATCTAGTTTTATTCTTAATGGGCACACATTCTGCATTTTTTGGCCCTCTCAAATATAGTATTTTGCCTCAGCATTTAAAAAAGGATGAGCTTTTATTTGGAAATGCTTGGATCGAAGCCAGTACTTTCGCCGCAATTTTATTAGGTACAATTATAGGAGGAGTCGTTATCTTAATGCATAATGGGGCGTTAAGTGTTTCTATTTTGCTAGTAATTATCGCATTAATAGGATTTGTTGCTAGTTTGTTCATTCCGCCTGCAAAGTCTAAAAACTCTAAATTAAAAGTTCATATCAATTTTCTAAAGGGAACTTTTGATGTTTTGAAGTATATATATAAACGTCCGCATTTACTTCGAATAATAATTGGAATTTCATGGTTTTGGTTTATTGGCGCTACATTTTTGACAGTCATTCCACTGTTTACAAAGGAGATTTTGCATGGAAATCAAAACATCGTAACATTTCTTTTGGTGGTTTTGATTATGGGGATTGGTATAGGAGCTATTGGTTCTTATAAAATACTAAAAGGACAATTAAGTGCAAAATTTGTTCCTATAAGTGGGGTGGGCATGAGTGTTTTTATTGTTCTAATGATTAATTCTGGTCAAACACTAAATAGCCCAATAATTAAACTCTATGACTTTTTGTCATTCAATGGATTATATATATTGGTAAGCATCCTAGGTGTTAGTTTATTTGGCGGTTTTTTCAGTGTACCGCTTTATGCACTTTTACAACATTGGAGTAAGCCAGAACACCGTTCAAGAAATATTTCCGCAAATAATATTACAAATGCAATGTTTTTGGTAGGATCATCGTTAACAGCTATGCTTATTTTCAAATTGGGAGGCGGAATTTATGCATTGTTGATTTTAACTGCAATCGCAAATTTTGGGATTTCAATGTACATGCTAAAAATTGTTCCTAGGGTTATTATAATTTCACAAATAAAGAAATGTATAAGATTTGTACTCAGCTTTCTATATAGAGTTAAAATAGATGGACTTGAAAATTTAAAAAATATGAGTCCTCGTGCCATAATCATCGTAAACCATGTATCTTTGCTAGACGCTGTGCTATTGTGGGCTTTTTTTCCCGAGCGTTTTGTGTATCCTGTTGATCTTAATACAGCTAAACTTTGGTGGGTAAAACCTATTCTCTTACTTGCAAAAAGCATCCCACTAGATCCAAGGCATCCATTTTCTTTAAAAAAGTTAATAAGTCTTATTGAAAAAGGGCAACGAATAGTGATTTTTCCAGAAGGAAGAATTACCGTTACAGGATCTATTATGAAGATTTACGAAGGCACTGGTTATATTTCAATGAAAACAGGTGCAACGATATATCCAATTTTTATTAGTGGTGCAAAATATAGTTTCTTTTCTTATTTAAAGCGAGAAGTTAAGCAACAATGGTTTCCTCAAATACGTATAAGGATATTTCCTCCGCAAAAAATTCAAACTAGGCTGGATGAGTCTGTAAAAGAAGCACGGAAAGATGCGGCAAGACAAATTTATGATTTGATGTTAAATATGGAGTTAGAAATGTCTCGAAAGGACTTAACACTCTTCGAGGGCCTTATTATCGCAGGAAAACTAAAGGGTAGGGGAACCGAAATTCTAAGTAACATTGAAGAAGAAGCAGTTACATATAGAAAATTAATTGCTAAAAGCTTAGTCCTTGGTGAAATATTAACACAAGAAACTGCAGAAAAGACTGTAGTTGGACTTATGATCCCAAACAGCAAAGAAGCTGTTATGGCTTTTTACGGCTTACAATCGAAGCACCGAGTTGCCGCAATGATTAATTACTCAGCTGGGCCAATAAATATCTTATCCGCATGTCAAACCGCTAATATTAAATATTTATGGACATCTAAAGTTTTTGTTCAAGAGGCAAAACTTGCTAAAACAATTGACCTACTTAGAGAAAATAAAATCAAAGTTAAATTTTTAGAAAACTGCAAAACATCTAAGAATCGTTATTGGGGCTTATATTGTTTGTCTATCCTATTTCCAAAATGGATGTATCAAAGACAATGCAAATGGAGCTCTGATAATTGGGCAACAATGCCCTCAACAATATTGTTTACTTCAGGTTCTTCGGGAAAGCCAAAAGGGGTAGTTTTAAGTCATAAAAACATTATATATAATTATCTACAGGTAAACACAATGATTGATGCATCGATCAAGGATAAAGTGCTAGCAGTAATGCCTATTTTTCATGCATTTGGGTTAATCGGCGGTGTTATTAATCCAATTTTTACCGGTAGTAAAGTTTTTACTTATCCAACACCTCTTCATTATAAGACTATCCCTGAAATTATTTATCAAGAACAAATAACTGTGTTGTTTGGAACAAATACATTTCTTCAAGGTTATTCTAAATATGGAAATCCATATGATTTTCGTAGTTTGAGATATCTTTTTGCTGGTGGTGAAAAAGTACAAGAAAGTACTCGATTTATATATGCAGATAAATTTGGGATCCGAGTATTGGAAGGATATGGAACAACGGAAGCTTCGCCGATAATTTCTATTAATACGCCAATGTACAATAAAACAGGAACTGTTGGGCGTTTGCTTCCAGGCATTCAATATCAATTGAAAAATCTTCCAGATTTTCAAGAGGGCCAGGAACTGTGGATAAAGGGAGATAATGTTATGCTCGGATATATGTCTTACAATCATCCTGGAATAATCGATTATCTTAAAGAGGGTTGGTTAAATACCGGTGATGTGGTCATAATAGATCATGAAGGATTCATCACAATTATTGGAAGAACGAAACGGTTTGCAAAAATTGGAGGCGAGATGATTGGACTGGATGCGATTGAAGAAATTACAAATACTCTCTGGCCTAAATATAAACACGCATGTATTAGTAAACCCCATCCTCAAAAAGGAGAGTTTTTGATTCTAGTGACTGAAAATAATGATGCAGATTTGAATGAGCTTCGACAATTTGCAAAAATCCAGGGCTTCAATCCACTATATATCCCCAAAATAATTAAAGTTATGACAAAGATTCCTTTATTAGGATCAGGAAAACCCAATTATGTAGAATTAGAAAATGAATTTGATTTATGATTAATAAACCAATAGATCGCGATAGAGGAAAATGTGTAGGCATATTGTATGCTAAAAAAGAGGATAATGCTGGAGGAATTGGCATTAGAAATGCTAAAGTATCTATTGTAGATTGTAGAAGGACTGGAAGAAATTCAGATTACGAAATATGTGTTGAAAGAGAGTTAGTAGGGCAAGGAATTGAAGTACGAGCTACAGGAGTGACCATAAAAATGCTTAAAAAGTTTTCTATTGGACGTACAGTTGAAGACGAAGACAGAAGAGCCATAATTAAATTTTTGACGAATGGAGATGAAGAAAAGGCTTTAAATCTTTCGGATGAACAATTAATGGTGGCTGCTCGGGTATTTTTAGAGATGGGTGATGAAACAATATTGAATGTAAAGGACTTAGGGACAGTCTTAGACGAGCTGGAAAAGTATGAAGAGTTGTGGGTCAAAGGAGGAATGTTAAGAAAAAGAATTTTGACGGACGTACTAAATTGGACCTCGCCATCTGGGGAAGTTGGGCCGGCAACGTTGTTGAGAGTGCTCGGAGAAAATCCAATATTGTACAGAGGAGAAGATGCATTGGTGAGAAATGAAATGTTTAAAGAAATATTGAAGTCGAACTATGCAGAAGAGATTTTGATTAAATTACGGTATAATCCGGAACTATGGCAACATCACGGAGCTTTAAATATGGTCAGCCTTGGGATAGTACTAAGTAGTAAGGATCCGATAAGTCAAATAGAAGAATTGACTACAACTAATGGTTTTCAAGATATTCCAAAATTGCCCGTGCATGAGTTATTGAGATGCATAGTGCTGGCAGTCATTGGGAGTGATGGTCATATAGATGTAGATAAGGTTAAAGAAGTGAGAACGCTAGTGAACCTCGATGATGCAAGACATAGTGCGCATGTGCATAGAATTTTAGATTTGTTGGTAAAAGACCGTGGATTTAGAAAATTAATTGAAGCCGTCAAAGCGCCTCGTGATACGGAAGGTAGTGGGACTGTGAAAGGCTTTATTCGAGTTATGCTTCAATTGGATGAGTCGGAAATAGTTAGAAAAGTAGACGCGAGGCGAGCGGTATTGCAAGCAGTGTTGTCAGACCTAAGGCAAGGAAATGTTGGATCGTGTTATGGAACGGCGATAGCCATATCTGTGCATGATAGTATACCACATTTGATGGTCAAGGACTTAGCGAATATGGTGGAAAAAGGGTATTTTGTTAAAAAACGTATGACAAATGAGGGCGAGGTTAAAGAGCGATTTTATATAGGGGACAATATTGATGTTCGAAAGGAGCTAGAAGATTCGCAGATGACTGTGAAAGATTTACTAGAAATGGCAGATCGATTAAGTATTTCATATCCTGACTATAAAGAGATTTTCTGGAAAATGAGGGATGCTGCAAAAAAAGACATCGATTGGATTAACGAATGTTGTCAGAATTGTAGTGCGGATCATATAAAGAAAACGGTTGAAGATTACAAGGAGCGTCCAATAATTCTTTCTCATAAATTATCTATGGATCATTTTGAGATAACTTGGGATGATTTGGAAAAAGAAGAAAAGTTGCGAAATTTAGCAAATGAAATTAACACACTTGCTGCTGAAGCATCATTGAATGATGACAAAGAATTAGATAAAAAAGTACAAGAATTAATCGAAGACTATGAGGAAAAATCAAGTGAATTGAGTGAAAAAATATTAAAGATAGAGTTATTTAATAAGGCTTGGTTAAAAATTGAAAGAATATTATATGTAGAAAATAAGAAAATAAGTTTATTAACAAAGGGTTGGGAGTATGCAATTATGAGTTCTGAGTTGAGAGAGATGGAGCGCGAAAGTGAAATCAGTTCAAGGAAAATACCTCCAATGATGCGGGAACTATTTAAAGAGGTGTTATTTAATAAAGATCGTGGGGAAGTTTTTATATCAGAAATGAATAAAGTTTTAGAGATACTGCAAGAGCTTGAAAATATATTTAATGAAGAACAAAAAAAGCAAGTATTTGGATTTTTAATAGAAATGGTAAAAGTAATGAAGACGGTTGTAGATAAACGGATGACGGTATCTACTCATTCAACTTTATCGGGTGATACCATACATTATTTGACTTATGTGAAAGCGGAAAAAAATGTCAAAAATTTCAAGATTTTAAATAGTGAAAAAGAATACTCCGAAGTCATTCTAGGATGTATGATGGAGGCATTTGAAGAACTTATTATTAAGCATAATGAAATGGATGCCGAAGTAAGAGATTTTTTGATAAACCTGAAAGGAATACTGGGAGATAAATTACAATCAAAAGAATTTAGAAATTCGGTTAGGTCTCTTTTGCTTAATGCAACACAGGAAAGAGCACGACTTACTGGTAGTATTTATGATTCTTATCTGTCAAGTACAAGAGTGGCTTCGGTTTATTTTGAACGAGAATATGCACGAAATAGATTATGGATCGAAAGATCAAATTCGATTGTTGAGGAGTTTTTGCAAGTAATAGGATATACTGATAAGAGGATAAAAGAAACAGATATAGAAGATAGTTTTATCGAAAACTTGAATGATTTAAGTTATAAATTAGAGTATTTAATTAAATATATTGAGATTCATTATAGGGAATCTATGCTTGCATGGGTTGTTATGTTTGTGATACTAGCTCTACTTGGTTGTGGAATGATATTTTTAAGGGTTACGTTAGCTACTTTAGTATATTTACAATTTCATATTATTCAGAAGTTATTTAAAATTTCCTTGTTATCTAATGAATCCGCGGAGGACGTATTAGCCCATTTTATTGAAGCTAACCGATTAATATATGCAGATGTTAAAAATCATGATGAATGGATTAAGTATCCAGTACGTATCCCAGGGCATGTGTGTACTTTAAGGCCTTTTAATAAAAGTATTCGTGAAGCTGTAGAATCAGATGAAGATATAAGACAATATGTTCAACGACTGATAACTAATCCACAGAAAACAACAATGGCAGTGATGGATGCAAATTATGAAGGAGAAGATTGTTATTTAGGATTTGAGCTTGGAGAAGGAAGTATACGTACAGTTACGTTAAACTCCAAATTTGAAGTCATTCATGATTGTCCTATCGATCTTTTTCAAGATGTAAGTATAGCAAAAGCTTGGTATCAAAGTGTTGATGATCGGATAAGTGAATATAATGCGAATGTTTAAATTATGTCTTTAAATCGCCTGCGTGGGTTTTGCAGTGATTGGTTTCGATGTAGTTGAACATAGCTTCGGCGATATTGATACCTGTTGTTTTTTCAATTCCTTCAAGACCTGGGGAGGAGTTTACCTCGATTACCTTAGGTCCATCTTTGGCACGAAGTATATCAACACCAGCCACTTTGAGGCCTAGAACACGTACAGCTTTGGTCGCCATAGCACGTTCTTTGGAAGTCAGTTTTACGGTATGCGCAGTCGCACCTTGATGAAGGTTAGCTTTGAATTCGCCTTTTGGTGCTTTGCGTTCCATGGCGGCTACAACTTTGTCTCCGATTACGAAGCAGCGAAGGTCTTTGCCTTCACTTTCTTTGATAAATTCTTGAACGAGAATATTGGCTTTTAAGCTGGTGAATGCACTGATTACGCTTTCGGCAGCTTTATTAGTTTCTGCAAGGACGACGCCGATGCCCTTCGTGCTTTCAAGCAGTTTGATAACGAGAGGAGCACCACCAACCATTTTGATGAGTTCTTTAGTATCGCGTGTGGAATTTGCAAAGCCGGTGACAGGCATGTCGACGCCTTTGCGAGAGAGAAGCTGGAGTGCTCGGAGTTTATCTCTAGATTTGAGGATGGAAACGGAGTCATTAAGGGGATAGACATTCTGCATTTCGAACTGCCTTAGAACGGCAGTCGCATAAAATGTCATAGATGGCCTGATTCTCGGAATTACGACGTCGATGTCTTTTAGAATAGCGCCTCCTCTGTAGTGTACTACAGGGTTGGAGACCGCGATGTTCATGTAGCATTCTGTAATTGGGACGAAAAGCATTTCATGCCCACGGATTTCTCCCTCTTCTATAATCCTTTTGTTTGAGTATAGATGAGGATCAGATGCTAGTACTAATATTCTAAGTTTTTTTTTCATAAGCCTTTTTTGGCCTTAAAGTTTAAAGATTAAATTTTAGTTAGAACTTAAATTTGAGGAGCTAGGTTATAGAAGGAAGGTAGAGAGATTTGATTTGTTGTTTGTCTAGTTTTCCTAAAAGACAGGATTTTGAAGGATCAACGATGAGTTCGCATGTCCTTAATGCTTCTCGGCCCAGTAACATTCTGAAAGTCATGGTGTCGCGCTTGGCTAATGTAAGTTCTATAGAACATTTTTTTGAATTGAGTTCAATAAAGGTTTGGATGACATAACGTTTTTCTTTCTGACCTGTGGAGCTTGTGATATATCGGTAGTCTATTAGAGGAGCAGAACATTTAATTACTATTTTTTTGTTTCTCTGAATTGGATGTATTTGAAAGCTAACATATTCTTGTCCATCTTTGAGGAAGGGTTCAATAGCAAAAGCGTAGAGCGCAGAAGTTTTTGCTCCTGTGTCGACTTTGGCCTTAATTGCAGGGATATCAAGATCAGGTAAAGCACACCATTCTTCCCATCCAATTAATTTTTTTTTAGAGGATTTTTTCACGAAGTCGGAGTAGAATTGGTGCCGTTCAATTTGTTTTCGAGTTCCTCAAATCGCTGGTGAAGGCGGGTGATTTCTAATTCCATCTTGAGACAGACTTCGTAGTTAGCATTGGCCTCAATACGTTCTTTTTCTGCCTGTCTATTTTGGGACATCATGATAATCGGGGCCTGAATTGCGGTAAGCATTGACAAGGCGAGATTAAGCAGGATAAAGGGATAGGGGTCAACAGGAGATTCGGTAATGTATCGAGTATTGATTGTTATCCATACGGTGAGTACGATTAATGCAAGGATGACGAATGTCCAAGATCCGCCAATTCGTGCGACCGTGTCGGACAATTTTTGACCAAAGGTTAGGTTGTCGGTGTAGACGGTATTGGGATTTTCTGAAATACTTTCGTTTTCCGCAATGTGCTCGATGACTCTCTGGTTATCTTCGGAGAGTTCATCGAAGTCTGAATCGAGGAGATCTTGAGCGAGTTCGTTCAATTCCTCATCGGTTGGATCAGGAATGGTTGGGAGATCGATATCGCTTGGGGTAGGTTTTTTAATTTCGTCTTCTTTCATGGTCAGTTAGAATATTTTATAATAGTTTTTTGAAATGTCATGTTATTTGGGATCATGGCAATTCCACCATCTTCTAGTTTGATTTTTACATAAAAAGTAGTCATGTTGATGATTTCGCCTTTTATGCTATCGCCTCCGTCTTGGAGAATAATAAAATCGCCTATATCGAATGGTTTAGAAAAAAAGAGGATGTAGGCAGCAAGGACATTGCTTAGAAGACTCCAAACGGCAAAAAGAGCCGCGCCTATAAAACCTAAGATTACAGAACTGATGACCCAAAGGTCTTTCATATTGAGACCCCATATCATTGTAAGGATTAATATGCAAAATATGATTAAAAAAAATTTAGATAGCCTAATAAATTTAACACGTTGAGTTCTGGGAATTTGCCTTTTGTTGCCATACTGTGTGATGAATTTTTTAAAAGTCTTCGTTAATACGAAGTAGAAAATGATAATTAGGATTGTGAGAATGATGTCAATATCGAGGATCTTATTTAGGAAGAATTGCATAAGAGAATCCTAAAAAGATTGTTTGGATATTTCAACTAAATTGATGATTGTTGGGTTAAATTTGTGTCGAGTGTTTTTCGATGATTATGCTATGCGGGTCGTTTAGAAAAACTATTGTGGATGGATTATTAATGAATTAAGCAATCGATGATTTTTTATAAATCAATGTTTGTATTTATTTGAATTTATTACTAACAATAGTGATAAATACCCTATAATATGCTTGTTCCAAAAATACATATAGAATCTATCCATCAAGCGCGTCATTCTCAGCCTCATGCGGTCTTGGGAATGCATTTGGAAAGGCACAAGGGGAAAAAAGGCATTAGGGTTGCTGTTTTTTTACAGAATGTTGAAAAATGTACGGTTTTAGAAGTAGGAAAATCTCAAGGTCAGGTTTATCCGATGGAGAAATTAACTCCAGAAGGTTATTTCGAAGTCTTTATTCCGCGTCGAGTTAAGTTATTCAAATATGTTTTACGGGTTATCTACTCTAATGGGCAGGTCGAGGATCGCTATGATCCCTATAGCTTTTGGCCTACACTTAGCGAGGAAGATCTTTACTTATTTAATGAAGGGAAACACCATTATATTTATGAAAGACTTGGATCTCATTTTCGCGAAATTGATGGTGTGGCTGGAATTGCTTTTGCAGTATGGGCTCCAAATGCGTTTCGTGTTTCAGTTGTTGGCGATTTTAATTATTGGGATGGTCGCTATTACCCAATGCGCTCTCTAGGCATATCAGGTGTTTGGGAACTCTTTATTCCTGGGCTTGAGCCGGGATTCAAGTATAAATATGAAATTATAGATAGCTCAGGTAATTTGCATATTAAGAGCGATCCTTATGCGGTGTTTTATCAAGAGGCTCCGAATTGTGCATCTATTGCTTATGAAATTAATTATCAATGGCAAGATCATAGCTGGATTCAAAGTCGTTCAAATACTAATTGGAAAGAGCAAGCTATTTCAGTTTATGAAGTTCATTTAGGATCTTGGAGGCGTGTGGTTGAAGAAGGTGGGCGTTCGCTTACTTATCGAGAGGCGGCAGTAGAGCTTGCTCAGTATGTCAAGCAGATGGGATTTACGCATATTGAATTTTTGCCTTTGGCCGAGCATCCGTTTACAGGTTCATGGGGATATCAAGTAACTGGTTTTTACGCTCCTACTTCGCAATATGGGAATCCTGAAGACTTTATGCACATGGTAGACGTATTCCATCAGCATGGCATTGGAGTCATTATGGATTGGGTTCCGGCACATTTTCCAAAAGATAGTTTTGCGCTAGCCCGCTTTGATGGGACAGCACTATATGAGCATGAAGACCCTAAACAGGGTGAACATCCGGATTGGGGAACGCTTATTTTTAACTATGGTCGTAGAGAAGTCGTGAATTTTTTAATTGGAAGCGCATTATCTTGGATTGAGCGTTTTCACATTGATGGCTTACGAGTTGATGCCGTAGCTTCAATGTTGTATTTGGATTATTCGAGAAGAGAAGGAGAATGGGTTCCCAATAAGTATGGAGGTCGGGAAAATATAGAAGCTATAGAGTTTCTTCGTTATTTTAATGATGTGGTTCATCAGTATTATCCTGGTGTACTAACGATTGCTGAGGAGTCAACGGCATTCTCAGGTTTGACAAAGCCGACAAGCGAGTATGGTCTTGGCTTCGATTATAAGTGGAATATGGGATGGATGCATGATAATTTGCTTTATTTTAGTAAAGATCCTATTTACCGAAAATATGATCATAATAAATTAACCTTTGGAATGCTTTATCAGTATTCAGAGAATTTCATGATGGTTCTTTCTCACGATGAAGTAGTTCATGGGAAGTCCTCCATTATCATGAAAATGGGCGCTGGAACAATGACTGAAAAAGCTCAAACGCTTCGAGCATTTTATGCTTATATGTGGATGTGGCCAGGTAAAAAGACATTGTTTATGGGGTCAGAGTTTGGGCAGTCTTCTGAATGGCAACATAATCAAAGTCTCGATTGGCATCTTCTTCAGTATCAGGATCATTTAGGTGTTCAAGATATTGTGCGCGATCTTAATTATCTCTATCGCGGAACTCCTGGCTTAGCTCTTAGAGACGGTGTGAGCGAAGGTTTTGAGTGGATCAATGCAGATGCCGCGGATGATAGCATTATTTTATTTTTGCGTTTAGGCGAATGCTCTGAAGAGACCCTTCTCGTGGTGGGCAATTTTACACCAGTATGTCGATATGATTATAGGGTTGGTGTTCCCTATGAAGGTTGTTGGCGAGAAGTACTTAACTCAAATGCTGCAAAGTACGGAGGAACAGGAACGGGAAATCAATATGGAGTTTGTTCGGATTTGAAAACTTGGGATGATAGGCTGTATTCGGTTAGTTTGGAACTTCCTGGACTTTCCTTGCAGGTTTTTCAATATGTTGAAAGCTAGCTATCTTGGTAATTGATTTAAATTGTGGTGGAAATTATGCTATTATATTGAGTGGTTAAAATACTGATTTTTTATATTGACAATTTTATTTATATTATTAAATACAGTTAGCTATTAATAATAAACAAACCAATATAATTATGAAACCAACGCCATTTAATAATAGGCCAAATAATGACCAAAGACGACAAGTGCAACAAATTGAGGAAGGTGATGCAACAGGCCTTTTTTGGAATTTTACGCAAGTGCAACGAATAGGCATCGGAGATGCTGCTATTGAAATGAGAGGAGGACGTGCGGGTGATTCTTCAATTTGTATTAAACAAGAGCCAACTAACCAAACGTCTATAATTAATCGAGATATACAACTTGGAAAGCGTTCAGCGAATGATGCTTTAGGTGATCCAAATGATCCCAAAAAGCCTCGGGTTGATCCAGTTTCATTAACTAATATTCCAAACCCTATTTCTGAGACTTTGATTGAAAGAGGGAAAGAGAATATTAAATTAGGAAATATCTACAGTAATAAAGGATTGTATGATCAAGCGAAAAAATATTATGAAGCTGCTCTGAACTGTCCTGTGTTTAGCGCTACTCTTACAGAGTTTGAACTAGGAGTTTTAAACGGGTGCTTAGGAATTGCCTGCTTTAATTCGAAAGACTATGCCGGGACGAAAAAATATTATGAAGCTTGCTTGAATTGTCCTATGTATGCTGATAGCCTCTCTGCTGATCAACTTAATCGCATAAATTGGAACTTAGGAATTGCGTGTTATGAAGAGAAGGATTTTCCCGGAATGAAAAAAGCTTATGAGGCTTGTCTGGCATCTGGTTATATATTGACTCTTCCAGTCGATGACCAAGGGCAATTATACGAACGTTTGGGACATGCTCGTTTTGACGTCAAGGATTACGCCGGAGCGAAAGATGCCTTTTGGCTTTGTTTGTCGCACTGTAAGGCGTATATAACTACTCTTAATCTTGCGCAAAAAGAGCTTTTTTATTTTTGTTTGGGATATGCCTATTTGGAAGGGGGCCTATATTTTAAAGCAGAAGAAGTCTGTGAGACTTGGCTGAAGAGTGATGAGTCTGTGAATGTTCCTCCCTCTCCTCAACGAATTAACTTCTATGCTAAGTTGGGGGACATTTACTTTGAAGAAAAGCTCGATAATAAAGCGAGAGATGCCTATGAGACTTGTCTGAAGTGTGATGAATCTGTGAATGTTCTTTCCTCTGTTCAACGAATTGACTTCTATAGTAAGTTGATGACTATTTGCTATAACAATAAAGACTATGATGCCGCGATAACTTACTGTAAGACTGGTCTGAAGTATGGTGAATCTTTGAATGATTTTAGCCCTGCTCAACGAGTGCAATTTAACATCAAGTTGGGAATTTGCCATTTTCGTAAAAATAACTATGATGAAGCGCAAGCTACCTATGACACTTTGCTGAATTGTGATGAATCTGTGAATGTTCTTAACTCTGATCAACGAAATCATGTCTATTATACTTTGGGAATGGTCAATTTTTTAACAGAGAAGTATACTGAAGCGAAAAAAAACTATAAGACTTTGCTGAAAAATGATGAATCTTTAAGTAGTATTACTCTTACTGGACGAAGTGTTGTCTATTATCAGTTGGGAACTGTCTATTTTTTAAGAGAGAATTATACTAAAATGAAAAAAATCTATGAGACTTTGTTGAAGTGTAATAAATTTATGAATGCTCTTGGTCCTGTTCAACGAGGGGGATTATATTGGCGATTATCTACTTATTACAAACATAATGATTTCTCAATGGCGATAGTCTATATTTTGTTTAGTTTGGGTAACTTCAGAGGTATGCCTGATACTAACAAAGAGAAAGCTGCTGCGCTTGATTTATATAAAACGTTCGGATCTCCTGAGAAAATTGGAGAAAGCTTGTTAGCGTTGATTAGGTCGAGTACTAGCACTATGCCTAAAAAGGATATCTGGCGAGCAATTGGTATATTGGGTCAAATTAATCAGGTTTAAGGCCAATATAGATGTCTAATATCATTTTGTTATGGTCTGAGGCGCGTTCGTCATAGACTTCGAAGTCTGCGCGGTAGGCTCGGTGGCCGTTGAGGTCTTTGGGTGACATTTTTAGAATGTCTGTCCAGGCATCTGTGAGTACTTTGGGCATTGGGTTGGGTTTGGTTGTAAACTTTGTGTAGTTTTGTGTTGGTATTGTTAGGGTTTCTAGGTCTTTAGGGAGGTGATCAAAGGATGTTACGGCTTCACCAATGTAATAGGTGTAGTCTCCTGTGTGGTCGCTTTCGTAATCCGTATAGACGCAGAGGGTTGTGCCTGGATTTTTGCGATTAGGGATTTTATTGAAGAGTTGTTGGTGAAAGTATTGTTGGACGAGAGGAGGTATCTTTCCTTTTAGTGAACCGAGTTCGTTTTTGTTATTTGTGCGGACCTTAAGGCCTACGAGTTTGATTTCTTCGAGTTTGGTATGACTTTTTTCCATGATTTTTAGACTTTTTGTAGATAGGGTGTGAAGTTTTTTAATACTTGGGTGAATTGAGGTGTGTGTTTGGCGCCGCCCATGGCGTAGTCGGGTTTGCCTCCGCCTTTGCCACCGAGTTTGGTTGAAAGGTCGCTTACGAGGGTTCCGGCATGGAAACCTTTTTTGATGGCTTCTGGAGAACAAAGGGCGAGGGTTATTACTTTGTCTTCATTTATGGAAGCGAGTATAATGACGCAGGGTCCTAGTTCTTGTGAAAGGTTGATTGCTAGACCACGGAGGTCATTGGGATTGCTGATGTCTGTTTGGGCGACGATCCATTTTAGTCCGTTGTGTTCTTGGGCTAGTTTGAGAAGTGAATCGCTTTGGGCTGCGGCTCCTTTTTGTTGAAGTTTGCGTAGTTGTTTTTCAAGTACGATTTTGTGATTGAGAAGGGATTCGACTCTGTTTGTGATTTCTTCTGGTTTGCAGGAGAGTTTATGGGAAAGTTGGTTAAGGATATCTAGTTGAGATTCTATTAGGTTGTAGGCTTCGGTTTGAGCGACGGCTTCGATACGTCTTGTGCCTGAAGAGATGGCGGATTCGGAGATGATTTTGATGAGTCCAATTTCGCCTGTTGAATTGACGTGTGTTCCTGCGCAGAGTTCTAGGGAGTAGCCACCGATGTCGACAACGCGGACGATGGCGCCGTATTTTTCGCCGAAAAGGGCGATACAGTTTTCGGGTTTTTGATCAAAGGGGATTTCGTACCATTTGACGGGGTCGTTTTTTAGGATGGCTTCGTTGACGTCGCGTTCGATATCTTTGAGTTGTTTGTCTGAGATGGCTTCGTAGTGGG
>Ga0207144_1118_pt1 | contig 14920 bp, 15 predicted proteins | sample Alteio_BWMinHeat_FD_153583 | JGI IMG/M metagenome (GOLD analysis project Ga0207144, IMG submission 153583) | Enriched cells from forest soil in Barre Woods Harvard Forest LTER site, Petersham, Massachusetts, United States -... | ecosystem: Environmental > Terrestrial > Soil > Temperate forest >...
ATACCTTCTATCAGTAAAAAATTTGCTGTTTATTTTAAAATAATTATAAACTCGCACGCTCTTTCAGCTGATCACTTGTGTTTGAAAAAATGTTAATAGAATAGAACCCGTCAGGCTTTCCACCATTCTGAAAATAAAGAGGATGGCCATCTCTCACAAATGCAGTAAGTTCATATAAATTAGGAAACGCAATAAGCAACTCTGTTGTAAAGTCATTTATTTCATTTAAATCACATCCGTCTGGCAACCAAATTCTAAAACATAGGCTTTGTACACTTTCAAAAATCTCACTTGAAGGGATATCAAAAATTTCACGAATACGATCAAAATTAAATGAAACTACATTTGTAAACTCGCTAAGAAATTTACGATTATCTTCATTACCTAACCAATTCTGTGCGTCCTTAAGTTGCAGATGCTGCACTAATGGCAAATATTGTTTATTTTCTGCTTTTGAAAAAAACTCTTTAAATTTTCCATCATTTTCAGGATTATAATCACTAGTAATCGTAATCTTTTGTCCACCTTTAATAGCTTCTTTAAATTCAGCTATCACTTGTTCGTCATTGTTAAAACGATCTGTTGTTAACCTATGCAAAGACTGTTCAGGCTCCCTACGAAAAAATGGCTTGGAAGGAATCTGTAAATCTGGCAATATGATATCCGTTCTTCTGGAAGGAGCAGAAGAAGCATTTACTACGGTTTGTCCTAAAGCGCCATTCTCTGCAGGAATACTTGTTGGCGGAATATTAATTCTTTCTGTCGTTTTATACATATATCCGTTAATTTAATTGCACATCTACTTATGCATAAAAACAAGTATTGTCAATAAAAATTCATAATGTGTTGCCCTGAGGGGTGCAATTAAAAGTGCGGGGTAAAATCCACTGATAGTAAATAAAATTTATCCATTAAATCTTATAAATCCTACGGCTTATTAAATACACTTTGTGGTAAAAAAAACTAGTCGAATTTTACCACAAAGTGTATTTTGAAATTCAACTATTGCAATCCAAATAATGCTGTTTTTTGGTTTTTTATCTTCTGCGATTTATAATTTTAATATGCATAAACTCAAAGCCTCTGTCGGAATAAATTTTTTACCCCGCACTTTTAATTGCACCCTGCCCTAAGTTGATTTGGAAGAAGGCTATTTTGTCTTGATGAACCGAAGGTTCTATGGTAAAAAAAATCATAGGCTGTAAATGCCGTTTTACCTACCCCTTATTATGTCTGACGATAAAAAACCTGAGTTGCCTAGCGAAGATGATCATCATTGTTCGGCTAGAATAGAGAAGATATTGAATCATTTCGAAGAACATGCTTTTAAAATAACCGCTCCAAAAGACATCAATGACAGGCCTATCTATGCGACGACTCTTTATTTAGCAACCTGCAATAATATTCAAATGCACTGTGGTACATTCACTGCGTACGTATTCCAAGATATCATTCACAAAGGATACATCATAGCGCTGGCCTATGGAGATATTTTTAATACAAAAACATTTTACACACGAGTCCACTCATCCTGCATTACCAGCGAAACACTCGGGGGATGCGATTGCGACTGCAGTGAGCAATTGGAAGGTGCATTAACCCTCATTGCCCAAAAAGGTGTTGGCATGCTTTTTTACCTTATGCAAGAGGGTCGAGGCGTTGGCTATATCGCAAAAGCAAGAGACAGAATGCTTGTCCAGGCAAGTAATGACGAAATATCGACCTTTGAAGCCTATCATTTGCTTGGACTAAACCGGGACTATCGTCAATATAGAAACGTCCCAGCTATCTGCAAAATGCTGGGCATTGATCCCGAGTTTATTTTATTAACGAACAACCCCAACAAAGTGAAAACGATGAGGGAACTGGGGGTTAAGATACAACGGACAGAAACTTTAGAGTTCGATCCTGGCCCTTATAACATGGCCTACCTCAAGTCTAAATTAGAAGGGGGGCATATCCTTAAAAAAATTTTGAAAACCAATATTCCCCGAGTTAGGCCACCTCAACCCGTTATCCCATTCAAGCCTCATGCCATTAATGAAGCTAAACGATTTATCCTCACAGCAAGCTACTTTTTACCTATTAAGCCAATCGATGATGAAATCATTCTAAACGACACTGAATTTCATAATTTCTTCAAAAAAAAATCCATTGATGATTTGATTGAATCTGCAAACCCAATTCTTTTAGATTACAAACTACTACGCGATAATCGCTATAAAATCAAAATTCATAAGGAAAATTTCTGTAAATTCAAACAAGAATATAGTAATGACCCGCTCTGCGGACTCATAAACATACCCTACTGGTTCAGAATTTATGTTTACTTCGACATTGTAACGGACGAAGACTTTGTAGTTCTTACCTATGGGGATGCTCAACCAAACGATATCCCGGTTGTACGAATTCAAAGCGAGTCCCTATTTAATAGATTTCCACTTGTTGACACCTATAACCGCGACAAATACAAGGCAGCTATAAAAGAAATTATGAATTACGGGGTCGGCATCATTCTACTACTTTATACCGATGGGCGGGGAGCAGGGTTTGGAGCGCATGCGCAAGACATTATGCTGACCCAACAAGGCTATTCAGCTAATACTGCAGAGTCTTACAACTTCTTAGGAATCAACTATGATTTACGAGACTACCAGGCAGCAATGACAATTCTCACAAAGCATTTACAACACAATACTGTTCAAATGGTAATGAATTCACCTTCAAGCCTCGTCAAAAAAACAGCCTACACTCAAGTCCTCAATGAAATGGATATTAAAGTAGAACGTTGGATATTTCTCGAAGAACAATCTAAACTTAAGCATTCTTAAAATGTCCGTCAAAGACCCTTTAGGGCATCATTTATTAAAAAGTCGAATCACCCAGTGCTCCGAAATAATTCAAGGCATGCTGGAAGCACCCATTCAAGCAACAATATCCGATCGGGCTGCGCATTTTACTGTAACAGGAATTGGAAGCTCAGAAGCTCACGCAAAATTTTTTATGGATCTAATCAATCGCTATACTCCCTCGAGTGCGACGTTTCTAAATTTATCCAATTTTTATACAATCTTACCCAAAACACCCAAAGAAAAAAAATCTATCTTGGTAGTTTTTAGCCAAGGAATATCGCCGAACGCATTACTTGCCATCAACCAACGTCATCTCTTCAAGGAGCTCATTCTTTTCACATCCATTACCGCAACTGATCTTCAAAGCCCGCGCGCGAATCTCATCAAAACACTAAAAATCGAAGGCCATACAGTCATTGAATTTCCATTAGAAAATGAATATACTCTACTAATCCGCATTATCGGCCCATTGGCAGGGTATTTGGCAGTGATTCAATTCATAAACCACAATTGGCATGAATGTATTAAACTTCTTCCTTACAACAATAGTGACCTCATCCAGGCAATAAAAAATGCCGATAACAACATTCCCAAAAGTGCCATTAATATTTTAGAAAAAATGAAACAGGGCTCCGTCTTCCTAATGCCAGCACCCCTTTGCCTATATGCTCAAAATCTCTGCTACAAACTTTTAGAGGGCCTTTTCATACCACAGCCGACGGTTGTCGATTACCTGAGCTTCAGCCACGGAATATTTCAACAATTGATCACTAATCCGAGGCCAATAGTCATTTTTAAAGAAAATACCATTGAAAGCCAGCTGCTTTATGTCCGCGCTAAGTCAATGATTGAAGACACGAAAAGTGAAATTATCGAAATCACATCCGAATTACCGCCTCCATGGAATATCTTTGAATACGAAGCAACGCTGAACCATCTTGCTCTCAAAGGGATAGAAAAATGGTCGATTGATCAAATTGCATGGCCCGGAAAAAGTCTCGATCACAATCTTTATGATATTCAGAATCCTCAATCTTGATCGCCATCACAGCCAATCGCATCGACAGGACAACCTTCTAAGGCCTCCATACAAAGCTCTCTATCTTCTTCTGTAACTGGCTGAGCATGAACAAAGGAATGTCCTCCATCTTCATTACGAGTAAAGAAAGCGGGAGCTGTCTCACGACAGAGATCACAGTCAATGCACTGCTCATCGACATAAAACTTACCTGCTACATTATCTGCCCACTTATCTTTTTTACATGCCATAGTAAAATATTTTTTAAATTAGCTACTCATAATGTATGTACAAAAATTTAATGAAAGGCAAGCTTTAACTAAAAAGATTATTAAGATAATTTCTTGGCACTCGCTTAGTTATAGAGCAATAAACATCCCATTCGATAGTATTGGCTAGCCTGCTCCAGTCACTAATGGTAATTGCCTCATTAGGGCTTTGACCGATCAAAATAACCTCATCACCAACATGGGTTTCAGGCAAATCAGTTACATCAACAATGGTCTGATCCATAGTAACACGGCCGATCACGGGAACTTTTTTGTCCCTAATGATTACCTCGCCTTTATTACTCAGCTCTCTAGGAATCCCATCGCCATAACCCGCCGTCACAATCGCGATTCGACTATCCCGCGTAAGTGTATAGGTTCTGCCATAACTCACCGTCGCACCCTTAGGCAAATTTTTAAGCAATCCGACCCGTGTTTTCAATGTCAATACTGGCTCTATACCTAGCTTTCCGAGCCAAGAATTATAATCTGAAACAATTCCATACTGAATGATTCCGAGACGAATTCCGTTAAACCATCCTTCTACATCGAACGTCTCTAACCCGGCACTGTTATCAGCGTGAATAACAAGATCTTTGAAATCAAAAAAACCCGAAACAACCTTCTGAAACTCGACCAAAAGATCCGAAAATAACTTCCGCTGGACACAAGTATAACCGAGATCCTTATCCGCCTCAGCAAAATGCGTATAGACACCAGCAAGGACAATGTTCTCTTTTTCAAGAATTTCCTTAAACAAGCTCAATGCCGAACTATGCCATACGCCCGCACGACCCATACCTGTATCAATTTTAAAATGAATGGGAATTTTTTTCCCCCAAGATCTACCAAGGGCCTCGAAACGATCAAGCTCTTCAAATGATGAAACTGTTGGGGTGAGGTCATATTCTGCTATGAACGAATCTTCTTCGGGCAAAACAGGGCTCATAACAAGTATGGGCCAACCAGCCCCAAGCTCTCGTATTGTCACTGCTTCGTAAACAGTGGCAACAGCGAAGCAATCGATAAAACTTTGCATTAGCCGAGGAGCAACTTGAGGAAGGCCATGGCCGTAGGCATCCGCCTTAACAACAGAAATATACTTTATATGCCTGGGCAAAGCGCGTCGAATACGCCCGATATTACGCTCAAGTACCGCTAAATCAATTGTCGCCCAACAACGTCTGCTCGAACTTGATATCATTTTTTGTCTCCCAGGCTGTGACGTTTTGAATCCCACTTGAGATACTCTGTTTCACACACAAACAATGCGTCTGGCTCATCTACAAGGCGAAGCAATGCACATTGAGCAAAAATCTCTGGGCACTCCTCAAGGTTATAATCAAAGGCCATTTTTTGAAAATCCCCTTCGGCTGCAGATAGCTTCTTTTGCTTAAAAAGCCAGATTCCTCCAGGAAATAGCTTCAAATCACTTTCGCCCACCTCGGCAACCTTTTCATCTTTTCCATTTTCACTACTCTTTAAAATATTCCAAAACCCCCTCCGAGACTGTGACACCACCGCATAAAGCCCTGGAGGATTATGGACCTTCTTTATCAATGCTGAAGAAAGCTCAAAACTATTATAAGCATAGACAGGTAAATCTTTGAAATCTTTTTGCGCCTTCCATCCCCTTATAGCCATTGATACCAAACGTATTCCAAGTAGAGACCCTGGCCCTTCGCAATAAGCAAAACCTGTTATATTCGAAAACGAAAGCCCTGCCATTTGCAAACAGACCTCAATACCTTGAAATATCGACTGCAGCGCTGGTTCCTCTGACCTAAAATACCCAAGCCATTTATTACCACTCAAAATCCCCGCCTGAACAAGAAACGAACTTGCATCCAAGAACAATATTTTATCTATCTCCTTTATATTAACATTCATAAACGTTGAAGATATTGTAGCAAGGGATTTAAAAGATGCAGACTCTTCTTCTTCACAGCACAACTACACAAAAACAAATTAATCAGGTCAACCTCAAATATCCATATCAAATTTCACAAACAAAAAATCACCTCCCTTTAAAACTTGTCTGAAAATAAAACAAAAAGACTCCCTAACTAAATAGGAAACCTTTCTGTTTTAAAAAGTATAAATCGTTTACTTAGATTTATTCAATAATTCACAACCCAAGACTATATATCCAAACATTAGAACAATTACTGCAACTAATCCTACTAATATTTTTTTCAAATAATCTCTCTCTTTCTCTGCGCTAGTGATCTTATCAATTTGGCTCATACCTTGCTTAAGATAGCCTGAAGAAATCTCTTCTCTCTTCTGCAATTCTTTCTCTAACGTTGTTATTTGCTTATCTTTATCTGTTAATTGTGATTTTAAGCTTGATACTGACGCTTTTAAGGTATTTAGCTCATACTCTAAATGCGATGCATTTCCTTCCATCTCTTCAGCCGTTTTTGTTTCCCTTTGCAGGCTCAACTTCAACTCTGCTATAATAGCGTCCTTGGCTCGAGCCTCAGTATTAGCAGTAGTTATAACATCATTAAATATTGACTGCAACTCCCCAACTACCGACGGTGTCGATATACTTTGTTTCACAGCATCAAAACGTTGTTGTATATTTTGCATATTCTTTCTCCCTCCAATTCAATTTAATAGTTAATTTTTAATATTATAATGGAGAAATCATAAGCATAATGACATAAAATGTCAATGATTTTTAAAATCTTTTCTGAAAAACTCGATCTAATCTCTCCCTACCCTAACAACAGGCACCTGAGGTTTTTCATGCAAATCTCGGCGAAATTGATACTTATTTATTAAGCCCATCGAACGACCAGATTCAAAGTCAATAGGACCCTTAATAGCCGCCTCTCGATTCTTTAACCGTATTCCAACATCGTTGCTAAATTCCTTTTTATCCAAAACAACCTTTTTAAGCTCAATTTTATCTCCATTGTATTTCTTCAGTGCAGCAATATCTGTATCTCCTAAACCCCGAGAATACACCATTTGACTTTTTTTATTAAAATCTATCAATTTTACCTCGCCAAAAATAAGTGCTTGATATACAATAAAGAATAGAGAGAATGCTATGATTCTAAACATTGTGTCGCAGTCTAAATTCAAAACATTAAAAGCTCAAGTTTTTCTGGTAGATATATTTCCACAAAAATGAATACTGGTATACTTAACGTTGCTCAGCACCTGAGAAGCCGGGCAAAAACCAACCCTCAGGCTGTAGCGGTTATTGACCCAAAAGACCGCATTACGATAACCTTCAAGCAACTGGAGGAAAAGTCCAATGGTGCAGCCCATAAACTCTCCAAATCAAAAATTCAAAAAAATACGAAGACCCTCATTATGCTGAAGCCAAGTGTGGAGCTCTTGGTTGTTGTCTTTGCTCTTTTTAAAATTGGTGCAGTTCCCATAGTTATCGACCCTGGCATGGGGGTAATTAACTTTCTGAAATGCGTAAGAAGCTCTCGTCCAGAAGCTCTGGTAGGTTCTTTTCTCGCCTATTTGATGAGCCTAATATTCGTCTCTTGTTTTCGTAAAACAAATCGCCGGTTCATAGTCTTCAAAGACAAATTCCTAAATTCAATCTCTCCACAAGAATCTTTTGAATTAGCTGCCACGCAACCTGACGATTTGGCGGCTATTTTGTTTACTTCAGGGTCAACGGGTGCGCCGAAAGGGGTTTGTTATACTCATGCGATTTTTAATGCTCAACTTTCAAGTATTCGTGACAACTATGGCATACAGCCCAACGAGGTGGACCTACCGATGCTGCCTGTGTTCGCTCTTTTCAATCCGGCGCTTGGAATAACTACCATTATCCCAGATATGAATCCCAGCCGCCCGGCAACAGTAGATCCTAAAAAAATCGTCGACGCTATCCTCAAATATGAAGTTTCGAATAGCTTTGGTTCCCCGGTTCTTTGGAGAAAAATTGCCGACTATTGTGAAAGCTATCAAATCACTCTTCCATCGCTAAAGCGGGTACTTATGGCGGGATGCTCTGTTCCGACTGATCTACTCAAACGATATGAAAAAATTCTTCCTAACGGAGTCGTTCACACTCCTTATGGGGCCACTGAGGCTCTACCCATAAGCTCTATCTCAAATAAAGAACTCTTTGAAAAAAACCTACATTTAAAAATAGGTCAAGGAACCTGCATTGGGAAGCCTCTTCCAAATTGCGAAATCAAAATAATCAAAATCACTGAAGAACTACTCCTAAAATTCTGTCCGAGCCTAGAGCTCAAACAGGGAGAAATTGGTGAGATCATTGTGCGAGGCTCGGTAGTGACAAAAGAATATTTAAACCTCCCACACGCAAATTTTAACAGCAAAATTTACGATGGCTCGACCATTTGGCATCGAATGGGAGATCTTGGCTTTATTGATGCTGATGGCTATATTTGGTACTGTGGACGAAAAATAGAGCGCGTAGAGACTTCCTTTGGCACGCTTTTTACGGATTGTTGTGAAAGCATTATTAATCAGCATCCCTCAGTTTATCGTTCTGCTCTAATTGGAATCAAGAAGAACAACGAAATTATTCCAGCAATTGTCATCGAACCCTACCAAAATGCTTGGCCCAAGTCTAAGAAAGCCAAGGAATGCCTGCTATCCGAAGTTAAGGAGCTTGCAAAGAAATATTATATAACCGCAAAAATTGAAGATTTCTTCCTCCACAAAGCATTTCCCGTCGATCCACGACATAATGCAAAAATCCATCGCCTAACCCTAGCAAAATACTTTACAAAAAATAGATGAAAATTTTAGTAACGGGAGGAGGAGGTTTTCTTGGGCGCTACATCGTCAGCGAACTTTTAAAACGCGGCTATGATGTCCGCATCTTTGGACGCCGGCCTCATGCTGATTTGGAACCCCTTGGAGTACATGTATTTAGAGGAGATCTCGAAGACCCTGTAGCGGTAAATAACGCGATATTTGACCGCGATGCCGTCTTTCATGTAGCTGCGAAAGCGGGAATCTGGGGGGGCTGGTCGAGCTATTTCACTCCAAACGTCATAGGCACAAGAAATGTGCTTAAAGCTTGTAAGACGCATGGCATTAAATACTTAATTTACACAAGCACCCCTAGTGTGGTGTTTAACGGACAACATCTTCGCAACGTTGATGAAACAGCTCCTTATGGCAAAAATTGGCTCTGTCACTACGCCCATACAAAGGCGATTGCTGAACAGGAGGTTTTAGCGGCCAATGATCACAATACCCTTTTCACAACAGCCCTAAGACCCCATCTTATTTGGGGTAAGGGGGACCAGCACTTAATCCCTCGCATTATAAAACGCGCACAGGCAGGTAAATTAAAAATCGTCGGCGACGGTAAGAACTTTGTAGATATCACCCATGTGAAAAATGCTGCGCATGCCCATCTTCTTGCGCTTGATGCTCTGGTACGAGGAACTGCTTCAGGCAAGCCATACTTTATTTCCCAAGGTCAGCCTGTGCAGTTATTTCCTTGGATTAATGGTCTACTTGAACGGCTCAAGATCTCGCCTATATCTCAAACTCAACGAATTTCTTTTAATAAAGCTTATCATATAGGCTTTATGCTAGAGAGTTTTCACAAATTATTCCTTCCTAAAAGTGAGCCCCTTATGACGCGGTTTCTTGCTACGGAGCTAGCCAAAGACCATTTTTTCGATATCAAAAATGCTCAAAAGGACCTTGATTATCAACCTATCATTAGTGTGGAAGAGGGGCTTCAAGAACTTTTTGAAAAACAGAAATAAGAAATAGCCTGTACGTCGCTATTTCAATAAAATTAGTTATTTTTTGCAATCTCAAGATAAACGTACTAGACTAATGATTATATAAACAATTTATTAAACTCAAAAAGCAATAACTATGAAACATAAACTCTGGATACTATTAATCTGTCTTTTCCCACTATTAACTCTGTCAATGGAAGCCACCTATAAACTAACTATTCAAAATGATACGGAATTTAATTTCAAAGCGACAGATTTAGGTTTGGCCGTTGGAGATGATGCTGGGGGGGCGTTTTTTTCAAAAAAACCCAGTAACAATCCTTCAGAATTTAACAGTATACCCCACAATACATCGAAAGATGTCACCTGGGATTATTATTACCCCACAACAATAAAGCTAACCGTCCTTTTCCCGTCTTATATGATAGGAGCAACCAATAAAGACAAAAACAACAAAGAAACAGTACTGGAACTAACAACGCAAACTTTTAAATTAGATGACGGTATGAATAGCGGAGCTGAATTTAAACTAACAGTAACTCAAGACAATCAGGATAAATTGTTAAGCATTAGTAAAATTAGAGATTATAAATACGGTGCTGAAAAAATAAAAGAAAAAGAAGAAGAAAAAATACAAAAAATTCTAAACCTAGAAAAAACCGGCGCCAAAACAATCAATATTACAAATCAATCAGATTACACAATAACTCTCCAATTTTCTGACACGTACTTTACAATCAAACCTCATGATCAAAGGACCTACACTTCAACAAATAACTTACGTTATGCTGCTAGTGGAACACCATTAATAGTACTCATAAACAATACGGGTATCAATTACGACAACCATACACAAATTAAGTATAATGAACCCGTGAAGTATGCTTGGTCGTCTTGGCCAGACGCCGTCTATCTCCAGTTTTCAGTCAGTGCTTCGAAAGATGATACAGTAAATGTAAATATTCCTAGCTTTAAATTCCAAACACACACCTACCCGTCATCAGTGAACAAAGGACGGAGCTCAGACAGGGATGCTCGGTAACTTCTCATAGCTCTAAGATTGCAACAAACCTATTTTATCATGCAATCTCACATATGAAATTCCTCAAATACCATGCCCCTGGAAACGACTACCTAGTACGCTCCAGAACGAAAACTTTCGCAAAACCCTCCATCGAAGAAGTTCAATTAATCTGCAATAGGAACTTTGGATTGGGTTCTGACGGTTTACTCATTGAGTCCGTCCCGAAAACCAAGACTAACTTTGGACTTCGAATCTTTAACCCTGATGGATCAGAGCTGAAAAAAGTGGGAATAGGCTTTAAAAGCTTTTTGAGACCTAAAATTTGAGAAATGGAATGCTAATCTTACAAATCTAAAGTGCACATTTTATCACCATAGCATAAACGAAATAAACCATTTCATTTGCATATCAAACACAATCACATTAGTATAGTTATAGAAAGTAATTACATATAATTTCATTTAACTACAAAATACTGATGAAATCGAAAACCTTCGCCTCATTAATTTGTCTACTCTCAATACTAAATATATCGGTCGAAGCTGACACACCTCAGTACAAATTGATTATTCAAAATTATACTGAATTTAATTGGAAGATTACAGACTTGGGTTTAAAAGAGACTAATGAGGCATTTCCAGGGATCACTAGGGGAATTCAATGGAGCACACAGGGAATTCAAGGAAGCAAACCCGACGACAACCCTTCAGAATTTGGCAACATACCTTCTGGCACCGAAAATAACCCATCATCAACGGAGGTTACCTGGGACTATTATTATCCTACAACAATAAAATTAACCGTTAATCCTCCCTCTTATATGGCAGGAGAATCTACAAACGTACTGCCGTTAGGCACTCAACAATTTAAATTAAATAACAAAAAAAATGGAGCTGAATTTCAATTAACCATAACTGACAGCATAAAGGAAACTGAGGGATTGATCTCGAAGCATATTATTAACACATTAGCGATCAAAAAAATCAGGGATTTTGATTACAATTCCGAAACAATTTCTGAAACAATAAAAGAAAAAAAAGACGCAGAAATACAAAAGACTATACAAAACAGCGGTGCTAAAAAGATCAATGTCACAAATAATTCACCACACTATTCAATACACATTCAATTTCCAGAGACAAATCGAGTTACTAGAAGCATTATAGTCGGCCCTCACAGCCAAAACTCCATCGATTCAGAATATTATCATTATGCCGCCCAAGGCACAAGTTTTACTCTCACAACAGACATGTCAAACCACTCTAGCCTCCTTAGTGAAACATCAACTGTCAACTATAATCAGCCTGTATCTATATCGACCCGACCCCAATACGGCCCTGACGTAGATTTTTCAGTGACATTTTCTCCCAATGCATCAGAAGATGCGGTAGACATAATTGTCAATCCTCAGTAAACACACGCATATCCTTGTTGAAATAACAAGAAAGTAATTAACTTTTCCGGAACTTTTCATAACTCTAGGATTGCAGAAAATTAATTTCCATCATATTAATCCCATGTATGAAATTCCTCAAATATCATGCCCTTGGAAACGACTATCTAGTACGCTCCAGATCAGAAACTTTCGTAAAACCCTCTGTAGAAGAGATTCAATTAATCTGCAATAGAAACTTTGGATTGGGTTCGGATGGTTTACTGATTGAGTCTGTCCCGAAAACCAAGACTAACTTTGGACTTCGAATCTTTAACCCTGACGGGTCAGAAGCTGAAAAAAGTGGAAATGGGCTTCGTATTTTTGCACGCTATCTCTTTGACCAGGAACTTGTTCAATATGAACCATTTAGAATTGAAACACTTGGAGGCATTGTAACCTGTAGAATTCAATGTCCGAATGAGAAAATTGAGATTGGAATGGGTACACCGGAGTTACTGCATTCAGGGGTTCTCAAGGTGAACGACTCTAATTATGCATTTCAGGCGCTTTCTATGGGGAACCCTCACTGCGTCATCCCCTGTACTAGCCTGTCGAAGGAATTAATTAAGACTGTAGGTCCGATTATTGAAAGACACCCTATGTTTCCCAATCGAACAAATGTTCAGTTTCTCAAAATCTTAGACCCCGACAATATACAAATAGAAATTTGGGAACGGGGTGTTGGCTACACTCTCGCTTCAGGAAGCAGCGCAAGTGCCGCAGCTGCTGTCGCTTACAGTGCTGGCCATTGTAAAAAAGACGTCAATGTTCATATGCCTGGAGGGGTTATCCATATTCAAATCGATTCCAATGACAAGATCACCATGACCGGTCCAACGACCTTTGTAGGCCAGCTTACAATAAACAGTGAAATTTTTTTAAAAAAAACCTTGCATCTTCAGGAAAAAAAATATTAACTCTAGCCTTTTCATGAAAGCGACAATTAAAACACAGGGCAACCAACATATAGTTAAAGAGGGAGACGTTCTCTTTGTAAACCGTTATCCGGAGACTAAGGCAGGTGACGTTATCACTATTAACGAGGTTCTTATGCTTGGTGAAGGTGAAGGAATCAGAATAGGCACACCTCTTATTAATGGTGTTTCAGTGACTGCCACAATTCTTGAAAACAAACGAGACAAAAAGGTCACCATTTATAAAAAGAAACGTCGTAAAGGCTATGCTCTCAAAAGAGGTCATCGTCAAGAAATTTCTGTAATTCGAATTCAATCAATTAACGGTTAATACCTTGAGTCATGGCACAAAAGAAAGGACAAGGAACTTCAAAAAATGGACGCGATAGTAACAGTCAGCGTCTTGGTGTTAAAAAATTTGGCGGCGAAACTGTACGTGCAGGCAATATCATCAAACGCCAGCGTGGTACGCCAACGCGCCCCGGAAAAAATGTAGGTATGGGCCGGGATCACACGTTATTCGCGCTTGTTGATGGAATCGTTTGCTGGAACGCTGCAAAACGCATGGTTTCAGTAACTGAAACAGCAACAGCATAAATCACTTTTCTAGAATTTCTACTTGGAGGGCATCCTGTTTACAGGGTGCCTTTTACTTTTTAAAATTAAAAAGTAAAAATATCTAAATTTTCTTGTAAATTGGAAGTTCATTTCCAATATTCAAAAAATATGATCGAAAGAAAAACACTGGAAATTCTAAAAAAACGACTTAAAAACTACCCTGCCGTACTTCTTTTGGGACCTCGACAAATTGGAAAAACCACACTTGCAAAAATTCTTTCTAGTAATTATTTCGACCTAGAACAAAATCAAGATCAGTCAATACTAGATTTTGAATGGTCTGATGTTAAAAATAAAAAACAACTTGTTGTCCTTGATGAGGCGCAAGCTCACCCACCAATATTTCCTAGACTTCGTGGTGAAATTGATGCTCACAGAGACCGCAATGGCCGCTTTCTCATCTTAGGCTCTATTTCTCCAGCTTTAATGACGGAAGTATCCGAATCACTCGCTGGCCGCCTCACCTTAGTTAATTTGCCCCCTTTAAATATTCTTGAACTGCCACAGCCCCAACAATGGAAGGAATTATGGCTCTATGGAGGATTCCCAAACGGTGGTATTCTTAAAAATAAAAATTTTCCACAATGGCAACGTGACTACTTACAATTATTAATAACACGTGATTTTCCCAAATGGGGTCTTCCGGCAAAACCTATGGTAACAGAACGACTTCTTTACATGCTTGCAGCAACGCATGGACAATCATGGAATGCTTCATCTATTGGAAAAAGCCTTGGACTAAGTCACCATACTGTAAACAACTACCTTGATTTTTTAGAAGGTACTTTTTTAATCCGAAAGCTTTACCCCTTTTCTGCTAATATTAAAAAACGTCTTGTAAAAAGTCCTAAAGTCTATTGGAGAGATTCCGGCCTTCTTCACACACTACTTAATGTCAATAATTATCAAAGCCTTCTTCAACAACCTTGGGTAGGAGCTAGTTGGGAAGGATTTATAATAGAACAAATACTCAATGCGCTAGAATTGCAAAAGGTCCATGCCAGAAGTTACTATTTCAGAACACAAGAAGGACAAGAGATAAACCTGCTACTTGAATTCTCTTCTAATGATATTTG
>Ga0207144_1114_pt1 | contig 14894 bp, 17 predicted proteins | sample Alteio_BWMinHeat_FD_153583 | JGI IMG/M metagenome (GOLD analysis project Ga0207144, IMG submission 153583) | Enriched cells from forest soil in Barre Woods Harvard Forest LTER site, Petersham, Massachusetts, United States -... | ecosystem: Environmental > Terrestrial > Soil > Temperate forest >...
TATTTCGTCAATCAACCCTCGCCCAGCGGCGCCTTCATTACTCCCGCAGCCTTTCCTTTCTTTTTCTACACAAGCGCGGTCGGCGACCAGTCCTGGGCAGGCATGGCGCTGGCGCAGCTCTATCGCCGCACCCGCAACACCAGCTATCTCACCGCGGCTATCAACGTCGCAAACTGGATCGTCGCCAACACTTTCAACACACTCGGACCTGGCGGCTACTCGTTCGGCACCAGCATTAACCCGTCCAACCAGTCTGTGCCCTCTACCAACGGCAAGTCCACGGAACACAACATCGACACCCACGCGTTCTTCAACATGCTCGATCAGCTCACGCACCACGGCGCCGCCAATAATGGCGCGTCCTGGAAAGCCCTCGCCGCGCACGCCCTCAGCTTTGTAATCGCGATGTACAACACCTCAGGGGGCTACTTCTACACCGGCACGCTCGGTGATCAGATCACCATCAACCCCTCCCCGATTCCCGAGGATTGTCAGACCTGGTCCTATCTTGCCCTGCTCGACAATCGCTTCAAGCACACCATTGACTGGGCCATCGCCAATCTCGAAAGCACCGATACGGCCGCGTCTCTCAACAGCCGCCTGACCGGAAGCGAATCCTTCACCGGCATGGTTTTCGACACGGCCAGCCTGACCCCGACAATCCGCGGCTCCGACCCGAGTGCCGTCTGGCTCGAAGGAACCTCGCATACCATCGCCGCGCTCATCGCGCGCTCCATTGCCGGCGCAGACAGCCTGCATGACCGCGTCCGGGACTTGCAAGCCGCAGTAAGGTTTGTGGATACGTGCGAAAACGCGCAAGCCCAATTGGGCGAGGGACAAACCGTCAACGGCACAGCCATTCCGCCCGGCCACGGCCTGGTGGCGTCCACCAGCGTCATGGACACCGGCTTCGGCTTCACCTACGGCCCCTCAAAACACATCGGCGCCACCGGCTGGTACCTCATCGCCGCCCGCGGCGGCAACCCCTTCCAGCTAGGCGACCTAACGTTTGGCGGCAGGGGAGTCTAGTTCCCCCGACAACGACGGGTTGACCTGCTTAAGGAACAGACCGGTCATTCTGTCATTCCAACTCGTTTGACAAAGCCCCATACCTCGTCTAACGTTAGAAGTTTGAGCGATACCTAAAAGGAGCAATAGATGGCCCAGGGACAGGCTACCAAAATCAAAAAGAAGAAAAAGTCGGTTTTAAAGCGTGCGGCGCAAGCCCGTCAACGCGCCGATGTGAATCGCGCCAACCGCACCCGGGTCCGCACTTTGATGCGCCGCTTGCGCACCGCAATCACCGCTGCTGACGCCACCGCCGCAGGCAATCTTCTCCATCCGACGATGTCCGCGATCGACCAGGCCATTACCAAGGGTGTGCTGCACGAAAACACCGGCAACCGTTACAAGTCGCGCCTCACCCTCGCCTTTAACGGTCTCACGGCCAAGTCCGCCAAGTAACGTTCCGAGATCCAAATCCATTCATCAGTCGGTTTGTGGGGGCGGGCCTCGGCCCGCCCTCTTTCATTCCAACCCCCTCGCGATTGCCGCTGTGCTCCGTGCTCTTTTCATTTCACCCTGATCTCATCTGAAAGCAACTTCGTTGTAACGGTTCTCTGTCACCAGGTCCTGTTGGGTCTTGGCCTATGCGTACAAGAGAACGCATCTCTTTGCGAATTGTTTTTATGGACTTCGTATTGCATTCGTAGCCGTAACCGTTTTCCAGCAGAGCTTAGGGGGAACGCTCGCGACTAACCAACGCCAGGGCTCTGGCAGTTAGCAAAATAAAAAAGGGGGGGCCATTCGGCCACCCCTTTTACTTGTACTTCGCCGTTCCTTGAACTCTCTTCTCCGGGGTCTCTGTGTCCTACCCGGACTCTGTGTAGAGTCGTTTTCCTTCTTTTCTTAGCCGCCACAGACTCATCTTGCGGCCGCGGTTGCGGCACGGCTCGCTGTCAGCTCCGTCACCAAAAACTCCATCACTACCCTCGGATCTTCGGCACCGCCCTTGAGGCGGTCGTCCGCTTTTTGCAGCGCGCGTAGGCCAGCTAGCAATTGCGCCTTGGGAATTCTGCGGGATGCTTGGAGAGCCAGTTCGGCTTGCTGCGGGTTCATGCCGAGAACTCGCGACGCTTGCCACCCGTTCATCAGCCCTTTCACTTCGCTGGCCTCGATCAGTTTCCGGTACATCCAGGCCATGGCCCCGACCATCGGCAAGGGCTCCTCGCCGTCACGCAGCAACCGGTCGAGAAACTCCAAAGCCTTCCGGGAGTTCCTCGCCGCGAGCAGGTCCGCCAGCTCCCACACGGTCGTCGTCTTTTCGGAAATCACCATGGAGGTGACGTCATTCCTGCTGATGAACTTTTTATCGCCCGCGAAAGTGGCTAGCTTTTCAATCTCCGTTTTCAGGCGCATCAAATCTGCCGCTACAAATTCCGCCAAATCCTCTGCTGCGCCCGGCTCAAATGCCACGCCCTTTTCTTTCCCCATGATCCGGGCAAACGCCACGGCTGCCGCTTGCCTCGCTGCCGCGTTCTCACCAAGCCCGCAAGCCACCACTAGCGTTTTCTCGGCCAGCATCTTCCCCAGCTTCATCCGCTGGTCCAGACCGGTCGCTTCCACCACCAGCACAGTGAACGGCGCAGGATTATCAAGATAAGCGGCGAGCTGGGTCACGGTCTCTTCCCGGTTTTTCTCTCCAAGCTTTTCAATCGCTTCCGCCTCTTCTAGGAAAACCACTTGCTGCGGCGAAAGCATGGCCATCGTTTCCGACTGATCCAGCGCCGCCTGCGTCTCACCGCGGCCGGCCGAATACCGGGAAACGGCCCACGTCCTTGCAGCCTCCGGCACAAACTTCTCAATCAATCGCGCACGGCATTGGTCGCGCAAATACGGCTCTTCGCCAAGCAACAACAGCGCCGGAATCGCCTTCCCGCTCGCCAAACGCGCCAACAACTGTTCCGGAGAAACCTGCGCCATCACAACTCCTGTAGAGGCCGAGCTTTAGCTCGGCGAATTCACCCTGGATCTCGCGTCCGCCCTATGCAAACTGGGATATTCGTTCGTTAGTAATTTTCCCTAACCGCTGCCACCAAATGCACCGCAAAATCCTGCGCCAGCCGGTCCAGCGCCGGGTCTTGCTCCTCAAAAAAACTCTTCAAATCCGTTGAAATTTCATACTCGTTGCGGAACACAAAATTGTCGGTGTGATAGAGCACCCTCTGCGTCGCGCTTTCCGTAAACGTCACTTCGCACCTCACGGTCACCAGCATCGTCGTCGCGCGGCCCGTCGTGGTATCAAACAGCAGTGGCACCGCCTCCAAACTCAAAACCTTGCCCCTCAAAACCGCGTCTCCCTCTTCCGGATTCGACACCACCCGGTACGAAGTCTTTGCCAAGAGCTCGTGCACCGTCGCGGCCGTTAGCTTTTGTTCGAGCCGGTAGCTGTTCGTCTTGTTCTCCAGCGCCGGAACCGCGATGACGTGAATGTCCTTCGGCAGCGCCGCGCTGTGCCCAGCCACGTGATATCCGCATCCAGCAACCGCGAAACCCGCCGCCATCGCCGCTCGTAACAATCGGCTCCCCCTCATGGCAGCATCTCCGCCAGCTTCACTGCGTTCGCCGCAGGCATCCGAATGTTATCCGCAGCTCCCCAAAACCACCACGCCCCCGGCCGCGCCGGGTCCTCCGCCGGCTTTGCCAGGTGCGCCACTTTTTCTCCAGCCACGCTCACGTTGCTCGGTCCGGCTCCTTCATCTGCCGGAACCACAAACCCCGCATCCTCGCAGGCCGCGACCACCTGCTCGACGGTCGTGCCAGCCGCAAGCTCCGCGCACGCCGAAAAAACCGTTCCATAAAACACCGGAGCATGAATCAGCTGCAACGCCGGCATAACCGATTTCTTCCCCAAGCACACTTTCGTCTCCACGCGCAGGCGCTCCCGGAAGCCGCTTAGCTTGTGCTTGCTGCCGGGTCCAAACTGGTCTAAAAGATTGAACGCCACTTGCGTGTCAAACACGGGCTGCCCCATCCCCTGAAACGACAACAGTTGCCCGGTCTGGCTCTCCAACTCTTCGATGCCCGCGCGCCCGGCTTCTGAAACCGGCTGGAAGCAAATCAGTTCGAGCCGCGATACACCGATCTTCGCGAGACCTAACGCCAGGGAAGCAGACACCGTCGCCGCCGCGGAAGGAATCGCGTAAACGCGCGCATCACTCGGAAACTTTCTCCCCTGCAACACATCCAGCTTCGGAAACCAACTCACCGTGCTTTCCTCAGCTGCAGCCGTTCCCGATAGGTCAATGACCTTCGCCTTCGTGGTCCGTGCCGCCACCAAGTTTCTAAGAGTGAACTCCGCCGAGCCGGTGAAAAACACTTTTGCGGCACGGTCAAAGGTTCCCTCTTCCACGGGCCCGATCACCGCCGGCTCGCCGCCTGCTTCGGTTAAGATGCCCGCAGCAATCTCTTCATCCACCAGCCGAAATTCGGCCCCCGCAAACCGGCTCTCTTCCAGCAACGAACGCAGCTCGGCGCCCAACAGTGACGAAGCACCCGCGATCACGATTGGGTTGGATTCCCGGTCAAGCGATGGCATGAATCACACGGTCCGGGAAACGAGGCGATGGCGGAAGAAACGCACGATGTGCAGGACCACGCCCGCAGCAGCATACGTGCAAGCGAAGATCACCAGAGCATATTCGGAAAATCTCCACACAACGCCCACCAGCAGGCAGACCAGAACGACCGTCAGCGAGGGCTGCTTGCGTGTCCACGGAATGTCTTTGAAACTGTAATAGCGAATCGTGCTGGTCATCAGCGCGCCCAGGATACCCGCTAACGCAAACCACGCCACCGACCAGCGCCAATCGTGCAAGGGAAATTTGAATCCATGCACGAGGGCGGCGAGCACTCCAGCCGCCGCTGGTGTAGGCATACCGACAAAATTCTTTGATCCCCCCGGCGCCATGCCCTGCACGTTGAACCGCGCCAGCCGCCAAGCGCAGCAGATCAGAAAGGACAGACAAAAAACCCAGCCCAATTGGCCGATCAGCTCAAATCGCTGGGATCCCTGGTCGGGCAAGCTGCGCACGCCCCAGGCATAGGCCATCACCGCCGGAGCAATTCCGAAACTGACGACATCCGCCAGCGAATCAAACTGCACGCCAAATTCCGTGTTCGTCCCCGTCATGCGCGCAACGCGCCCATCGAGCGAATCGAACAGAATGGCCAGCCCGATGGCCCTCGCCGCGTGGTCGAAGTCTTCCCACCCACCGGCGATCGACGCCACGACCGCGTAGTATCCGCACAGCAGGTTCGCACCAGTGAACAAGCTCGGGAGCAAGAAAATGCCTCGCCTGAATCGCGGATTGCGAATCCGGCGGCCGACAAACGGCATCTCTCGCTGTTCGATTGGGCCCATGACTTAGTTTTGCTTCCCAACCGCGGATACTTGGGCTTCTCGATCCGAGGTTTGCTGATCGCTCACATCCACGCGAGTGGTCTTGGCCGGCCATCGCGCCAGCACGCTCGAACCGCCCTTCACACTCTCTCCCAATTTAACGACAATCTCGGCATCCTTCGGGACCCAAACGTCCACTCGGGAACCAAATCTCACCAAGCCGATTCTCTCGCCTCGCGCCACTCGCTCACCTTCTTTCTTCCAGCTCACCACGCGCCGCGCCACCAGGCCCGCGATCTGCTTGAACACCATCTCTCCCGCGTCCGTTGAAAGCGTAAACACATTCTGCTCGTTTTCCATTGAAGCGCGCTCGCGCATGGCCGCAAGAAACTTGCCCGGACGGTATTCCATTTTGGTGATAACCCCCGCGGCAGGGGCTCGATTGACGTGCACGTTCCATACTGCCAGAAAAATGCTGATCCGTTTTCCAGGCCGCCCCGCGTCCTCCTCATCGGTTACCACCACCACCCGCCCGTCTCCCGGCGAAACAATCGCTCCGGGTTCAGCCGGAATGACACGGTCCGGATCACGGAAAAACGAGAAAACAAAGATCGCAAGACACACCAACACAATCGCGGCGATCGTCCATTGCGCTAGATACGCCGCGCCCCCCAACACCAGAAGCGGCAACCCAAAGTAATATCCCTCTTTCACCATGTCAGGAGAGAATATACCTCATCAGCCGCGCCCGTAGCGTAAACGCACGGGCAACCTTGGCCATTCTACGACAGAATTTTCGGGGTAGCGGGCGTTATTGCGTGTACTGCGCCCGCGCGCGTTGGATACGCAGGGCAATCCGCTCCATCTCGTCTTTACAGTGGAGCTTCATCTTCTTCAGCTTGATTTCTTCCAAGAGGTCTTCCGAACTGAGGTAACTGGCGGTGGAGATTCGATGCAGTTCTGCTTCGTATTTCGAGTGCTGCTCGGCCAGACGCTGATACTCGGCGTCTGTATCGAGGAGTATGTCTCGAGGTGCCCGCTGTGGGGTTGCCATGCGTCCTCCTCACGACTGCGCGAATTGGATTGTGAACACTACATAAACGCAACGATAGCACTCTGGATGGCGGCGTCAAGAGGCAACTCGCAGGAGTTTCTTCCTACTAGCTTGTGAGTTCTTTCTCCATCGTCACCGCCCCTTCGTCCGGCTCCCGGTAGTACCCCCTCCGCAAGCCTGTTTTGGCGAAACCGTGTTTCTCATAAAACGCGATCGCTCCCGTATTCGATTCTCGCACCTCGAGATACACGCTTCTCACGCTTCGAAGCGCAAATTCCACAAATGCCGCCGCGAGCAATGCAGTTCCCTCCCCCTTACGCCTGTGCCTCCTCCCCACGGCCAGGTTTAGTACTTCGGCCTGGTCTCGAACCCGCCTCCCAACCAAAAACCCGCTGATCCATCCATTCGTTTCGAGGACCAGCGCCAGCGATCCGTTCTGTTGCGCGAACTTCCTGTAGCTCTCTCGTGACCAAGTTGCGGCCTCTGGCGCCTCGTTCCCAATTGCCGTCACCGCATCCACATCTTCCGGCCGAAACCTTCGCACCCTCTTAACGGCATGTGTCTCGCCGATCTCAGTTCCCACGGCCTGGCCCGCCCTTCCAGAAAACCTCCGCGTCGGGCCTGCGCACGTATTCCGCGTCCAACCCAAGCGCATCCGTCAAACGCCCTTGGAGCGCACGCATTCGTCCGATCCTTCCAATCGCCGGCGCAAGCACGTTCGGACTCATTTCAACGCCCTCACCAGCCTCCGCGCGGGGGCGCCACGAATCCTCGGTCGTCACTTTCTGGGGGTCCATCGAAATCCAGCTCACCTGTTCGTTCGCGGAACGCTGTTTCACCCAATCCAGGAACTCCGCGGGAGCTGCAAGCATCTCTGATTCTACTGGCGTCAACGAAACGCCTTCCCTATGAAACAGTGCCCCAAACACTTGATCCCGATGCGCATCAGCGAAGGCCGCCACGTAAGCCCCAGCGCCGGAGGCCTGCCGAGCCATGGCCTGGAGCCTGGAAACACCGGCGATGCCTCTCCCGCAGGCCTCGCTCCACGCCTTTACCGTGGTCAACGCGATCCGTACTCCGGTAAACGATCCAGGCCCTGTGGCCGCCGCAAATACCTCAACGTCACGAATCCCCAACCCGGTAGCCCTTAGTGCTTCGTCCGCAGTAGGCAGAACCCACGACGAATAGTCAGACGTTCCCTCGTGCGCGATCGCCTTTAATACCTCGTCGTCCCGCAAAACAGCCAAACTTCCCCGCGAATCGCATGTATCCAGCGCCAGTAGGATCACCCGCGCATTCTACCGTAGACCAGCGCCCCGGCGAGCAGACACTGGCCCCCAACGCCAGCAAATACCGACCGGATGCAACACCTGTTGCAGTCTCCGGCCGCTTTCGCAATACCGGCCCCTGAGCAATTCTACTGCCAAATTCACATCTAATTTTCCCTAACTCCATGATTCCACTGGATATATCTTGACTCTTGCGGCACAGACACTTAAACTCTGTAAGTGTCTCAGGGGGCATCTCGATCCATGGACTACAAAATCGGTGACAAGGTCGTTTACCCGAACCACGGCGTCGGACTTGTAGAACAGATTAGTTACGGTGTCTTGAATGGTAGGACCGAGCGTTACTTCATGATTCGCATCGTTTCCAGCGGCCTGCGCGTCATGGTTCCACAATCAAACGCTGAAACCGTTGGCCTTCGTTCCGTGATCCGTTCCACGGAATCCACCAAAGTCCTTGGCTTCCTCGAAAAGGGCAAGCTCAATTCTCACCACGACTGGAAACACCGCTTCAAGGAAAACTCCGAGCGCATGCGCACCGGTTCCCTCCTCGAAGTCGCCGTCGTCCTCAAGAGTCTGGTTTCCCTCAGCCGCAGCAAGCCCCTCTCCTTCCGCGAAAAGAAAATGCTCGAACGCGCGAAGTATCTCCTAGTCAGTGAAATGGCCACCTCTCGCAACACCACTGCGGAAAGCGCAGAAGCCATCGTCGTGAAGTCTTTAGCCAAAGCCAAGCTCCAATTCCCGGTCATGACCGAAAAATTCGAATAATTCGTCCTCATGTGGGGCGCAGCTCCCTGCGCCCCAGTTGAGCAGCGCTGGCATTTCTCCGGCGGGCGTTCACCAAGCCCGCCTTTTTTCTTTTCCCCCAAAATCCCTTTTTCCCTGCTGTCTTCTCTTCTGGAGCGCCCTCTGCGCTTCTGCGTTCCGTTTCGTTTCTTTTCTTCCCAGCCAACCCAAACCTGTCGTCAATCTATGATCACCAAGTGAAGGAAACGTCTTGTTCTTCAATTTCGTCGTACACTCAGAAGGATTAGCAGGGGCCCGGCTGCCCCTTCACGGATTCTAGAAGGCTTCTCCTGTTCTATGCGGTTGGAGTCAAGCTTAGGAGACAGCGATGAAATGCAGCCTTTTGCTCGCCGGCTTTTTGCTCTTCGCAACCGCCGCGCATGCTCAGCACTCCCACTCGCCTGCCATGAGTGGTGGCCATAGCCCTGGCCTCGGGAATAACTGGGGGAATTGGAGTGGAGGCTGGGGCTCGAGCAGCTTCGGCTCCCACGGCCGACCGGTCCGCTACGAAGATCCGCGAAACTTTTCCGTCGACTACGCCAGAAACGACGGTCCCTTCGTTCCTTCAACCTTTATGAATTATGAAGACGCCGTAGTTCTCGGCCGGCAACAACTTGCTGCCGCCGAAAAAGCGGCGCAGGGTGACGACGAACCCTCTCTGGGAGATGTGGCCCGCTCCTACCGAGCCGCCAAAGTTCCGACCCTGAAGCTCCAGTCCCGCGTTGTGCAAGACAATTCAGGCAGGCTGGAAGTCTGTAATTTGAACGGTAACGATTGCCACCGGCCTTGAGGCGCGACTGCCTATAATCTCCGCATGCTTTTCTCTGCGACTCTCCGCGTCTCTCGGTTGTCTCTGCTCTTTGTTTTCTTCTCCTCGATTTCTATCTCTCAACCACTCCACCGAGCGTGACTCCCGCTGCGCGCAACGCCCGCCGAACCTCCGCAGCAATCGCCGTCGCCCCAGGCGTGTCCCCATGAATACAAATCGTCTGCGCCTTGAGCACCACTTCGCTACCGTCGCTAGCCGTCACCAAACCTCGTTCCACCATACGCAACGCTTGTTGCGCCGCTTCCCGAGGATCGCGGATCAGTGCATCCTCAAATTTCCGTGATCGAAGTGTTCCGTCCGGTTCGTATCGCCGGTCAGCAAAGGCCTCGGCAGCAACAGGGAATCCCGCTTCCCGAAACACATCCAGCATCGGCGACCCCGCCAACCCCACCATCAAAACGTCGCGGCGCCATCGCGCGACGCCCGCAGCGATCGCCGCGGCAAGCTCGCGATCCCGCACCGCCTGGTTGTAGAGGGCTCCGTGCGGCTTCACGTGTTCTACCTGCGCGCCGCAACTTTCGGCAACTGCCGAGAGCGCCCGAACCTGTTCAAACACGGACTCGGCAACCGCAACTACTGACAACTGCAACTCCAGCCTCCCGAAATTTTCGCGGTCCGCATACCCTGGATGGGCACCGATCGCCACGCCGTGCCGCTGCGCTTGCTCAATCGTCAAGCGCATTGTCTCGCTATCACCTGCATGTCCGCCGCAGGCCACGTTCGCCGACGTAATCGACCGCATCAAAGCTTCTTGCCTGCCATCGGCAATCGCCTCAGGCATTTCGCCCATGTCGCAATTCAGATCTATCTTTAGCGGAACGCTCTTCATCCCAGAATCAACTCCTTCGACGCCAGCAATTCCTCCTGCCCCACCAAAAGAGCTCTCGCCGTTTCCATTTCTACCAATTCGAAACGAATCTCGTCGCGCGGCCGCAGTTGCCCCAGACTGCTCATATCCGCAGAAATCACATTGGCAATCTTCGGATACCCGCCGGTAGTCTGCTGTTCCACGAACAAAATAATCGGCAACCCGGATGCCGTAATCTGCACCGCTCCCAACGAGACGCCCTCGGAAATCATCTCGCCGCCCGGAGCCGACGCAATTGCCGCACCTTCTAGGCGCAACCCCATGCGATTGGATTCCTCCGTCACACGGTACGTCCCTCGATAGAACAGCTTCTGCGCCTCTTTTGAAAACCAATCGCTCTGGGGCCCGGCCGTAACGCGCAAGACCTTTCTCGGCGCCAGCTTCTCCAGCGCCCGCCTTGCAAGATTTCTTTTCCGAAAAGTCCGAAAACCTTCGATCGCCCTTCCGACCTTCAACACATCCCCTTTCCGCAGTGCCCTCCCCTCAAATCCGCCGAGTCCGCTCAACAAGTGCGTCGACGCGCTGCCCAAAAATAATCTCACATCGATTCCGCCGCGCACGCACAAATAGCAGCGCGCTCCTGCCCGCGTCGGCCCCAGTTGCAAAGTCTGCCCCGCCCGAATCTCGACAGAGCTCCACGTTTCGACACGCCTATCGTCCAAGGCCGGCGCAAAATCCGAACCCGTCAGCGCCACCACGGCAGCCTCCTGAAAAAAGAACGATCCGCCAAGCAGCGTCATCTCCAACCCAGCCGCGCCATCCGCATTCCCCGCCAATCGATTGCCAACCCGCAGCGCAACAGCATCCGCCGCTCCCGAGGGCGAAACTCCCATCGGCCCAAATCCCTCGCGCCCCAAATCCTGCACGGTAGTCAACAATCCTGGAGCTCGCACCTCGATCAAGCTCATGCATTCTCCAACTTCGCCTTCCGAAATTGCTCCCGCGAAATCGGTACAAAACGCACGTGATCGCCAATCGAGAGCAAGCTCATCTGCGCCCTCTCGGGCCGAAACATCGCCAGCGGCGTCCGCCCCAGCAATCTCCACCCTCCCGGGGTAGAAATCGGGTACACGCCCGTCTGGCTTCCGGCGATCCCCACACTCCCCGCCGGAACGCTCCTCCGCGGCATCGTCAAACGCGGTGTCGCCAGCGCTTCCGGCAACTCCCCGAGATATGCAAAGCCAGGCGCAAAGCCTAAAAAATACACAAGGTAATGAGTTGAAGCGTGTAATTCGATAGCCTGAGCTGCAGTGATGCTGTGCAACTCAGCCACTTCGTCGAGGTCCGGACCAAACTCCCCGCCATAACACACTGGTATCTCCACCAACTGCGGACCAGGCAGCGCCGCCTTCTCCATCCGGTCGATATAACCGCGCACAATCTCTTCCAATTCCTCATGCCGCAACAACATCGCATCAAATTTAATCAGCAAAGAACAATACGCCGGATGAAGATTTCGCACTCCCGCAATGGGCTCGAGATCCGTCATCCGTAAGAGCCTCCGCACGCGCTCGTTACTTTCAATTGTGATTTGATTTTGTAGGTGCGGGGCTTTAGTCCCGCTTTTCTTCCCAGGTCGCCCAAAATAAACCAGCAGCGACTGATCGCTAGCAATCTGAAACCGCACGCCGCAGCTCGAAGAATTAGCCATCGCCGCGAAAGTATACCGCACGCACCCTCAAGTGGCACTGCGGGGCCATTTTCCCCTAACGATGCCTTAGAGTGAAGGCAGCGGCTGATTCCTATGAAACTTTTGCTGAGCCTGCTTCTCTTTGTGGCAATTACACCCCTATCAACGTCCGCGTTACGTCCGCGACGCCGTCTTCGTAACATCCTGGACCACCGAACAAGCCGCTCGCGACGCACAAATCCGCCGCGCTGCCCTACCAGCCGATGTCACCGAAGACGCCTCCGCTCTCCATAATTTCGCCGCCGACATGCGCCTCGAACCCCTTCGACACTAGCCGCCCCCTTTCGCTCATTCCTCCGCACCGCACTCTCGCAAAAACGCCACCGTCTTGTGTTCATTCTTGTGTTCATTCCCAGGAAACCGCTCCGCGTACCCGAGCGGCGTGCATTCCACGACCTCACCTGGCCGCTCGTAGTGCCCCGGGAGTTTCACGCGCAATGATAGGTCCGCGCCGCGCTCCACCAAGAACCGCGCCATGGGCAGGCCGCCATCAAAGAACTGTGTCACCGCGTGGAAGATGGGGGTCTGCCCACCGATGCCAGCCTCATCTACAACCGCGCGCGCATTGACGTCAGCTCCGCGTTCCAGCAACAGCGTCGCAGCTTCCACGTTGCCGTACTCGGCCGCCACATGCAGCAGCGTCGCTCCCCGCAAGGTGAGGTGTCGCGCGCCCGTAGTGCCGAAGTCAAGCTCAAGGAATCGCCAATCGACCAACGTGCGATCCGCATCAAGGTGTTTCCTCAGAAGATCGAGCCGACCGCGAAGCAAGTCCAGCACAGGGGGCGCGTCGTATTTTGTGACCCCGCCAGCCTCAATAAGAATATCCATGCACTCGCCCAGCTGCGCGGAACGCCCGTACGTGCCGATGACATAATCCAGTGCTGTTCCCGGATACTTTCGCTCCGCTCGCGCGCAGTTCGGATTAGCCCCGTGTTCGAGGAGCCATTTAATCGGCTTCGGCTCAACAGTCTCGCAAGGTGCAAAGATAATCGGGAAGTATCCATTCCACTCCGCATTCACATCCGCTCCATGGGCCAGAAGCAATTCCATCATGGGAATGCGCTGACCGATAAGCGCAGCCCGCATCAACGGCCCGTCGCCACCCTGATGCACATCCGACCCGTTTCGAATCATCCACTCGGCCATCGCCAATCTCCGAGGACCAGGCGCCTCCCACGGCACCCGGCATTCCGCAACCCAGGTGAGCGGCCCGTTCTCGCCATAACCCAGCGGCGCACGATGCAGCTCACTATTATGTGTCATCAGACTCTTCACCTGCTCGAAGTCATTGCCGTCAATAGCGAGCTTGAGCTGCCCAATCTGTTCGAGCGAATCCAGGTGCTCCTTCAATTTTGGCCAGCTCGCAAAACCATAAAGCCGCGCGATCTTGAACTGCGCATCAGCAAGCGAATCGGCACCTCCGGCCTTCAGCAAATCCTTGGCCTGATCTTTTAAATGGCGGAGATTGGGACGTTCAGGAAGGGGACGGGACGCGTCCTTGGAATGGGTCGACATAGCGACCTCCTTTCATTAAATCGCCCGTCGTCCGCACATCGGGCCGAAAGAAGGATCGCAAAACTCAATTTCAAGCAGGTGGGCTTCTACCCTTTCCGCGGACCGGATGCGTCCCCAACGCACCCGCATGGTATCACAAACTCCTCCACCGAGCGCCGCCGGCGCAACACGGAAACCGGAACTAGCCCCCTATGTTTCCTATGAACCGCTCGAGAAGTGCTCTCGCTCGAAATGATTTTTAGCCGCGCCCGAAAGCGGTCACAAAAACTTAATCAGTGCCTCGGTCGTCTCCTTCGGCTTCTCTTCCATCACCCAGTGCCCGCAACCTTTGAGTACGACCATCGTCGCTTCTGTAGCCACAAGCTTCATCTGCTCACCCAGCACCGTTCCATTTGCTTTCTCACCGCCAATCGCCAGCACTGGCATCGTCAACTTTGACTTCGAAAGCTCCGCGAAATCCTTCGCCGCCTGCTGGAAGGAAACGAAATACTCCCAACCCGCATGCATTCGTCCGGGTCGCGCATAGGCAGCCGCATACGCCACGCGATCTGCTTCCGGCAGCGACTGCGTCTTGTCCGCGGCAAAGTTGTTCCAGAAATGTTCGAAATAGATGCGCTCGCGCCCCCGCACCAAAGCCTCCGGCGTGGCCCCATTGAACCGGAAATGCCAAATCCCAGGGTTGTTATAAACGTCTTCCCATCCCGCCACGCCCGGCAGAAAGGCATCCATGACCACAAGTTTTTCCGTTTCCTGAGAGAACTGAGCCGCATACGCATACGCCACCATCAAACCGATGTCGTGCCCAACGACTCTGGCGTTTTCGATTCCCAGCGACTTGACCAGCCCATGAATGGTGATCGCCGCCGACTTCATGTCCAAACCAGCCTTAGGAATCTCCGAGTCCCCAATCCCCGGCAAGTCCGGCGCAATCACGGTAAATTTCTCCGCCAGCAGCGGCATGATCGGCCGCCACATCCGCGACGTCTGCGTATACCCGTGCAGCAAAACCACCGTCGGCCCGTGCCCGGCCTTCAAATAATGCAGCTTGACGCCCGCGACCTCCCTACTCTCGGAGCTAATCGCCGCGTCCGCCGCACGAGCACTTCGAGACTTCGCTGCCAATAGCAGCCCAAGGCCAATCAAAAACAAACCGACGCAGCACCTAACCATCGATTTCATTACCTTCTCCCGGTGATTGGCAGACCAGATCCGCGCCCCTCACAACCCGTTTGAGTTTTTTGGCGTTCAAATAGCCACAAGAAATCTGCCAGACTGCTTTTTTGTCGCGGCACTACTCCCGGGAATCCGCGCCCTAGAGCCGCAGCATTACGTCTCGGTCTTGTCTGTGTCCTCGGCGCCCTCTGTGAAATTGCTATCCAGCCCTGCCGCGGGGGAAGCTTATGACAAGGTCGCCAAGCTGCTGGGGTTAGGTTATCCTGGCGGGCCGATACTAGATCGGCTAGCG
>Ga0207144_1002_pt1 | contig 14843 bp, 7 predicted proteins | sample Alteio_BWMinHeat_FD_153583 | JGI IMG/M metagenome (GOLD analysis project Ga0207144, IMG submission 153583) | Enriched cells from forest soil in Barre Woods Harvard Forest LTER site, Petersham, Massachusetts, United States -... | ecosystem: Environmental > Terrestrial > Soil > Temperate forest >...
GAGGTGCAGCAACTTTAGCCTCCGCAGCCTTCTTTGCTTCTTCAGCCTTCTTAGCCGCAGCTTCCGCTGCTACTTTAGCCTCCGCAGCCTTCTTTACTTCTTCGGCCTTCTTAACCGCAGCTTCCGCTGCTGCTTTAGCTTCTTCAGCCTTCTTCAATTCTTCTTTTTTTGCTTTCACTATATTTGCGGCCTCAATCGCAGCTTCTCTTGCTTTTTCTGCTGATTCTTGAATTTCTAAGTTAGTAGAAATTGCCCAAGCTATCGCTTCAATTTTCTCAGCAGCTATTCTTGCACTTTCAGCACTCAAATCTGCAAAAGTAAGATCACTATCAATAGAATTTTTCACAGCTTTGAGTGTCTCTTCTGCAATCTCTTGCTGAAATTTAACTTCCTCAATACGCTTATTTTTTACTATCTTCGCAACTTCTCCTTCAGCTATCTCCATTCTTTCAACTGCTTCCTCGGAAAGCTTGTGCGCAGAAAGTTCTTTTAAAGTTGCCTGAGCTTTCATTAAAGCGTTTTTCACTCGATCGGCAGCCTTCTCTGCTTCAGCTAAACTCAACGCATTCCTCGCTTCTGTCTGCGCCGTCGCTACAATAACTTCTTGCTCTTCTACACTTTTTGCTTTTTTCTCAATCTCTTTAAGCTTTTCTTGCTTAGCAGCAAATGCTTTATCATCGTCTTCTTTTTTCTTTCTTTCTTTTTCCTTTTTTTCTTCCTCTGCTTGTTGCTTAGCTTTTGCTTGTGCTATAACATCCTCATCGATCACCTTAACAATAGATTGAATAGCAATCAAATACGCATGTGCTGAGGCACGTTTATTTTCTAAGTGTAACATCCAGTCACCTTTTTCTTTTTCAAAATCAATTTTTATTTCATATACCGAACCATCAGCTAACACTATTGTATCCAAAACACTCTCTTTAACTACTATTTTTCCATCTTTATCAGCAAAAGTACCTACTCTTATCGGATAATTTTTAGAAAATGTACCTATTTGAATAGTGATCTCACCGGGTTTTACAGGATCCGATGCAAGACCTGCAACAACATAATATCCATCTAAGAGAGAAGAAAAAGTAAATTTTTCATACTCAAACTTTACTGGAAAATATTCTTTCGGCTCTCGTCCATCATTTAATATTTTTTTAGGCTTATTTTTACCATAAGATAATTTAACCTCTTCGCTTCCAACTTTGAATACATAACCTTCAGCATCAGTTGCAACGCCTTCTTGCGTATACCCTTTTGGCGTTGATGACATTTCTGTCCTAAAACATATAGGTCCTCTAGTACGCAATGCTTGATTAGATAACACCCACTTACGTTTGTCGCTCTTATTGTTCGCCTTTGCTTTGAACTCATCCTCAGTAAGTTCACGAATATTTTGAATACCAATTAAATAAAGATCTATAAAACGTTCGCCATTTTTGATTTCTTTAGGAAGGGGAAAATTCTCAGAAATACAATTTGATTCAGTTTGTTTCTCATATTGAATATTAATCTCATACTTTTTACCATTATACTCTATTATTTCATATAATTCTACAATCTCATTTCTGTCCCCAGTCTTTATATTGAATTGTTTCTCAAAATAACCAATCTTAATTTTAATCATTTTAAAACCAGGAAAATGGCCTAAAAATTTATAATTAAATAAAGATTTAACTTTTTTATTTAAAGATACAACTTCCTTATTTAATAATTGAAATTTTTCACGACTACTATCCACAGGATCTTCTAATTTTAATTCAACTGGTATTCCATCAATTTGTAAAACTTCACCCATACCATTGATTGCAGGATAATACTCTTTGCCCGAAACAGGAACTTCTAATGTCCTAAAATAAATAGGCGGATGTTCATATAAAAACCGACCTACTTCTTCTCTCTCCAAAGCTTCTTCTTCTTTTTTTTCTGCTTCTGTAATTCCCAAAACAGAACTCGTTAATGGAAAACTTAATATCCCTATCAGTATAATATTTTTTAAAAAACTAAAATTATTCATAATATTTTTTATCGTTTGTTATTTTTTATTAGCTAAAACAGAGAGCCATGATGGCATAAATAATCAATAATGTAAATAATAAAAATTATAAAAGATAGAAATTATAAAAATAAAACATAAAAAAACAAGATATATCACCAATAAAAAATGGACACCATCTTAATTCTGCCGAATTAATGCCTGGTACTAAATAATTTAACAATCACCTAAACAATTCGATTATTCATTAATAAATAATCTTTTTCTCAGAAATTTAAATTTGAGAAAAATAATCCCTCACTAACTCCGCATATAAAGAAGCCTAAGGCTATTAAGGCAGACGAAGACCGTTGATCCTTCGTGGGTTATAACACCGAGAGTCAACGGGACCAAACCAAAGGTACCTGCCAACACCATTATGCCTATAGAAAGGAGCGAAATAACCAAATTTATCGTAATAATCCGTTTTGCGCGAAGACTAAGATTATAAGCATTCAAAAAGTAATCGATGCGATCATTCATTAAAACAACTTCGCTTTGTTCCAGCGCAGCATCACTGCCTCGCGCGCCCATTGCAACGGGCACATAAGACGCTGCAAGGCAAGGAGCATCGTTAACACCATCACCCACCATTGCCACTTTTCTCCCCTCCTGCGTATATTGCTTAATTATATTAACTTTATCAGAAGGAGAAAGTCCATAACGAACCTCTTGAATACCAAGCGCTTGACCTACTGATTCTGCAGCTTCGCGCCTATCCCCAGTAAGCATAACCGTCTTAATACCTAAATCTTTGAGCTTTTCCAAAACAGGCTTTGATTCTTGACGAATCGCGTCTTTTAATAGCAGACGCCCTATCAAATCTCCCGAAACAACCCAAACCTCTGTATGGTCCTCCGAAACAGGCGGAAGATCTTTAGCCCACCCAGCAAGAGGGCCAAGCTCCAATAGGCTCCGACGCCCTAGAACACACATCCCAGACTCAAGAGTGCCCTGGACCCCAGACCCAGTCAAAGACTTAAAATTATCCACTTCGCACTCCTTCACCCCATTGGCTATCCCGTAAGCAACAATAGCACGAGCTATCGGATGCGTTGATTTTTTCTCTAAAGAATAGGCCATTTCAAGAACTTCCTGCTCACGGCCTTCGGGAAAACTCTCAATTTTTTGAACAACCAAATCACCCGTTGTAAGCGTACCCGTCTTATCAAGGGCCACAAGATCAATTTCACTCAGCTTCTCAATCGCAGCCCCACCGCGAAATAAAATCCCATGCATCGCACCCCAAGCAATTGCAGCAAGTATCGCAGAAGGAACAGAAAGCACAAGCGCACAGGGACTAGCAACAACCAAAAGCGTCATCGCACGATAAAAAGCTGAATAACTTCCCTCAACGTTAGTAAAAGGATTTATATTAAAGCCAAGCCACCAAACAAAAAACATAATAGTAACAAGCGTCAAAATAGAATAAGTATAAGGGGTTCCAAAACGATCTGTAAACCGTTGGCTAGGCGCCTTAAGATGCTGGGCTTCTTGAATTAAATTAATAATCTTTTGAAGTGAACTTTCCTTGGCTCCACGAAGGACTTTACATTCGACAACGCCCCACAAATTAATCGTACCACTGAAGACAGTAGCTCCAAGACCCTTATTTATAGGATGAGCTTCGCCTGTTAAATTCGATTCATCTACGGCAGTATCACCTTTGATAATTTCTGCATCCACCGGAAACAATTCGCCAGGCTTTACCAAAACGGTCATTCCAGGACGAACGTTTTCAATAGGAACCTCTGATTCTACTCCATCAAGCATGACTAAAGCCGTTTCAGGTGCCATCTGAAACAAACTATCGATAGCACGACGAGTCCGATACTTAGCAAAATGCTCCAACGCACCCGATAACGAAAACAAAAACAATAAAAGCGCACCCTCTTTCCAAGCACCGATAGAAACAGCACCCAGAGCCACCGCAATCATCAAAAAATGGATGTCGAGCTCGCCCTTGGGAAGTTTATGCATGACATCATGAGCAGCGTCCCAACCCCCAGCAATTACAGCAACCAAATAAAAGGCATAAGGCAACCAAATCGGACCGATCTGATATACATTAATTAAAAAACCTGTCAGGCCAAAAACACCACAAATGCCTGCAAATAACGCCAGGAAACGCCAGTCTTCTTCATGAGTATGAACATGCTTCCGAACCTCTTCAAGCTCCGGCCAAGGCATCTCTCGCCATTTCCAAAAAATAGGAGCCGTATGACAACTTTCTTTCTCTAACAGTATCTTAGTGCCTATTTTCTTAATGTGAAGCCCAGCAGGAAATGCCTTTTCTGGGACAGCTCCGTTTACCAATTTCTCTTCGATGGCTAAAATCGTTTCGCGGAGACAGCTTTTAAGCTCTTCTTCATCAATAGGCCCTAATGAAGCAAAAGAAACTATCTTGCTTTCATGATCCAGCATTAGAGCTTGAATATCACCGCGAGTCCAAATAAATTTGGCAAGTTCCGCCGCCCAAGAATCTTCCGAATAGGTATTCTGCATATCTACCATACATCCCCAATCTAAAGATCACTTAGAACAAAGCAAGTTTTGATATTAAACTTCTTTCGAAACAGACATTGGACCAGTGCGACCTATATAGCACAGGATATTTGTATCTTAATAAAAATTTCAAAAAACGGGGGGGGGGGGGGGGAGGTATCCAGGTGTTGTAGGTTGGCTGGACTGGATGTTGCAGTGGGATAGGATGTTTAGTGTTATTCATGTTGATGTATTAGTGTGATGTTAGATGATGAAACCGGCGTCTTTTACTTTTTGACGGCGTTGCCTGGCCAGAAAGCAAAATACTTGGCTTCAAAGGAAGTCTATTGTTGATGATGAGAAATTCTGCCTTGGGCAAAGGATAGCGGATCAGGTTTTAAGTGACAGGCAGTTTTAAGTTGGTTGGGTTAGGGTTTAATGAGATTTTTCTAGAAACTTTTCATTCCAGAATAGCAATGTATATGACTAAACAATAAAAGTCCACAATTTTTTTCACAATTTACAAAAAAAATGCTAAAAAAATTGTTTTTTGAAGAAAAATTTTTGAAAAATTTTTAAAAATTGAAATATGAATTGTACCCTTGAAAGGCAGCATTACTTTTTTTCTAGCCAAGGTCAGCCCATTTATGTAGCATATTCCTCTTAATGAAGAAATTACATGAGAAATCAAAAAATGAGACTAAGCAGAGCCTTGTAGATAAGATCTTTTCTCGCAAGGGCTGGTTGCAAGAAACCCTAGAACTTGAGCATCGCCCCCAACAAGAAGCCATGGCAAAAGCCGTTGAAAATGCACTAAGATACAACTCCCCCTTACTTTTTGAAGCAGGAACTGGTGTTGGGAAAAGTCTCGCCTATCTTATTCCTGGGATAATATTTGCAATTGAAGAAAAACGCCCATTTATAGTCTCAACCCACACAAAGGCACTTCAAGAACAAATTCAAAATAATGACCTAGTACGATGCCGTGATCTATTTAAAGCCATTCCTGAGCTGGAAAAATTTGCTGAATTTAAAACCACAATGCTCATGGGGCGTTCCAATTATCTTTGTACGACACGTCTTGCCCATGCTATCAGCGCACGAACTGAGCTATTCCCGTCAAATCTGCAAAACGAACTTGAGCGTATTGTAGAATGGTCAACTACTACAAACTCTGGAATTGTAGAAGAAATGCCGACGCCACCTTCTACCGAAGTTTGGGAGATGGTTAATGCAGATTCCTCTTCATGCAATCCGAAGAACTGCAAGGGTAATGGCTGCTTTTTTCAGCACGCAAAAATACAAATACGAAAATCAAACTTAATTATCTTAAACCACTCTCTCCTATTTTCACTCATAAGTTCAGGAAGCGTTCCTCAAAACCAAACACCGGGAATACTCTTTCCTGACGACTTTTTAGTCCTAGACGAAGCTCACACAGTACCTGACATTGCAACTGATCATTTTGGCTTAAGAATTTCATCTTATTCATTCGATCGTGCACTTAAAATTTTATATAATCCAAAAACTAAAAAGGGCCTTTTAGCCCAATTTGGAAAGCAATCGGACTGCACACTCGCTCTACAGGCACTTTCAGCAGCAGAAGAGTTTTTTAATCTAATTCGTCAACAACACCTTCATAAAAACGAAGCCTCACGACTATTGCAGTCTCCTTGGACGGAGCCGCTCATATGCGAGCCTTTAAAAATACTCATCGAACGAATAGCTATCCTAGCCACAGAGCACTCTTCTGAGCTGATAAGAAACAATTTAAACGATCAAAAAAATCGACTACAAGCATATTATATTGGGATACAAAAGGCACTATCACTTGAGCCAAAAAATCATGTACATTGGGTAGAAAAATCAGGTCGAACTGGACAATTGACAACGATCCAAACAGCACCTATCAATGTCGCTCCATACCTTAAAGAAACAATCTTTAGTCGCCTCACATCTGCAGTGTTAACGAGCGCGACACTTGCGACTGACGACTCATTGGAGAATTTTAAAACCCGAGTTGGGGCAGAAAATGCGGAGGGACTTATTGAAAATTCACCCTTTGATTATGAAAAAAACACTCAAATTTTTATAACAAAAAACGCACCGGAACCCATACAAGGAAACTTAGACAAGTACCGAGAATTCCTTGCAAAAGCAATAACCACGTCGATTACCCAAACTAATGGCGGAACGTTGGTATTATTTACTAGCTACGCGGACATGAACCACGTAGCAGAAGCAATAAAAGAGGATATACATAAAATAGGGCGCTCGCTATGGATACAGGGACAGGATCTCTCCAGAACGCAACTCGTTGATACATTCAAAGAAGCTGGCAACGGCATTCTTCTAGGAACAGATTCGTATTGGACTGGAATCGATATTCCCGGCACCGCACTTTCGCATGTTATTATCACACGAATCCCATTTGAAAATCCCAGCCATCCAATCAAACAAGCCCAGTCCGAATGGCTTAAGCTAGAGGATAAAAACCCTTTTATTCATTTAACCTTGCCAGAAGCCGTCATCAAATTTAGACAGGGACTTGGCCGACTAATTCGCAAAAAAACAGACTCTGGTATTATCACGATACTAGACTCACGTATCTTAAACAAACCCTACGGAAAAACCTTTATAGCAGCGTTACCAAAAAGAAAATTTGAAATTTTAATTAACGACGAAAATAGTTGCGCTCTTTCCTCTCTATAAACCTGAGTTCGGGATAAAAATAATTTAAAAATTAAGTTGACCTTCAAGCTTTGACGATTAGCTTCATCTATATTGATTGGGGCGGGATAGCTCAGTTGGTAGAGCAGAGGACTGAAAATCCTTGTGTCCCCGGTTCAAATCCGGGTCTCGCCACCATCTCTCACTCAATTTAAAAAACCATCTGTGTAAAACAGATGGTTTTTTTGTTATATTTCTTGATCAAATCATAAAAAATGGTGCCCAAGGGGGGACTTGAACCCCCACGGCCTTACGACCAATGGATTTTAAGTCCACAGCGTCTACCATTCCGCCACCTGGGCACTAAAAGATAGTTGGAATATGAAGATTACCTCTGTTGCTGGCAATAAAAATTTGAACTAAAAGCATTTTTTTTATAAATCTACAAACTTAGATTAAAACTCTCTAATACCAATTCGCATTCAAAAATAAAGAAAGGTCGTTTGAATTTATGTCAGATAATTCTGAGGGAACAAGCGCACAGGCGTAGCGAGCTACATCGAGCACTTGTGAGTGAAGAAGGATCATTAGATGGCATAAAGGCAAATCGAGATTTCTTCATTTTTGAATGCGAATTGGTATAAGATACTCCTTGACCAAAATAATTCATTATGAAACTATTACGACGTATGGAGTTTCCAATCGGTATAAGTGATTTTGAAAAATTAATTACAGGCGACTATTATTTTGCTGATAAAAGTTTATTCATTAAAGAGATTACAGAAGATGGATCTCAAGTAATATTAATTACCCGTCCAAGACGTTTCGGAAAAACGCTCAATTTATCAATGCTTTATTATTTTTTGAGCGAAACTTATTATAATGAAGTAAATCAAAGTCTTTTTGATGGATTAAATATTTCAAAAGAAACAGAATTTTGCAAAAAACATCAAGGGCAATATCCCGTTATTTTTATCAGTTTCAAAGATATCAAGGAGACCACCTACACCAGGGCCTATGACGAAATTGTAGAGTTAATAAGAAAACTCTATGAAACACACAACTATTTGTTAGAAAGTGATTTATTGTCAAAAAATGAAAAAAACACATTCGATGCTTTGACAAGCAAAAAGGGAACAAAATCAGATGTACGGTCATCTATCAGTCAATTATCAACATACATTGCAAGAAAATTTAAAAAACCTCCGATTATCCTAATCGATGAATACGACACGCCCATACAAGAAGGTTACTTAAATAACCATTACAAAAAAATAATAAAATTAATGCGAAGTCTCCTGGGCCAAGCACTTAAGGACAATAAACCCAATGAAAGAATTTTAGAAAAGGCTATTATCACAGGAATAACACGCGTAAGCCAAGAAAGCCTATTTTCGGGACTCAATAATATAGAAGTCTATTCAATATTGCGTGAAAAATATGGACAATACTTTGGATTCACTGAACAAGAAGTCCTACAATTAATGAAAGACAGTCAACAAACTATATCTATAAATCCAATAAAGGAATGGTATAATGGCTATCAAATAGGTAAGTATATACTTTATAACCCTTGGTCAATTATCAAATGCTTCAAAGATAATGGTGCTCTGCAACCTTATTGGCTAAATACGTCAAGTAATGACTTAATAGCTGAATTATTAAAAGATACCGAACCTATAGTTAAACAACAATTTGAAGAATTATTACAAGGTAATATTATTGAGCAACCTATTTCAGAAAATCTTATATTTTTAGAAATAAAAGAAAATCCAGAAGCGTTATGGAGTTTATTGCTCTATGCTGGATATCTCAAAGTTATATCTTGCGAACTTCGTGGCTATGAATTAATGGCTAAAATAGCCATACCCAATAAAGAAGTAGGCTTTGTTTATGATAAAATAATTGCTAATTGGTTTCACAGAGCGATTAGTAGAACATCTTACATCAACTTTGTTAAAAGCCTAGAAAATGGAGAATTAGGTGAATTCAAAAACTACTTATCCGACTACATTATTCAAACAGGTAGTTTTTTTGATTTCAATAGTAAAACATCTGAACAAACATTTCACGTATTTATTCTAGGATTAGTTATAGGATTAAGAGATCACTACAACATTCATTCAAATCAAGAATCAGGTTTAGGACGTTTCGATGTTATATTTATTCCAAAAGATAAAAAAAGAAAAGGAATATTGCTAGAATTTAAAACAAGTACAGCTATCGAACTTCTTTTAGAAAAAGCTCAAGAAGCCTTAAATCAAATCAAAGACCGAAAATACATAGAAATCTTTAAACAACACAATATTAACTCCGTATTAGTCATAGGATTAGCTTTTTACGGCAAACAACTTGAATTAGTACATGAAACAATCTCTATATAGAAGATCGGAAGATAAGGCCTAATTAAAAAAACAAAGGGCATTTTAAATTTATTCTGAGCGAATCCCCAAATAGCAAAACAGAATTATAATTTAACCTAATTCTCTTAACTCCAAAGGAAACAGACGCACTGTTTCCTTTTTTTAGGTTCGATGCCACTCTTCATCACCCGCCCAAACTCAACCGTAAAAAGTTTTATAGTTCAAGTATTGCGCTTTAAAATTGAGCTCAACTTGACTTTTTAATAAATTAATATTTCATTAAACCATGAAAACAAATTACACTTCAATAGTAATAGTGGTATTAATAATTGTCTCTATATTGTCGTTTTTTATATTCAAACATAAAAAACCGGCAATTAAAGAAGAAAAAGAGGTTTCCAAGGAAATTGTAAAAAAACCAGCTGAAGAAAAGAAAGCTGTTGTGGTTGAGGAAGTTGTGATCGTCCCTGAGAAAGTTGAGCGAGCAGAGATTTGGAAGGAAATTGACTCAAAGATAGATAGCGGAAACCCATATAGAAAGCAGGAAGCTATAGAGGCTCTTGTAGCCATCGGTGATGAAGCAAGCATAAAGGCAATTCAAAAATTAACGGAAGATAAAACGCCAAGTGTAATAAATCGTGCATTGGTTGCTTTGGGAGAATTAAAAAGTGTCGAATCCATCCCAACAATTGACGAAGTATTTGAAGCAAACCGCATTCGACAAGACGGTTATGGGGAGTCGATACGGATCAACGCCATTGATGCCCTAGGAAACATCAGGAGCGAAAAATCAGTAGACATGCTAGGAACGGAGCTTTCTAAGAAAAACAACGCAAGCCTTGGAGCACATATGGTAACGGCTTTAGAAAAAATTGGATCAACCAAGGCACTACCCTATTTAGAAGAATACAATACATTCTTGGATGAGCAATTAGCAAATCTTCCAGGAGCCGAGGAAATCGGAGAATACCGCTATGTATGGGAACAATTTTCTAAACAAGTCAAGGAGGCTATCGATAAGATCAAGGGAGGAAAGTAGTGCGGTTAACAAAAATAGTAATAACGAAATTAGTAATAGAACTAATTGGTTTACTATGCTTTGCCGATGGAGCTGAATTAAAAACACTACAAGAATCCAACCGAGTGGCAATCGTAGTCAACAAATATCTGAAAGCAGAAATTGAAGACAATTTAAACATATACCTACAAGACTTGAAGAACGAAGGCTACGAACCCATCTTGAAAGAATGGGACTTGGAGAATGATCCTGCGCCAAGGATGTTGAAGGAATATTTACAAGGGTTGTATTGGGAAGAAGGAGGATTACAGGGAGCAGTGTTTATTGGGGATTTGCCAATACCGCGTATAAAGACAAATCCATTACTAAAAGAAGATCGTAATGGCAGTAGAATATACATTCAGATTTCTGATACTTACATTGCTGAAAGATACTATATGGATCTTATAGGCAAAGAATGGACAAATGAAGATGAAATTTACAAACTTGATGTATATCGAGAAAAATTTTTGAATGAAGCAAATCTCACTCCTCAAATACTACAAGAAGCAATAAAAAATGAACAGCTATACCCAATGCCTGAGATTTGGACTAGCCGAATAATAACATCCACACTCACAGGCCTATTTAGAAAATCGGAAGGTCAATTAGTCAATGCATATTTGGAAAAAAACCACGCATATCGAACAAAACAAGTAGAATTTCAAAAGCAGGCTTTAATGTATACATCAGACCCATCACAGAATGATAAAGCATTTAATAGAGACCTTACGAACAGCATAAAGCAACTTTTATCTGATAAATATGTAGTTAAAGAACCCGCGGCACCTGACCTTATTTACTTATTTTTTCGTTATTTAGATAATCAATCCTTTGAAATTCTCTACTGGGAAAGGCATGGTTTGCCAACCAGCATCAATTTAGGCTATGAAGAGTTGTCTTCCTGGCAATTAGCAGAAACAACTACCAAGGTTTCAACTGCATTTATATTTCCTATTTCCTGTTTGATTGGTGAATATACGGAACCTGAATATTTTGCAGGAAGTTATTTATTCAACGAACAATTTTATGCTTTGAGCATGCCAACACTAACATTGCCAGCATTTAGAGGCACAGAAATTTCCATAATACGTGAATTTATCAATGGAAATAACTTAGGCCTATCTTTCAAAAAAGCTATTGAATTACCTGATCTCATGACATTCAAACTCGATGCTAAATATTTTGAGTCGAATATTGCATCCCTGAACTCGAGATATATACTCGGCGATGGGACCTTAAAATTGCAATCATGGAAATTTGATGATACAACCATGTTCAAAAGAGCAATCGAAGCTGGAACGCTAAATCTAGTAATATTTTTAATTAAAAATGGCGCAAAGATTAATACTAAAGACGGTAGTGGTTCCACACCATTACATCATGCTGTTAAGAGAAAAAACAACATGAGGGTAATCGATCAGCTAATTGAACATGGCGCAAATTTAACGGCTAAGAACAATTACGGACAGACTCCTTGGGATATCGCAAAAGAAAATAATTACGATAGAGCAATACTTGATGCAATAATTAAATACGGAACAGTTGAGGATCTAAAGTTTCTTATTGCAAATGGCGCAAATATGGATCTTGAAGGTATGGAAGGGCAAAGATTTTTAGGAGCTGCTCTTTATAATAAGCCAAACCTTAAAATAGCCAAATTTCTTATTGAAAACGGTGCAGATGTTAACTTTAAAGACAGCGAAGGCACCACGCTTTTGCTTGATGCTGCCGCTACAGGAAATTTTGAGATAGTCAAATTTCTCATTGAAAACGGCGCAGATGTGAATGTAAAGAATATCAGTGGCGTTACACCTTTACATGATGCCACTATGTCAGGCAATAATAAGACAATAAAACTTCTTATTAAAAACGGTGCAGACGTTAACGCAAAAAACGATGACGGCGAGACACCTTGGGATGTGGCAAGATATGGCAATAACCCGGAAGTCTTGGAGGTTTTGAAGAATACTAAAGCGAAAACAACTAAAATAGAACTTTAGTATGCAACTAATTAAAATAGCAATAACAAGCTTTATAATAGAACTAATTGGTTTACTATGCTTTGCCAATGGAGCTGAATTAAAAACATCGCAAGAATCAAACCGAGTGGCAATCGTGGTCAACAAATACCTTAAACAAGAAATTGAAGACAACTTAAACATATACCTACAGGACTTAAAAAACGAAGGCTACGAACCCATCTTAAAAGAATGGGACTTGGAAAATGACCCTACGCCTCGGGCTTTAAAAAGATATTTAAAAGAGTTATATTTGGAAGACAAAGGACTGCAAGGCGCAGTGTTTATTGGAGATTTGCCAATACCACTTGTAGAGATAGATTCTCTGATAACAAAAAAATGGTGGTCAAACTTAACCGCCGATTACATTGCTGAAAGATACTATATGGACCTTACTGGTAAAAACTGGACCGACAAAGATAAAAATTATAAATTTGAAGAATTAGATTACGAATCACACTGGAAGGCTTCGGGCAATTATACACCAGAAACATTAAAACGAATATTTGAAGAAAAAAACTGGGCCCCAATACCTGAAATTTGGACTAGCAAGATAATAACATCTACACTTACAGGTCTTTTTAAAAAATCTGAGAGAGAGTTGGTAAATAAATATTTGGAGAACAATCATGCTTATAGAACAGGTCTAATCGTATTTCAAAAGCAAAACTTAGTGTATTCACTACCTGAGACAATTAAAGGTTTAGACAGAGTGGCATTTCCTGAAAAAGAGTTTGAAAAAGCGAAAAGCATAATGTCTCATAATTATGTACTTAAAGAACCACTCCCTCCACCATCACGGGTTGACGAATTTTTTGAACCGCTAAATAAGGAGTCTTACGAAATGCTATATTGGGGAAGGCATGGTATGAAAACAGATATCGATCTGGGTGCCGAAAAGTTGACTTCTGAAATGCTGGCAAACGCGCTTATTAACATTAAAACGGCATTTGTATTTCCCTCATCTTGTTGGATCGGTCATTATACAGAACCGGCATATTTTGCGGGAAGCTATATATTTAATGAACTATTTTCTGTTCTTGGTATATTAGCAGCGACTTTGCCCTCGATTGCTGGGCCAGAAACTTTAACAATGTCTAAATTCGTAAAAGGAGACAACTTAGGTCTAGCCTTTAAGAAAGGAACTGGAATACCCGATCTTAGCTTAAACTTAAAAATTGACGATCCTACCTTTTTTGTAATACGCCAAGCATCATTAAACTCAAGATATATACTTGGAGATGGAACATTAAAATTGCAATCACTTGAATCTACAATTGATAAATATAATTCAAATCAACAAAATATAATAAATAATTCTCAATATAATGAAGAAGAAATATATAATTATATAAAATCAGCAAAAAAAGATGCGACAGAGTTTGATGACATAGAGACTATAAATTCTCTCTTTAAAAGAGCACTAGAAAACCAAGATGTTGAAATGCTAGAAATTCTAGCTGAAAAAAATGCTAATATCATGATTCAAGATGAAGAAGGTGGCACATTCTTGCACTTAATGGCTTCTGGAAGAGTAAAAAACCTGGATACTATAAGGACTCTTCTTAAAAAAGGACTTGATATGAGAACTGAAAACAAACTGGATAAAACACCTTGGGATATAGCAAAAGAAAATAACTATGATATACAAATGTTCGAAGCAACAATTCAATCTGGAACGCTTGAACAAATAAAATACCTCATTGAAAATGGTGCAAACGTAAATGGAAAAAACAAAGATCACTACAATATCCCTCCGCTACCTATTGCAATTGAACGTGGTGATATTCCAATTATACAAACTCTGATTAATAACGGTGCAGATGTTAATGCTAAAGTCTGGCTAGGTAACACCAGCTTACATTGGGCTAGTGCAGAGAATAATACTGAAATTGTAAAAATTCTTATCGAAAACGGGGCAGATATTAATGCAACCAACGATCAAGGTCTAGGACCTTCTGATATGACAAGCAATCCGGAAATCTTAGAAATTTTTGAAAATGCCCTAACGAGCAACTAGAGAAAAACTTTGAAATGAAACTGATAAAAACATTAATAATAGCGAGTTTTACAATAAAGCTAATTAGTTTATTAAGTTTTGCCAGCGAAGCAAAATTAAAAACACCGCAAGAATCCAACCGAGTGGCAATCGTAGTCAACAAATATCTGAAAGCAGAAATTGAAGACAATTTAAACATATACTTACAAGACTTGAAGAACGA
>Ga0207144_1101_pt1 | contig 14779 bp, 12 predicted proteins | sample Alteio_BWMinHeat_FD_153583 | JGI IMG/M metagenome (GOLD analysis project Ga0207144, IMG submission 153583) | Enriched cells from forest soil in Barre Woods Harvard Forest LTER site, Petersham, Massachusetts, United States -... | ecosystem: Environmental > Terrestrial > Soil > Temperate forest >...
GTATCGACATCGGCTGGGCTTAAGATATCGGCGAGTAAGCCGAACACATTCGACTCGAGAAAGAACTGGTTCGCGCCGACCTCCGTCAGCGTACCGGAGAACAACTGATCTTCGATCCAGGCGCGGTTGAACTGGTTTCCCTTCCACTGATTGTTTGCTGCTGTGGTCAATGCGGCGGTTGCGGTGTTGATCGAGGTCGCGAATGCGGCGTCACCCTTCCTAACCGCAAGCTGAGCGAGTCGGGGATAAATGGCGATCGCCATCACCGTATTCATCGTCGATTCCCCGTTGGTGGCCGTGCCGATCGGATTGCCTGAGCTCAAGACCAGGGTGTCATCCCAATCGGAGTTGCGAAGCCGGATTAATCCATGCGAACCGGTGCCGATAACTTGTGTCTGGTAGGCAAAAGCACTCTTGAGCGCGTCGTAGGTGGTCGCTCCACCGGCATCGTAGAATGGATGGAACTCGTCAAGGAACGCGAAGTCGCGCGTGGCGCAGACGTACTCTGATACCGTCCAGAACAGCCACAGCGACATATCGCTCGGGTCGAAGGGGAAGTTGGACCACGATCCGTGCCCGGCGATGCCATAAGGGATTTGTCCATTCTGCTTCATTGCTCTCAGGACATAGACCAGGGTCTCCTTGGCGAGTCCCGGATCAGAATAGATTAGCGGCAAGACGTGCTGCAGCGGGTCGCGCATCGCGGCATTCAGGCCAAGTCCGTAAAGGTAGTAGCCACCCTGGTTTGCGATGTGTAGACCGAAGAAGTCGTCCTTCAGGATGCCGGAGCGCAGGTAGTAGTAACTCCAGGCCATTTCCCGTTGCAGCCAGGTGTCCTGCGGCACTACAAACTGCGGTAGCCGGGCCGACCAGGCCGCGGTGGTGTCCGCTAGGCGCATGGCGTAATTGGCCCGGTAGGCGTCGATCACCGCGTCTTCAGAACCTCGAGCCGCAATCCCGTACAGCACGAACATTGTCCGGCTTGCTCCCGGTGCGAGGGAAAAATTCTTTTGCGTAGCCAAGACGGCATCCTGGTTGAGTAGCAACCCACTGCCGTCGAGGCTGTTGCTCAGGCTGCCTGCTGTCACCGCTGCGGGTGCCTGCCGGGTTCCTTGTCCGAAGAACGCCTTTTTGACCGTGTCGAAGGCGTCGATTGAGTCGCTCAGGAAGGTGACGAAGGACGTCTTGGGCGATGGATCGCCAAGCGCATTCGGAAGCGCAATGTTTCCGGCCAGGCTGGTGCTGACGGCCTTGATCGCCGCCCGCGTAGGATCGAAGACGGTCGTGACTGTGGACCATTCGTATCCCGACAGGATGCCGAGCCTGGGAAACCACCAAGCGACGTCCCAGTAGTCGAAGTACTGAATCTGCTTCGGCATGGCCGAAATGTTTTCGAAGACGATCTTCTCGATTAAGACATCGTCGTCGCCGTCGGGCGCGAATACGTACTGCGTCAGTTGTAGGCCGCCGTTGGACGCAACCTTCTTGCAATACCCCATGCCGAAGATTCGCTGATAGTTCGAAGCGGGAGGCCGATCGGCGTAAAAAGTGCTCCAGAGCGAATTGCCGTCGACCACCCATCCGAATCCGCCGGCGAAATTGAAGTCCGATGCGATGTACTTGTTGGCGAACCGGGGAAAGGTCCGACTGGTGAACAGTTCGACGTACCCGTCAGCATGGGCTAACGCAGTCATACTGTCATTGCCCAGTTGGTGGAACGCGTCGACCGGTGGTGTCGCAACCGAGGGGGAATACTCATAGGCGGGGAGCCCGAACTCGTCGTTAGTCCAGGACCCGAAGTTGCCGCTCCCAAAGGAGGTGTTAAAGACGGTCGGACTCCCGGAAAGTACGCTCGCTTTGCGCATATTTTCTCCCTGACTCATGACTACATGTTGGTGCCGACGAGTTTGCATAAGGAGGTATTTGCTGCCACCTTCCGCACAGACTTAGTGAATGTTCCCAATGGTGCATAATTCTATGCCTGCGATCAACCTTTGCAAAAACCTAGAATGAAATCATGCGGTGGTTGCTCCCATGTCTCTTGCAGTCGACTGCTTGCAGAACGGCACGGGATCGGAAGCAATCTCGCAGAGAGAAAAGCAAAGTGAACATGGTTTGGAAAGATTAACGGTCGCGGCTCCATAAATGCAACGATTTCAATGCGTACGGCCTTTTTAGTAGGGACAGGTGTTTGAATGCTACCAAATATGGTTAGGCTTAGAGAGCCGCGCCTTTGGCCGCACGCTGTACCTTTCACGGGATTGCTAGCCGGATGATCCAACGAACGGATTTCGAATGGTCAGTTGTCCATCCATTGTCTGGCCATCGTGAAGGTCTTCAGAATACAGAGTCGTGCATCCAGCTTCCAATGCAGCGGAAACGACCAGCGCATCATAGATGTTGCAGCCGTGCTTCTCCGCAATTTTGAGTGCCGCTTCGTGCATTTCAATGGTGATGGGCAGCGGAGAAGGACAGAGAACTCGAAAAGCATCCAACGCTTCCGTCACCTCACTCCAGGACATTAGGATTTTTCGGCGAGCCACAGAGGCGAATTCGTTCAAAATCTGCACGCTGAGGACTCCTCCCGATGCGAGGAGTTGCTCAGCTTGCGTGCTCCGCGGCTCGTTGTGCGCTACAGCATAGATCAGCACATTCGTATCGAAGAAAGCCTTACCGGGCATTGGCCTCTTCTCGATCAAAAACAAATCCGGGAGGTAAAGCACGTCGGAGTTTGCGTAGACGAGCGAGCGCGCGAGGTTTGCTTTGATCGCGGCTCACTTCGAACACCCGCTCACGAGCAATTCGAATCTCGATCTGGTCGCCTTCTTTGAGATCGAGCGCGTCAACCACAGCCGTGGGCAACCGCACCGCCAGACTATTACCCCATTTTGATACCCGCATCAGCCCTCCTTGATATACATTGTAATTGTATATCTTCGACAGAATCGGTGCAACTCACTCCAGGAGGCTGTCCGAGAATTCATCTCAAGTCATGTTGAATTCACTTGAAACCAATAGAAGTGTGTGCAAGTTTGTGAGTCATGACCAAGACTTACAAAAGTTACCTTCCTGAACAAGATTTGCTGTTACCGCCAAGCCTTCGTGACTGGTTGCCGGAAGATCACTTGGTTTACTGTGTGTCGGATGTGGTGGACGAGTTGGACCTTTCGGCGATCGAGTCGGTGTATGAAGAGGAAGATCGCGGTCAACCACCGTATCACCCGCGCATGATGGTCAAGATTCTGGTGTATGGCTATTGCGTGGGAGTGTTTTCCTCTCGCCGGATTCAGAAGCGTCTGGCGGAAGATGTGGCTTTCCGCGTGTTAGCCGCCGGCAATCAGCCGGATTTCCGGACCATATCGGATTTTCGGAAACTTCATTTGAAAGCGCTGGAAGGACTGTTCCAGCAGGTGTTACGGCTGGTGTTAGAGATGGGAGCGCTGAAGTTGGGACGAGTGGCTTTGGATGGGAGCAAAGTAAAAGCCAACGCGAGCAAGCACAAGGCCATGAGCTATGGACGGATGGAGGAGGCCGAGAAGCGGCTGCAGGAGGAAGTGCAAGATTTGATGAAGCAAGCAGAGGCCGCGGATGAAGAAGAGGATAAACGATACGGCCGGGAGCGCCAGGGTGAGGAACTGCCGGAAGAGTTACAGCGACGGGAAACGCGGATAGCGCGGATTCAGGAAGCCAAGAAGGCGTTGGAAGAGCGAGCGCGCGAGAAGGCCGAGAGTGAGAACAAAGATCGCAAGGAAGCGCAGCCGGAGCCGAAGGACCAGTACAACTTTACGGATCCGGAGTCCCGCATCATGAAAGGACCGGATGGATTCGTGCAAGGTTACAACACGCAGGTCGCGGTGGAGCCGGTTTTCCAATTGATTGTGGGGCAGACGGTGACACAAGCCGCCAACGATAAACAACAGGTGGTACCGCTGATCAAGGCGATCCAAGAACAATCAGGACAGAAACCGGAAGAAGTTCTGACGGACAACGGGTATTGCTCGGAGGAAAATCTGAAGTACCTGGAGAAGAGAAGGATGGAAGGGTTCGTGGCAACAGAAAAGCAGAAACACGGGGAGCGGAGCGAGCCCTGCAAACGGGGACCCTTACCGAAAGATGCCAGTCGCTTGGAGCGCATGGAGCGAAAGCTGAAGACCAAGGTGGGAGCGGCCGTTTACGCGAGACGAAAATGTATAGTTGAGCCGGTGTTCGGGCAGATCAAGCAGGGCCGCGGATTCCGGCAGTTTCTCTTGCGCGGGTTGGAGAAAGTACGAGGCGAGTGGGCCTTAATCTGTATGACTCACAATCTTTTGAAGTTTCACAAGATATGTTACGAGTAAAGCGAAGAAGAAAGACCAAAAGAAGGTGGAGAGCGGGAAAAGGATGCTCCCGAGAATGCCAATCATAGGAGCGGTCCCATCGTCAGCGGACGCGCACTGTACCGAATAGCGCTATATGGGCGCTTCGCGCGAAGAATCAGTCTTCAAAAAAGTCAATTTTCAGACAGCCTCCCAGCGGCGCTTTAGGCTCCACACGGGAGGGCGTCTGCAGCTTGGAACTCACTCTTTTTTAGAAAGAGTGCCGCAGGACGACACTCCAGCAAGAGAACCACTTGAGCCGGTTCTTCAATCGAAAGAAAGCCGGTGACTGGTTGTTCCACAAAATCGTCGAAGACGCGAAAATCCTCGCGGTGCAGCCCCCTGATGAAGGTACCGTGCAGGCCGGGGGCCACCCACCAGAAGCAGCAACGCGCTCGTACGACTCCATAGCGGTTAAAGATTAGCGGATATTCTTCGCAGAAGGAATCTCACGCCCGTCAGCGTTTCCAGGAAAAACAACGGTTCGCTGATATTTACCAAATAACTCTCGACAGCATGGCGTCCTTGCAGCAAATGGACCCAGTGCCAGCGAGATAGATGCTAAAGGGACCGACGCCGGAGCATGCTCAAGACCATCGCAATCTGCCCGGAATGGTATATCGCGTGTTGCACGATCCCGTGGAGCATCGTTTCGTAGGGGTAGCTACGTCCCGAAACCTGTTTCGCCAAGTCTTCGATGGGAAACTTCCGAATCTTGTCTTCTAGCAGGTCGCGACTTTGGTTCCAGCGTGCCAAGAGTTCGTTCCAGGGAATCGGCGGCTCGGCCCATTCCTCTTCTGCCTGCCAACGAGCCAAGGGATTATTGCTCGTGGTATTGCGAACTCTTTCATTCCAGAGGAGCAAATGCTGAAGCAAAGCCGAGATGGTATGAGCGCCTGGTGTAGGGGGCGTCGTCGCAAGTTCAGGCGACATGTCGGCTAGTAGCTCAGCGAGTGAAGGTCCATACCAAGCGCCTTTGATCGTCACGGCGCGGTAAGAATCGGCGATTCGGTGAGTTTGGTGCATGTGTGTTTAGGCGATACGCACGGAGAATTGCGGCGTCTCGCGAGTCTAGTTTACATCAAGCGGCCTCGCGTTTAGGCCGCTACACAGACTTCGCGTTTGGCCATGACTACGTGGTCCGAGGAGCTGAATTCTATGAAGCGAAATACCAAGCCACCGCACCTTTATGCAAGGTTGTTCTTCCTACGGCTCGGCAATCGCTTGCGCGAAGGAAGGTAGTGAGTCGGTTTTCGGTTTGGCCGTCACCCGCCGCCCCTACCAGACGGCGCATCGCTCAGACTCCGGCCGAACCATCTGGTCGCCTGCTTTGCAGCTGAAGGCCCTCTCAAACTCCGGCATGTTGCTGAGCGGGCCAAGGACGCGGTACTTGCCCGGCGGATGCGGGTCTGTCGAAACGGCCGTACGAGCGGCCTCAGAGCGCACGATGGAGCCGCGCCACTGCGCCTCGGCCAAGAAGAACTGCTGATCGGGTGTGAAGCCGTCAACGGTTGGCTCAGGAACTTTCCCTTCGCGCGAGCGCACGTAGGCGCGATACGCGAGATTGACGCCGCCAAGATCACCCAGCGCCTCTCCCGTGACCAATTTGCCCTGCAGATGCAGACCTGGCTCGACGTAGTAATTGTCGTACTGCTTGGTCGTGCAGGCAGTGTGTGCCTCAAAATTCTTATAGTCGGCGTCGGTCCACCAGTTCTCCAGCTTGCCATCGGCGGCAAACTGCGCGCCTTCGTCGTCGACGCCGTGCGAGATCTCGTGGCCGATGCTGACGCCGACCGCGCCGTAGTTGATCGCATCCAGTCCCTTGGGATCGAAACCCGGCGGCTGGAGATAACCGGCAGGCACGACAATCTCATTCATTTGTGGGTTGTAGTAGGCATTCATCGTGGGCGGAGTCATGCCCCACCGGCCGCGGTCGATCGGTTTGCCGATCTGGCTAAGGTCGTCCCGCACGTCATAGCGCGCCGTGCTGAGGTAGTCTTCTAGATAGGTGGCGCGGTCGATCACCACGCCTGCATAGTCCTTCCACTTGTCGGGATACCCGACCTTGATATTGAGAGCGCTCACCTTCTCAAGAGCCTTGGCCTTCGTGGGCGCGGTCATCCAGTCGCGCGTCTCGATGGATCGCTTCAACTCATTCACGATATTCACTGCCATCTGGCGCGCACGGGCTTTCGCTTCCGGGGGCAGATAGCGGTCGACGTATTCGCGCCCGAGAGCCTCTCCCAGCATCGCGTCGGTCGCGATGACGCACCGCTGCCAACGCGGACGCAGTTCCTTCGCACCGGTCAGGGAGGTTCCGTAGAAGACAAAGCGCTCTTTCTCAAACGAAGCCGCCAACTCGGATGCCTCGCCGTTGAGCAACTGCCAGCGCAGATAGGAACGCCAGTCGTCCATCGAAGCCGAAGCAAGAAGGCCGTCGAAGGCTTGCACCAGCTTTGGCTGGGGCACATTCAGGTGGCCTTCCGGCGTCACGCCGAGCGCATGGAACTCTTCGCTCCAATCGAAGTGTGGAGCGAGCGTCTTCAGTTCCGCGAAGCTCATCGGATGGTCCTGCATCTTCGGATCGCGTAGCTCAACGCGGCTAAGGCGGGCCTGCGCCAGCGTCGTCTCGATCTTCATCACGCCAGCGGCAGCAGGCACGGCATCCACGTCGCTCGATCCGGCGAGAGCGATCATCTTATGCATGTAGGCAACGTACTTCTCGCGTGCATCCTTGAAACGTGGCTCATCCCGCAGGTAGTAGTCGCGATCGGGCATGCCGAGTCCACCAACACCGACCTCTGCAATCATGCGTGTGTTGTCGTGCAGGTCCTGCGTGGCGGAGAGAACCAAGGGCGCAGCCAGATGAATCTCCTGAATGCGAACAATCTCCGCGCTAAGGCTCTTCGCATCGTGCACGCTCTCGATGTCCTTGAGCATCGATTCCAGCGGCTTTAGCCCCAGGCCATTCACACGAGATTCGTCCATGCAGGCAGCGTAGAAATCGCCCGTGAGTTGGCCAGGCGACCCCTTGGGCATCGATACCGCTTTGCTTGCGTCTTCTTCCGCGATCGAGCGGAGGCGCGCACGTGTCTCATCCTGGGTGATGGTGCGAATTGCCCATGTGGTCTGGATGGCGGGCATCGGATGGTTCGCGCGCCATTGCCCGTTGGCGTAGGCATCAAAGTCGGTGCATGGGCTGGCGCTGCGGTCGATGTTCTCTACCGCTACTCCCCTCGCCTGAGCGTCCAACATCGCCGGGAGCGTTACGAAGGCGACGAATGCAGCAAACCCGCGGTGCATGACTTAAACTCCTGAACAGAGGCGGCTAACGGTAGCATAGGCTAGCCGTATCACCGCAAGTAAATCCATGGAGTGTACTTGGCGTCGGTTCAGAACTGATCTCCGACCCATTGAGCCCGCACTTATCAGGTGGAATCACTCCCGTGCCCGCAATCCTTCGTATCCGGCTGCAGTTCGCGACGATGGCTCCTGCTAGAACCGCCGCCGTTATGTCAACCTATTTGCTGATTCATGGCGCTTGGCATGGCGGTTTATTACACTCACCAAAATATTGCAGAACTCTGGAATGCAATGACCTGCCTGTTGATCGCAACGGTCTTGGGTTGATCGTGAGTGAGGCCGAACGAGAAGTCGAGGCCATTGAGGCAGGTATGAGCCTGTTGGCAGATGGCGAGGCCGTTTATCGAGAGTGGCGAAGAATCGTGACTTAATACGACATCTTGGGGCGTCCAAGTGCATGACGCACTGGCTGCCGCGATGTAGGTACACCGGATCGGCCACATTCTTACGCTGGATGTTTCTGACTTCATTCGTTTTCCTGGTCTCACAGCGCTCCATCCGAACAGTGTCTAGACAGATCCGCTAATCCTTCCTAAGCATGACCGAATAGTTTTTCTACATCACGGCGGACCACATGCTTACTCCTGTGGCTCGTCAAACTGTCATCGCAGGCGGGGAGCCGAAGAATCAGCAACGTGCAGATGGTGAGATGGGACAGCTATGTTATTGATTTCACGATGGGCAGGAGTTTTGGAGAATGACAGGTCTTACTCGTCCAAAACAAATGTCAGCAAAGACTTGTTGATCTTAATCCTACGGCGGTGGTATTCGATGAAGCCCAGTCTTCTGAATTTGTTCATGAAGAGATTCACGCGAGAGCGCGTTGTGCCGATTATTTCCGACAGAGTCTCCTGGGTAACATACGGCAGTTCGCTGTCTGGCTGGTGCTGCGCTTTCCCATAGCGGCCGAGCACGAGTAGCGTTCGGGCCAGGCGTTTCTCACTCGAATTGAAGAGTTGATCGATCAAATCTTCCTCGACTCGATTGTTGTGACTGAGCATATACTCGACAAAGTGGTTGGATAGCTTGTTCCGTGTACGGAGCATATCTAACAGTTCATTTTTGTCGATAGCAAGAAGGGCAGTCGGCGTAATGGCAGTAGCCGTGCCCGTGCGGACCGGCTGCCCCGCCATGCAGCCCTCGCCAAAAAAATCGCTCGGACCAAACATCGCCACCACAGCCTCCCTACCCGACCCACTAACCACGGAGAATTTTACGTTGCCCTTTTGAATGTACATGACGTTATTGGCAGGGTCACCCTGACAGTAAATTGGCTGGCCTTTTCGAAATTCGGCAGCTTTTCTTGCCATTCCCGAGCTATCGCGAAAGACCTCCGGGTCGAGGGGCTTCGTGTCGGATTCCTTGACTTTCATATCGGCACTGGGAATGGCCCAACTGCGATACAGCGATTGCCCGGGCGTATTGTCCAAATCAACGAGAACTTCATCTTCATCTCACACAAGACCAGAAACCAGAGCCCTGTTCCGGAACCCAGTAGGACGACGCCCCTCGCAAAATTCCCACCTGCGATTCGCTAAAGTTAGGCACCGACGGTCCTGGCATCCGATTGACTCCGTGCGGAGTAAGTTCATTTCTTAGCTTCCTTTTTCCCGTCGTGCTCTCCGGGCAGGAAGCAGAGGATCTGCTGCTTTAATTGCGCATCTACTTCGTCCGCTATGGTCACAACGTCCGGAAGCAAAGTGCTAAATTTCACAAGATGCTCATTCCTGTGCAGCGTCGAGAAAATGGAGACCTGCAGGATTCGGGATTCATCTACGACCATGGCGGCGGTGTACCCTTGTTTTCTTCGCAGCTCTCCGTGATGACTCGCTGCGACCGAAACCGGAGCTTTTGATCCTTTGTCAAGGCGCAGCCTGGCGATCACGTCATGGAGGAGTCTCGGAAGATGGCCGGTGCGTTCTTCGAAGTTTAGCCGGATTCGGGAAAGGTCCGGCTCTTTCTCCACAAGCTGCATCCACTCATGAATCGTGGCGTCGAGTTCACGTTCGAGAATGTCGGCCACGCGCCCTGTGTCTGTTGAGGCAGGGGAGGAGCCATTGCCGCCTCCCTGCGAAGCTATAGTTCTCATCATCGCGGCCTCCGTTCATGCACACTTAGTATTCCACTTTGGCAGCCGCGAGACTGTCTAATAAGACTCTACTTCTGTCCAAAATCGCTGAAAGAAGCCCTTCTTGGCGGGCTAAACCGTTGATTCATTGGGCGGGTGGCCCAGAGGCGTCGGCAATGCGTTCTTTATTGGAAGCAGGGTGGGACTTGTGGAGCATCCACCCTCAAAAGACGAGGGCGGGGGTACCCTCCGCACGCGATGCTTGCGGCGGATGCGACCCACCCAGTCGCCCCGTTTAGTCCGACGCGGATCAAGAGAATGCCCGCGGCTTAGATCTTTGAAGGTCTGAACAGCGAGCCACAGTGCCCAAGCGTTGCGGCGGACCTTGGCTGGGTCGCCGGAACTGTCGAACGCGTCTAGGTAGCGGTAGGTCTGCAGCAGGCCTTCGCGTCCGCCGACAGAGCATCCGTCCCATCAGGAGTAGCGTGCGTCACGACCATAGAAGCTTTTGTGAGCGTCTTAGCCTCGATGGTCATCTCGTGCTCGGCGCGGTAGGCGAGAAGTCGATGAGTTTCTCCAGGTGACCAACGACGAAGCTGGCGCCGGGACCGATATGGCCATTATCGGTGGTGCTGGTAGCATAGCCACGGCGGAGTGCATCGGCCATATCGCCGTAGGCGAATGGAACCTCCCCCCGCAACCGGGGCAGCGACCGCGACGGATGCCAATCCAGTCGTGATGGTCATCGTGCGCCTGCTTGCGGCGGCGTCCGTGGCCGATGATCGAATCGTGTTCACTAGCACTCGCGGGACATCGCCGCAGAATAACCTCGGCCCAACTCGCCTCCCAATCCGAATCGAGCTTGTCCCTTAGGCGTAGCGGCCCGCGAAACTTGATGAAAGCGGGCAAGTACAAAATGGGCCATCTGCAAAGTTAAACAGAATCGTATTTCGCTGGAGCTCGGCCCGGCTTGGCCTGCAAAGATCTGAGCCGGAAACGGAGCTCCTTCCTCCTGAAACAAAAATCCAACTGAAAGAGAATAACCCTCTCGCCTGCAGCTTTTAGGGGTGTGATTCGGAAAAATTGGTTGGCAATAATCGAGAGTTAACCTGATGGACGAGCATCGCCGAGGTCTAGTAGCTTTCCGTCTTAGAAATCGCGAGATAGACTGCCCCGCCAACACTGGCCCCGACGACCCTTGCCACCTTCATGATGAATCCGCGGCGTGTGATCTCTTTTCGGAGAGATGTGCCATGATTGCTTATTTCGGACTTCGCTGCTTTCGAATTTCCTCTAACCGCCTCTTCAAGTATTCCTGATACTCCTGCTGCAGCTTGGGATCAGTCGGAGTGGAGTAAATGTCACTCGACTTGTACTTCCCTTCGTCAAATTTCTTTTTTGTCCACTCGTCGTGTATATGGATCTCATCGGCGCGGTCGAGCACCTCCTTTACAAGCTGTGGCGGAATGAAGTAGACGCCCTCGCGATCGCCGACGACGAGATCGCCAGGCATCACGGTTACGCTGCCGATTCGAATGGGGATATTAATACCAGTCAACATGACGTTCCCGATGGGAGTGGGGTCGACAGCGCGGCAGTAGGCGGGCATGTCGATTTCTGAAATTCCATTGAGGTCTCGAACGCTTCCATCTACCACTAGGCCGCCCCCGCCAGTAGCCTTCATCACGTAATAGAAAAGGTTGTCGCCGACAATGGTCCCGTTTACTTTCTTGCCGAAAAGGTCCACGACGAGCACATCACCCGGTTGCAGCATGTCAATCGCGGTTTGATTGGTAAGGCGCGGGAGGCCGCTATTCTTCGCTTTGGCTCTGGCAATGTCGTCAACATCGGGGCGCGACGGCATGAATTGAACTGTAAACGCTCGCCCGACCAGGGTCTTTCCGGGATGTAAGACCTGGAATCCGTCTGCATACTGATTGTTGAATCCCTTTTGTTGAAGCACGGCCCAGACTTCCTCCGACGAGAGTTCGCGCGCTCTTTCCATCAGGTCGTTCGGCACCTTTGGCCTGCCGTCGGGAAGGCGGTCAAATGGTTCTTGAGCCGTGTAGTCCATGAGTTCCTGCTTTGAGAACGTGAAGAGTTGCGCATGCACGGCAATGGGCGCCAAGAGTGCAATCGCACAGACGCACAAAACTGCACGAATGCTGCGTTTGTCGAGAGGATTATTCGTGATCCTTGTCATCGGTGCCTCCTATGTCGGAGTGAAGGGGTCGTCGATCACATTGGGCCATGTGAACCACGCCCGGGCTTGACCATTCTGAATTTACGCCCGAAACTCTCAAATGACAGAATGTTTTGTCAAACGCAAACCTGGTGTGGACCCTGCATTATTCGGAAAGACCTGGCCGTTCGGAAGCCGCAAAACGTTTCGACAGCAGTGATTGATGTCCGGACCGGGGAAGACCCATGAAAGCAATTCACCGTCGGGAAAGGACAGAGCACTATGAGTAAGAACGACCAGCATGTGTTTGATCGTCGAGAGCTCCTGGCGGCCTCCGCTGTGGCACTGGGAGGTGCCTTGATGGCCACGGATCCGATAGCGGCTTATCCCAAGAACGTGAACACGAACTCACGCCCCTCCAGGCTGAAGATCACGGACCTTCGCGTGGCGACGATTGTGAAGCCCGGGCCGAGTCCTTGCCCTATCATTCGCATTGATACGGACCAAGGAGTGTACGGACTGGGCGAAGTCCGGGACGGTGCCAGCCCGACTTACGCTCTGTTTCTGAAGAGCCGAATTCTGGGTGAGGACCCGCTGCAGCTCGACAAGACCTTCCGGAGGATCAAACAATTCGGCGGACACGCCCGGCAGGGTGGCGGAGTCAGCGCGATCGAAATGGCGCTGTGGGACATCGCTGGCAAGGTGTACAACGCCCCAGTTTACGCGATGATTGGGGGCGGGAAGTTTCGCGACAAAGTCCGCATTTACGCAGACACCGAGGAGTCCAAGGACCCCAAGACCTACGCCCAACGCATGAAGGAACGCAAGGAGGCGATGGGCATCACTTGGCTTAAGATGGATTTGGGGATCGAGATGGTGGCGGACACTCCTAGCACACTCACCAATGCCACAGACATCAATCAATGGGAAATGAATCAGCTCCCTCATCCTTTTTTGGCGATGGAAGTCACCGACAAGGGAATTGCGATGCTAGAGCAGTATGTCGCTGCTGTGCGCGATGCAGTAGGGATGGAGATTCCGCTCTCCATGGATCACCTGGGCCATCTTGGCGTGAAGTCGATCATCCGACTGGGCAAAGCCTATGAAAAATACAACCTGTCGTGGATGGAAGACGTGATTCCCTGGACGTACACGGACCTGCTCAAGCAGATCTCTGACCAGAGCCCCACTCCGATTCTCACTGGTGAAGATATTTATCTAAAGGAGCCGTTCCAGGTGCTGTGCGAGCGGCACGCAGTGAGCAAGATCCATCCGGATCTCGCCACTTCCGGCGGTATCCTGGAAACTCACAAGATCGGAGACTTGGCCGAAGATTACGGCGTGCCGATGGCCATGCACTTCGCGGGAACTCCGGTTAGTTGTATGGCGAATGTGCATTGCGCCGCTGCGACTAGGAACTTCCTGGCACTCGAGCACCACTCCCTTGACGTACCTTGGTGGTCCTCGATCGTGGAAGAAGGAACGAAATCTCCGATCGTCAACCACGGTTGGATTGATGTGCCTGACAGACCCGGTCTTGGTGTAACTCTCAACGAGAATGTAGTCCGGCAACACTTGGAACCTGGCACCGGCTATTTCGAGCCTACTCCGTTCTGGGATCACGAGCGCTCCTGGGACCGACTCTGGAGCTGAACCCCGTCATTGGTTTCGCCGACCACCGGGTTGACGGACATCACGTCCCTGGCAATGTAAGCATGTATTCGATGAGGGCGTCCGCTGCCTGCGGAGCGCAAGTGTGCAGGTCAGCAGGATTGTTGTCTCGATCTCGCCCAACTGGTTCTCCTGCGTTGAGCCAGCGAGTTTGCCAAACGCATCGCCGACAAAGGCTGCTCCCGAGGCTTTCTCCCGGAACAGATTGCCTACACTTCGGTACGAATGTTGTCGCCACGAACAATGCTGGTCTGGCCGACCAGCACTCCCGCCAATTGTGCATACGTCGAGCATCACGTGCTGTGATAGAAATGTGATTGGCCTCCGCGAATGTGCGTGGCCGAGTATGTGGGGATCCCCTGGCGCAAACTTCCTACAATGCCGTTTTTTGGACCGCTTGGTCCGGATTGCTTGCGAGCGGCCGTCACCCTGCTTCCTAGCATTGTCTATCGACTCACACCCGAATAACTTGGTTAAGGGCGTCGGGAATTCAACTCGCCCCACCCGACCAATAATTTCTCAGTTCCAGTACAGCGCGACTCCGAGGCCGCTTACACACAGCCCCTGAGACCGCGGCGCAACAGCACATCATTGCAGGCCAACTCATAGCTCAGCTCGTTCTGATACTTGCACGTGAGAACGAGGGGCTCACCTCTCGGCCGAAACCAAACGAGTAGCGGAAAATCGCTGCCTCTACCTGTTTGAACTGCGATCGAAGCAGCTGTAGGGAACACATCACAGAACAATCTTCATCGATGCCGCAGCACTTGCGCGTCACCATGTGGCACAACCAGTAGAAGTGGCGTCAGTTTCGCGGCTAGGCGCCGATACTCCCACAGTAAACCTTCGGTTTCCCCGAGCACGGAGACGGCGAGAGAACACTCGTCCAAGAGCTCCGTCACCCGCGCCTGCCAATCCGGTCCGTGAACATATTCGCGCGCCGCTCCGAGCGGACTGAGTTCCAGGGTGGGCTGCCCGATCGCAATCACCGGCCCTAGGCTCCACATCCGGTCTACCACGACTTCCTCGAGGGTGCGTGAAACCTGCAGAAAACGGATGAAAATGCCCACGCGCCGTTGCAGAACCAGGTCTTCATCCATAAAGGATCGGAAGAAAAGAACCGGTGGACGTCTATCCAGA
>Ga0207144_1117_pt1 | contig 14773 bp, 9 predicted proteins | sample Alteio_BWMinHeat_FD_153583 | JGI IMG/M metagenome (GOLD analysis project Ga0207144, IMG submission 153583) | Enriched cells from forest soil in Barre Woods Harvard Forest LTER site, Petersham, Massachusetts, United States -... | ecosystem: Environmental > Terrestrial > Soil > Temperate forest >...
CAGAATCTCTTCTTCAGGCATAGAATCCCCCTTGCCGCGACCGATCCCGTGACCCCTTGCCCTACCCTCGAAGACAGCTTCAGAGTCCGGTGCGATGACTGCCGCAAAGAGTATTTGTATAAACCCTCAGAAGTGCTCAAATCCGAACTGGAGCTTCCTGACTCTTTCATTCCGCATCCGCTACTTCGAGATCGTTAAGGGGTGATGGAACAAACCCAGGCTGTTTTCTAGCCGAGGCACCGTTCGCGCAGTTTCGTCGTCCAGACGGCCGCCGGCTGACACTTACGATGAAGGCGGCTACGCACTCGAATATGGCCGATACTTCCCAGAAGTGGATTTGGACTATGTCGAGGTGCCGCACGCGAATGTCGCATTCGCTCTGCCGGGATGGCGCGTTCTCTCCAGTGCATGCGCATTCGACCTTGTTGGATTTAAAGCGGCTCGTCGACGATGTAACAGCGACGGCCCATGCCGCGGAGCTAGAAGCCGTGAGCCTGGCAATCAGCCCACGTCCCGGTGGTGACGCTCCCACGAAATTGCGGGTTGCAGTCGAACATCTACAGGCGGCGAACTTCGAAGCCACCCTATCCCAAGCGCGCGAAAAGCTAGAGACAGCCGTCGCCTGGCATTACAAAGAAACGACGAACGGCCAATAGATAATTGCGAGCTAAGCCCCCTCCACTGTTGTGGGAGCCTGAGATTCCGAAACGCCGTTTCGCGCCAGAAGGAGGCTAAATGCAACGCCGCAATTTCATTCGGGCAGTCACAGGCTCCACTGTAGCCGCTGGTCTAGGAAGTTCAACTCGCCCCATGTCCACAGCAAGTCCGAATCCGCCTGTTATGGAAATGCGCGTCGCACTCACGACCGAGGCCTTTGACCGATTGGCGAGTTTCTATCGCAACGGGCTCGGGCTCGAGCCTGCCACCCTCGAGGTGTTTAACGAAAAGCAGGCCCAGACCATCGACCAGATTGAGGTCGGCCGCAGAATTAGCGGGCAGATCCGGTTCGCATTACGGGTACCCGATCTCGATGCCGCAATGAAGCGGTTGCTGGCATATGGAGCGAATGTCGTCCACGCTCCGGTCATCACTCCTTGTTGCGATAAAACCGTACGATTCCAAGACCCGGATGGCGTGCAAATTACGCTCTATCAGGCACCTGTGAAATCCTAAATCCATTCACGAGCACTTCCATCCTTAGGAAGAAGTCTGTGAGGTGATCGAGGGCGAGCTTGAGGCAACCCTAGATGGCGCAGCCCAGATCGCCCGAGCCGCGACGGCAGGGCGATGCGGATGGGACTTGGGTCTGCTGCACTTCCCTGTACGCACCAGGCCTGAGAGTTAGCAATTTCACGTATAATCCTGTCATCCTCGCAGGTCAAAGGAGGCTCGAACATGGCGCTGAAATACAATGTTCGGCAAACTAGCGATGTCGCGATTCTCGATCTGAACGGGCGCTTGAGTCTCGGTGAGGCAGTAGCCTTCGGTCCCGGCAGTGGGGTCGTGCTTAGCGAAGCCGTTCGCGAATTGACCAAGAAAGGCCAAAAAAAGATTCTATTGAACCTTGCAGAGGTGAATTACGTCGACAGTTCAGGCGTGGGACAGCTCGTCGGTGCGTTGACGACTGCGCGCAATCAAGGTGGCGATGTCAAGCTGCTAAAGCCGTCTGTCCAAATCCTTGATCTACTGAAAACTACCAAACTGGACAGCGTGTTCGATATCCAGGAGGATGAAGCTGCCGCGATCCAGTCGTTCTCCAAAGGTGCAGGAGCAACTGCGTAATTCGAATCCCTTCCTTGCTGCCCGATCCGTGAAGCTAAGAATCTCCGGCCATCGTTCGGAAGGCTAGACCGATCCGGTTTGCCGACTTTATACCCTCTGTCATGCTGGCTGGCCGGGCCTCAGAAGCTCGCATACCAAGCCGTTCGCTTGGAGTCAGCGCTCATCACTGCCCAGCGCTATCCCGATGTCATCCGAGACTTTTACGAGCTCAGACCCGTCAGCGGGGAGAAGTTGCACCTTTTTGAGGATCTCGCTGGCGGCTAAAAAAGACGGCAGGGCACGCTCTTTGCACCCCTCGGTCGTCGAACAGCGCACGGCCAGTCCGTTGACGAGTGGCAGAATCTTGCGTCGGCTATCTTCGACACTTACCTCTGCGTGGTCAGGTTTTTTCAGACCCTCGCCGAGCAGGTTGAGGTCACACGTGAATCCGCCTGCGGTATAAAAAAACTGCTCCTCTGTCTGCGCCTTGGAAAGTTTGTCTAAAGCCACTCGGAGGTCGCGGATCAAAGGTGGAACAGGACCCTTACGTTCTTCCAGGGGCAAGTTCAAGCGGGCGGAGGCTTCATACGCGAGTTCGATCAAATTGCTAGGGGCTCTCACCCTCCTCAAGTCCTCCTGAAGGCTAAATGCGCAACGTGCGGCCAGGAGGTTCGTCTGCGGCCACAACACCTCGATCAGTCGCATGTTGAGCCCCATCCTATAAAAGGCTTGCGCCTGGGACTTCTTATCCAATACTTGAGTTCCGGTCGTGACTGGAGTCGAATTGGGCGTAGTGGCGGCCGGGGACTGATCCGGCATGCTTGTTGTTGTGTTTCCCGGGCTTTGGCTCTGCGGGATTCCGGGTGGTTTTTTGAGCAGGGCAATAACATCGGTATAGTTGTTTTTTACCGCGTTGGAGAGGGCCGTGTCTTTGTCCCTGTCCTGCGTATTGACATCCGCTCCTTTCTCCAGCAAGGCGCGCACCGTATCCGTATAGCCCTGACGGGCTGCTTCGATCAGCGCAGTCCTTCCCATGTCATCCTGGGCATTCACTTCCGCACCCCTTTCCAGCAGCACGCCCACGGTATCCGTGTCGCCCCCGTACGCTGCATGGATCAACGCTGTATCGTCATGCTTGTTCTTTGCATTCACATCTGCACCTTTCTCCAGCAAGGCGCGCACCATATCCTTACGGCGCGAGAAGGCTGCCCAGAACAGTGGTGTCCATCCCTCGTCGTCCTTTGCATTCACATCCGCACCCTTTTCCAGCAACGTGAGCGCGGTATCCGTATAGCCCGAAAAGGCTGCCTCCATCAACGCAGTCCTTCCAGTGCTACCCTTCGCGTTCACGTCTGCACCCTTCTCCAGCAAGGCGCGCACGGTATTCGTATGGCCCCTTACCGCTGCGCGCATCAAAGCCGTGCTCCCGTAGCTACCCTTCGCGTTCACGCCCGCGCCTTCCTTGATGAGGCTTTGCACTTCGGCAGTATCCCCGGCCTCGGCCGCTTCCAGCAGCTTCGTATTGAGGCCCTGACTGTCCGAGGCGCCTGACACGGCCGGCTGCGGTTGCGGCGGGGGAGCTGAAGTGGGGGCAGCAGCCGGCGGGGACGCAGCTGGCGTGCTGGTCGTTGTGTCCCTCAAGGGCTTGCTCTGCTTGACTCTGGGAGTGCTTCTAAGCAGAGCAACAATGCTCAGATATTTGTACTTTTCCGCCAACCGGAGGGCCGTTTCTCCACCCGTATCCCGCGCATTCACATCGGCTCCTTTCTCCAGTAAGGCACGCACGACATCTATGTGGCCCATATTGGCTGCGTTCATCAACGCCGTCCTTCCGTCCTTGTACTTTGCATTCACATCCGCACCCTTCTCCAGCAAGGCGCGGACGGTATCCGTGTGGCCCAAATCGGCTGCGCTCATCAACGCCGTCCATCCACTTTTACCCTTTGCATTCACATCCGCACCCTTCTCCAGCAAGGCGAACGCGGTATCCGTCCGGCCCGAAAATGCTGCCCAGAACAGCGGCGTCCATCCGTCGTTGTCCCTTGCATTCACATCCGCACCCTTCTCGAGCAAAGCGCGCACGATATCTATGGGGCCTAAATCGGCTGCGTTCATCAACGCCGTCTTTCCGTTCTTATCCTTCACATTTACATCCGCACCCGCCCCAAGAAACTTCTGCACGTCCGCAGTATTCCTTGCCTTGACGGCGTTGAATAGTTTTGTATTGAGGTCCTGGCAGTACGCGGATACGGACAAACAGAGGATCACTGCGAGCGTCCAGAGCCGTTTTTTCATGACGACCTCCCGGGGGACTTCGCGGCGTCCGGGCTTCGCCTCGTGCGGGCCGGTTCCCTGGGGAGCGGAACTAGGTGGAGCATATCGACGTAAGAAATGAGGAGACTCGCTTCACCCAATAAGAGTGACATCAACTCTCGAAGCCAAGGTCATCTATGTCGAGAAATGAGTTGAATGAGTGCAGTCGAGAAAGAGTCTTAATTTCTTTTCAGTCTGCTAACTGCTGTTTTGTGGGGAGCTCTTCACTCAAGGCCACGGCGCGCATCGCTTTGTGGCTATTGCGCAGTGGTTCGTACACCTCTCCACTCAACTCTCGTTTCCGCGAATGCACAACAGAATCAGATCGCGCACCAGATGAAAGAAAGATAGCAGAATGATTTTAGCTTTGTCTGATTCCTTTCGCAAGCCCTTGAGTTTACGTGTCTTGGCGGGAAAAAACCGGCATAGCAAAGAAAGGCGGTCCTGACGATTCCATTTTTTGTCATCGAACAAACTGTTTTCTTTGGAAGAAGATCGCACGTCCGACTTCAGTTGCGCGCAGGACGGTGCCTTCAGTTGTCCGCGGAAACCACGTCGCCGGGAGAGCAGCCGCTCCCAATTAGGGTGCTCCCACTGTCACCGGCCGGGCCGCCGCAGTTCTCAGAAAGGCCGCGGCAGTAAAGGCCTGCGAGCCGCTTTAATCGGCACACACAAGCCTTCGGTTAACAACGCGCCTGAATTTTGTACCGATATTAGATGTATATGCATCTATTGTAGGTGAAGATGAAGAAGTTCCCGAAAAGGAATGCTCTCATGCGAAAACTCGTTTCCTTGCTGGCCGTACTGGCGCTCGGCGTAGGCTTTCTGGCTTGCGCGGGCACAAATAGGACGGCCAGGAGTGGCGCCAAGCAGAAGCAATCCGGCTCTTCCCGCCCGGAACTCGAATACCTGAAAGCAGTAAACAGCGCCGCACCTCCACAAGATCCCCAATTGCTTTTTCTCCTCATGGGGGCATATGCGAATGCCAACCAGCAGGCGGAAGGAGCCGAGTTCCTCACCTTGCGGCTGAATGAGTTCGGGCCCCGCCTCACCGACGCGCAAAAGTCGCTTTATTTGAGCGCCATCGGTTTGCTGCGCGCCCAGCACGCCTCCTCGGTCTCCTTGCTCCACCGCATCGGCTATGTGAAAGACACCATCGCAATGCTGGACCAAGCCAAGCAGCTTTCCGGCGGCCAAATCTTTGTGGTGAACTGGATTTCCGGCGTCGTCCGTTCCCAAATCCCGAGTTTCTTCCATCAGAGGCAGGCCGCCCATGGTGATTTGACGTGGTGCGCCGCGAACATCGCGAAAGCGCCGGACATCGGCTGGCTGCGGGAAGTGGATTTTCGTTTGGGGTTGCTTGCTCTCGCCGATGGCGACCAGGTCAAAGCGCAGGATTACCTGCGCCAGAGCGGCTACAAATCTTTCGACAATCCGGTTGTCCTTACCACTCCATTCTCAGAAGACCCGGTGTCCGGGCACGCTTTTGCTGCACGCCGCATCGCGGAGATTGTTCCTGGCCGGGTCTATGCACTCTCGGGCTTCGAGTTCACGGAATACTATTTCGTGGTCTCCGACAATCGACGAGAGTTGATCGGAATAGACGCGGGAACCCGCGCCGATTCCGCAAAGACCGCCTACGAAGCGTTGCGCGCCTACGCTCCCAATCTGCCGGAGCTGACCACCATTTTCGTCACACATTCGCATTGGGACCACATCGGCGGACAAAGCTATTTTCGCGGTCTGAATCCGAAACCCCGCTTCTATGCGAGAAGCAATTATCGGGAAGAAATAGCAGGTGAGATTAACGGGCCCGAGTCCATCGCCAAACACTTCTTCGGCGAGCATTTTAGCCTCGACGATGTGCGAGATTTCAAACCGGACGCGACCATAGACCGCCCCACTGAACTAAAAGTCGGCGGAACGCGAATCGAATTGATTCCCGTGCACGGGGGAGAAACGCACGACGCCATGTTCATCCATTTGCCCGATTTGGGCGTGCTCTTTGTCGGCGACTTCATCATGCCTTACATCGGTGCGCCGTTTGTTGTAGAAGGAGACCTCGCAGGTCTGCTCGATGCGATTGACGTAGTGGTCGAGAAAAATCCGCGCTACATGCTGCACGGTCATGAGCCGCTGACGCGGAACTTCTCCTCTCCCGACATGCTGGCCCAGTTGAAGACAAACCTCAGCTGGCTGCGTGACCAGGTCCTTGCCGCAATCCACCGTGGTGACACACGCGCTGCGATCCACCAGGCGAATCTCATTCCGCCCGGCCTCCTCGGGGGCCGTCCCGACGCGCTCTTGCCTTTCCTGATCCTGCGCGAACACCTGATCGACCGGCTCTATCACCAGAATGTCGGATATTGGCAGGCGGACCTCGAAGGCCTCGATCATCTCGGTGATTCTGACCGCGCGGAACTCTTGGTTGATTATCTGGGCCTCTCAGAAAAACAGCTTGTGACGGCCGTGGAAAAAATGGCCGCCGATGGCAAATACGAACTTGCGGCCTCACTCCTCGAATCGGCCAGCGCCAGGTTTGGCCGCACCGAATCGATCGCCACAGCCGAGCGGCTCGTCTACCTCAAACTGATGGAAAAATATCAGAACACCGACCCATTCAAATACATTCTTTACTCGGCCAAAATTGGCGAGCAGACCCCGGCCATGGCCGCAAGCAAATGATCAGCCCACTGAATGGTCTTGTGAAACAATCTGTTTTCCTTTCAATGGGTTTAGCCCGGTCTATTGCAGCCGATAGAACCCTCGGGTGCATGGGCTCGACCTTGAGTGAAGGTGAAACAAGTCATATAGAGCTAGGTGAATGCTGATGCGCCATTTTCTGCAGGTGAATTGAGCGCTGAGCGGCTCACGCAGGCGCTCAAAGCATGCGGATCTCTTTCGTCCGACGAGGTTTCGAGCTTTGAAGCCGAGCCAATCGGCGGAGGAACTGGTTTTCTCAGTCCGTTGGTTCGGATTCATGTCACAGAATCGCAACTTAGTCGTCACGCAGTCGCAATAAATGCTGAATATGCTGCCGCACGCGATTACCGCCAAGGTGATCCAGGGAGGTGAAATTCAGCATGAGCACCGATCGTCGAGAATTCCTGAAGCTCTTATCTACGGCGGCAACCGCCGCTGCTTTTCCTCGAAGCATCAGCCGCGCTCTGGCGATTCCAGCCAACAATCGAACGGGAAGCCTCAATGACGTCGAGCACATCGTCTTCATGATGCAGGAAAACCGCTCGTTCGATCACTATTTCGGAACGCTGCGCGGAGTGCGCGGATTCGGAGACCCACGGGCGGTCAAGCTGCCCTCGGGTAAGAGCGTCTTTCATCAGCCTGACGCGAATAACCCCGACGGCTACGTGCTGCCCTTCCGCCCTGATGCCTCCAATCTGGGTCTGAAGTTTTTGGAGGACACGCCGCACGACTGGAACGGGACGCATGCCGCGTGGAACTTCGGAGCATACGACCAGTGGGTCCCGCAGAAGGGCACGACCACCATGGCCCACCTGAATCGCCAAGATATTCCATTCCACTATGCGCTTGCCGATGCGTTTACGGTCTGCGACGCGTACCACTGCTCGTTGCTGGGACCGACCGACCCGAATCGTTATCACATGTGGACTGGGTGGGTCGGCGAAGGTCCGGTGATCGACAATGCCGAAGCCGGTTACGGCTGGTCGACTTACCCCGAGCTGCTCGAGAAAGCAGGAATCTCCTGGAAGGTATACCAAGATGTTGGAGACGGACTCGATGCTGCCGACTTTTGGGGCTGGACCGGGAATGCACCGTACCGAGGGAACTACGGCGACAATTCGCTGCTGTACTTCTTCCAGTATCAAAACGCGCCGGCCGGCAGCCCGCTCGCCGAAGGGGCGAAAACGGGGACCAATATTCTGCAGAGCGGAACACTGTTCGACGCCTTCCGCCAAGACGTTCTCGCCAATCAGTTGCCCCAGGTGTCATGGATCGTCGCACCCGAAGCGTACACGGAGCACGGGAACTGGCCCTCGAATTTTGGCGCGTGGTACGTCTCGCAGATGCTAGATGCACTAACCGCTAATCCCGAGGTTTGGAGCAAGACCGTCTTTTTCTACATGTTCGACGAGAACGACGGCTTCTTCGACCATATGGTGCCGCCGACTCCGCCACCGTCGCGAACGGAAGGCATTTCGACGGTGGCCACAACCAACGAACTGTTTACCGGCAGCCCTTCGTATCCGGCGTCTCAGTACACCCCCGGACCGTACGGACTTGGCGTGCGTGTCCCCATGGTCGTTATCTCGCCTTGGAGCAAGGGTGGGTGGGTTAACTCCGAGGTGTTTGATCACACCTCGCTGATCCGCTTCGTCGAGCGCCGATTCGGGATTTTGGAGCCGAACATTACGCCGTGGCGCCGCGCGGTTACCGGCGACCTGACTTCGACGTTCAACTTCGAGTCGCCAAACGAAGCAATCGTTCCGCTGCCTGGTACCGCGGCGTATGAACCGCCAAACCAAAACCGTTATCCCGATTACGTGCCCACTCCGCCGGCCAATCAGGCGTTGCCGGAGCAGGAACCCGGCACACGTCCGGCACGCGCACTACCGTATGAGCTGCATGTCGAGGGAGAAGTGAACGCGTCGCAGGGTGGCCTCCGACTTTTCCTCCGGAACAAAGGCAAGGCGGGAGCGGTCTTTCAGGTGCGTTCCGGCACCGGCCAGACCGGGCCATGGACTTACACCGTCGGCGCTGGCGACGAGACCTCGGATAGTTTCGGAACGAGCGGCGCTACCTCGTACGATTTCTCGGTCTATGGCCCGAACGGCTTCCTGCGCACTTTCGTTGGTGGCCTTGCGGCGGGCAGCGCCAACATTACGGTCAATGCGATTTACGACAAAGAATCGGAGGGCATCGCCCTTGTGATCCGAAACCACGGGTCAAGCGCGGAGAAAGTGAGCATCTTTGACGCGTACTCGGGCCAAACACGCACGCGTGTGCTGCATCCGCACGACAGCGTTACCTATGTTAGCCGGTTGCAAGAGTCTTTCGGCTGGTATGATTTGGCCGTACGCATCGATTCCGATGCACTCTTCGAGCGGCAGCTCGCAGGGCACGTGGAAACTGGAAGACCGAGCATGAGCGATCCTGCTATCGGTGCGGTGGCGCCTCAAACTGCGGACGTGGCTTAACACGATAGGGTTGCAAAACGAAGCCCGGCCTCCAGCGAATAACTGGAGACCGGGCATTTTCTTTGGGCTGCTGAAGGTTAACTGTAGCGCCAGCCGGTCTAACTCGCCCTTCCGACACGAAAGCCCTGGGAGGAATTCCCAGGGCTGGTGTTACCGGGTGAATCGTCTGGTATCAAGCTTCGGGCGAGGGTACTCCTCAATTGCCGCCGAAAAGGTCCGACATGACCGCAACATTGGAATCGCAGGCGTGGTTCAGGCAAGGGAGCCCAAGTCCCGCCTCGAGGGACTTCAACAGCGAGAAGCTGTTGTAGTATTTGCCGCTTCGCACGCCCCGCTCGTTATCACGGCTCGTCTCCACGATGAGGACTACCTGGTTCTGGTTCTGAGGTGGGAACAGGCCGTTTGGCGCAGTGCCGATGCCGCTATAGTCGTTCTCATCCCATACGATGACGATGGCATTGCGGCCATCACGCCATACGGGTGAAGCCTTGATGCTCTCGACCAGCTGCTGGATGGTCACGTCGCCTTGTTGAATCAAGCCGGGATTCAGACCAGTCTGCGTGCCTACGGTCGAACCGCTTGTGACTCCGGGATCAAACGAACAAAACGCATCGCCATTCCCCCGCCCGTGCTGGTCATTGCATTGGCTCGGCGCGATGAAGGCCAGTGACGGAACATTCCCGCTCGCCAAGTCGGCGAAAAGGCCATGTTGGCCGGCAAATCCGACGATGTTATTCAGGCTATTATTCCGTTGCCATCCTTCCTGGACGGTCTTGAAGTATGCAAAGGGATTGTGCTTGACTGCGTACGCCTGCACCACATTCGCGGTCGTCAGTGGCGCGAGGGTCGTGAAGTTGGTTAGGTTGCTGACTGCTCCGTTGCTGAAATTGACGCCGAAAACGGGACCGAGTGGAAGGTCCTCTTGGTAGCTCTTCCAACTTAACCCGGCCTCTACGAGTTGGTCAGCAATGGACTTACCAACGGTTGACGCGGCCGGCACCGACCTCACGCCGTCGACGTCCGCGAGGTAATTAAACACGCCAGGAGTTATCTCATTCCAGTTATCAACGGCAGGCGTATCGGCATCCTTACCCGTCCCGGCGATTGGGCAGACGGTACCAGTTTCGATCCGAACCCCGCTGGGCGGAGTGCCAGCGCTATCAGCGTTGACAATCCCGCTCTCGATATTCGGCGAGCAGCTAGTGCTGCCCCAATTGGGCGCATTGTCACTGCGGATGCCGAAATTCGAGCCACCGACAATCTCCAGGTAGTTCGTAAGACTGGGATGCCCGATGGCGAAGTAGTTGGTCGCTAGATGCACTTTACCGCTTGCGATTAGGCCGTTTAGGTACGGTTCGTTCGGATTGTCAATGATCTGCTGGTACCCGTGGTTCTCCATCATGATTACGAACACGTGGTCCAAATGCGGAAGAGTATTAGGAACATCGCGCTCTTGAGCGCGTACAGTTGCAGCCATTGCTGCTACAAATAGACACAAAATTGCGGCCTTTCTTATCATATCAACGACCTCTCTTTTCAACCTAGGCTTCGTCGGAACGTCAGCGCGCGGTGGCTGGCTCGACGGCACCGTACGTTAGTAGGGGATTGTTGCGGAGTCATTACAACGAAGTTGCCTTTGGGTGAAGGTCAGCCCGACTTGAGCCTCTTACCAAACGAAAGGCCGGCCGCGGCCAAAGTGAAACGACGCCCTCAACCGAGTCCCATAACCATCACTCCCGCAGGTATCGCTTGTGGGTCTTTCAAATTATGCAATCGCCCTCGATTCTGCGATTGCTTACCCGAAGCTGATGACGAAGCTCATCCCGGTTTCGCCGGGATTACGCGGGTACGAGTTTCGGGACCCGTGGGTTCGAACGCAATTTGCGCACATGTTGCGAGCGCTTGAACAGCGGGCGACCAGTTCCCCGCTGTCCCGATTCCCGCGCGTTGTGCAGATGCAACCCGGAAGATTTCCCTATGTCCCTGCACTATCCGCCATAGGATGTCGGTCTAAAATTGGCAGCCGCAAGCTGAGTCATCATATCCAGAACATTGCCGCCCAGCACACTCCAACTGACATCAATTGAAACTGCAAGAGTACCGCGCCGCCAGCTGGGCAGGTCGGCGACGCGGTAGAAAGAGCTTTATTCCAATTGTTCGGCTGCGCGGCGTTCTTCACGCTGGGCGGGAAGTCGCCACCGCGGTTCGGGTTAACGGCGAACCCTGAGACTGATGGTCGTGGTGTGGCTCAGGGAGCCCGAAACACCCGTAATTGTTACTGTCCTCGTTCCCGTGGTCACCCTGCTGCTGGCCGTCAACGTGAGCGTGCTTGTGCCGCTTGCGGGGTTCGGGCTGAACGACGCCGTAACACCGCTGCCCAAGCCGCTGGCAGACAGGGTGACGCTTCCGGTGAAGCCGTTGGACGGAGTGATCGTGATCGTCGTCGTGCCCTGCGATGACCGATGGATTGACAAGCTGGCCGGTGACGCGGAAAGCGTGAAGTTGCCAGACCCACGGGCGGTCACCGTTAGAGATACCGTGGCCGTTTGCGTAATGCCTCCGCCAATGCCGGTGACAGTGATTGAGTAAGAGCCGGTCGCGGTCGTCGAGGCCACCGTCATGGTCATGGTCGAACCGCCGGAGCCTGGCGCGGGGCTGGACGCGGTACTGAAGCTCACAGTCACGCCTGTCGGCTGTCCACTCGCGGACAAGCTGACGGCCGAGTCAAAGCCACCTGAGGTGGCGGTCGTGATCGTCGATGTTCCATTGTTACCCTGCACCACGGCGACCGAAGAGGGCGAGGCAGAAATGGTGAAGTTGGGAGTCGTCGACGATGGTGCAAGGGCATTAATCAAGCCGGTGCCGTTCGGGCTGCCCCAACCGGTCGCCAAATCGTAGCCGGTTGTTGCCGAATAGCCGTTGTTGTTGCCGCCGGTGATGTCGTGGAAATCGGCGGTATAGCCTGAACCCAGGCCGAGCTGATAAAGGGCCGGATTAATGAAGCCGAGCGGCGCATTGCCGTTGGCTACCGCCTGTTGATTGACCAGTGCAAGGTAACCGGCCCACATGGGAGCTGCAAAACTTGTCCCGCCATATGAGTTTGCAGTGCAAGAGGTTTGGTCAGCGCAAACGTAAAAAGTAAAATTCGCGTTTGCCGAAACGTCCGGGCCATGGCGAAAGGTCTTGGAACAGCTGGAGCAGCCGCTGGCCGCAGCCGTCTGCCAGGAGGGAATCGCATACCCGTCGGGTGAAATGCCGCCGCCACCGTCGACCCAAGCGGTTTCCGAACTCCAGCGACCGCCGGCGCCGCTTGTCGTCAAGTCCGTGCCGCCGACCGATGTGACGTACACATCGTCCGCCGGGTAAATCTGGAAAATTTTATGTAGCGGGCCACATCTTCCTGTGGCGATGAACGTTATGTGGCGCTGACTTTGATAGGCGATCTAGCCAAGCGAAATTTTGCAGAAAGCACCACATAATCTGAAACGTGCCTCCAGTCTGATCCTTGTATTGGCATTGGTCTTCATTGCATTTGTGGCCCGATATCTTTTGCGGGTGCAACTTTATCGGTTACCCCGTTAGGTACTAGGCAGTCCCACGGGCTGTTTGCGATCTTCTGAGCAGGTGAGAGCGCCGTTAGTTTTCAGAAAAGATTCTGGCTTGAGGCACACGCGAGTCAGCAAGACTTACGTCCAACACGAAAATGGATTGCCCCACAGTGAGGACTAGCAGCCGCTTTCCATCTTCTGAGAAATGCGTGTACACGGGCGGCTCGGAGAACAAGTATTCGTCCTTCTTGGTCCCGGCTCTAAGGTCATATAGTCCTAAACGATTTCCGTCGACCGCTGCGAGAAGGTCTGAGGCCGCGGATGCCGAGACATAACGACCAAATACCCGCGCTTGGATTTCACCAGTAGAGAGCGAATACACGGTCACCCGGGTTTCGTCTCTCACGCAGATTAGGAAATCACCGACCGAGAACACGGAATCGAAGCTCGCCGGTCCACCCACGCGCACCAGAGCAGTGCCAACACTTTTGCCCGAAGCGGCCTCGAGCACCTCGAAGACGGCGGCGGCGGCATTTATGGTGAGCTTCGCGGCATCCATCTGCCTCTTCAAAGCCGGATAGCGTTTTGCTAGGGCTTGGCCACCGCTCTCCATCGCCGTCCATCCGATCGCTACACGCTCCCCCTGAGGGTCAGGATACGGGATGGGCGGATCGTACCAAGTCGCCACGGGGAACTGCCCAACCCCTGTGAGCGTGGCCGCGTGATGCACCCATTTTCTAACCCACAACTCTCGCCCGGTCTTCAGATCGAGGGCGCGCAATTTGTCTCTTGCTGGGTGGCTGAAGGTTTGTTCCAGGGCGAAAAGCGCCGGACCAGCTAAGCGCGTGTCCGATACTGTGAGTCGTGGATCGGACTTGAATGTTGGAGACCAAATGTCTGTGGCGGTTTCACCTTTTGGATTCACCTTCTTTATCGCCGTTGTCGAACCATCTTCGCTGGACTCCGCGATATATAGTTCGTCATCTCCTGCAAACCAAGCACCGGTTAGTTGCTTGAAGGGTGCAAGTTGATTTCCCGTGGCAGTGAGAAAAAGGCCGGCATCACCTCGGGTACCGATAACAATGTCTTCGAGGTTCGATGAGGCATTGGCGACACGAAGCGTGGGAAGCCAAGGTGGGGGAAGAATGGTTCTGGCCTCAAGCTTATCATCCGCAACGTTGGCCAGCGTGACCTCACCCTGCCGGGAATATACCGCGAGCGTTCCTCCTGTGATGTCCATCAGTGCATCTTCCTGCGCCTTTAGAACCCTGCCCGAATCCACGTCGAACAGGCGGACTTCGTCCGGCTTGTCGTTACGCCGAGCGATCAGGTATCTCGACTGCGTCGTGGCTGTAGCAGCGCGGGCCGCAAGGGGAAGTTTGGTTAGGAGCCGGCCTCCTGGAAACTGCGCAATTTGCGACTTCTCGGGATCGTCCGGGTCGAGAACAGCAATCTGATCGGGTGTCACAAAACAGATCGCCGCGTTCCAACGATTCCTAATGATTCCTGGGCAGCTGATTTTTCGCCTGGCGTTGACATCCACGCAGACCGTGCTTCTGTGGAGACGATTGAGCACAAGAAAGCGCGTTTCGGGCGAGAACAGAAAGCGAACGCCAAATAGTTCCCGATCCGCTAAGTCCTCGAGGGTATTAACCCCGCGGTATCCCAAGGGCTCAGCGTAAGCCGTGCCTTCGTTTCTCGGAACGAATTCAGCGTAAGCGTTGCCTTCGGTTCTCGGAACGAATTCTATTCCAGCAGCCATCTTTTCCTGGTCAGTAAATGCCGGCTCAGCAAACACCCGCTCGCCCGTGTCCGTTTTATACAGTTCCAGAACAAGTGAGGGATCAAGACATGCGGCGAGCTCGCCATGGAGCGATAGCTCGGAGCCGAGGCATCCATCCCGCGTCTTCAGAATTCGCTCGTCCAATTTCCGGTTATCTGCTAAGTTCCACCGCGTAATCACGAGACTTCGCG
>Ga0207144_1119_pt1 | contig 14687 bp, 7 predicted proteins | sample Alteio_BWMinHeat_FD_153583 | JGI IMG/M metagenome (GOLD analysis project Ga0207144, IMG submission 153583) | Enriched cells from forest soil in Barre Woods Harvard Forest LTER site, Petersham, Massachusetts, United States -... | ecosystem: Environmental > Terrestrial > Soil > Temperate forest >...
CATTTGACCTTTGACCCGATATAGCTCTTCTTCTTTTTCTTCCTGCCCAGGGCAAAAAGGGCAAGTCGGCTCTATTTTGGAACCCGCATTAGTTCTTTTGGATCTTCGGGGAGCCAAGACAACCCATTTACCGTTTAACTGGTTTTGTAAAAATTTAAATTCCGCCACTAATTTAGTTTAGAATCTTTTAGATAAAAATTGCAATAGTGCAGGGGTGGAGTTTTACAAAACTCCTTAAACACACCTTGACATAATATATTAATATATGGTATACATTAAACATATGATAAGAACACAAGTATATTTATCAACTCAGTTATATCAAGAGATTGATATAGTTGCAAAAAAAGAGAAGAAAGCAGCAGCTCAAGTTGTGCGTGAACTTCTTGAAGAAGGTTTATCGGTGAAAAAAAAGCAAAATAGCAGCATTGGCAGAGGGCTTCTTGCGCTTTCCAAAGTAAATGCGTATGGACCAAAAGATTTATCTGAAAAGATTGACGATTATCTCTACACAGAATGAAAACCATAATTATTGCTGACTCAAGCGGTCTTATTTCACTTGTCTCTGGCACCGACCGGAATCATCAAAAAGCTTTAGAAATAAGTCAAGATCTATCTCAAGCCAAAGGATCAATTATTATTCCAGGTGACGTTTTTAGCGAAACGCTTAATATTGCCGGCAAGAAACTAGGACATTCTGTGGCTATCGGTACGGCAGAAATACTGGCGACACTAGGAACATTTCTTGTTGTTGATTCAGATGAGAAAGTACGAGAGGAAGCGCTTTTACTTTTTAAAAAACTACCTGAATCAGTCAGCTTTACGGATTGTATTGTTATGGCAACTGCAGACCGTTACAAAACAAAAGAAATCTTTGGCTTTGATGAAGCTTTTCATAAGAATGGATATAAACGAATTGGACTAGATAACGCATAAATGTTATGGGAACAGTAATTCTGAAGGACTGGATGGTAGCTTGTGTTCAAAATAGAATATAGTTTTTAATCCACCACCTCAATTAAATCATTTAAAAAAATCCGAGGGAAAGTATTCTATCTGGCGTCCTTGGGAAATAGCTAAGGCTATAAAAGATATTCCAATGGGTTTATCTGAGGAGGACGAGATAACCTATGGAGTCTAAATTTACTCATATTAAGGTTGTTATACGAACTATCTTTTGAGATAATAATGATATGCTAAGAAAGAGAAAAATCAGACTTCCTGAATTTTTGCGTTCATATTTTTGGGATGTAAAATTTGAGGATATTGAGATCGGAAAGAGTTCTTTTTTTATCATAAAGCGAGTATTAGATAGAGGAAATCTAACTGATATTCGTTGGTTAATAAAGACATATGGAAGAGAAGAAATAAAAAAAGTAGTTTTGGGGACAAGGGATTTAGCACGGCCAACTGGCAATTTTTGGGCAGACATACTGGGGGTTGATAAAAAGGAGGTACCATGTTTACAAAAACCTTACTTCCCGATACACTTCGGACTATCAAGCTAGTTTCGGACTTTTCTGAAATTCAAAAAGCATACCTCGCGGGTGACACTGCTTTAGCGCTTCAGATTGGACATCGAATTTCTGTTGACCTCGATTTTTTTACACAAGAACAATTTAATGAAGCAGAATTATCTGCAAAACTAGGAACTCATTCAGAGTTTGTTCAAGCAGGGACTGCACAATGGATTGTATGGGAAAATATTAATGATACGAAGTTCAGTATATTCTACTACAAATATCCGCTACTTAAGGAGACTGTGCCATTTGAGGGGCTTCGTTTAGCAAGCCTAACAGACATTGCCGCTATGAAAATTCATGCAATCGAAGATCGCGGAACAAAAAGAGATTTTGTGGATGTTTATTTTCTATCAAAACAATTTACGCTTGAGGAAATGCTTGAGTTTTATCAAAAAAAATATGGAGTTCTTGAAAACCATTTCTATGCGATATTGCGTTCACTTGACTATTTTGAGGATGCTGAGAAAGAGAGTGAAATGCCTAATATGTTAGTTGAGGTAAATTGGGAAGAAGTAAAAGAGTATTTTTGCGAAGAAACAAAACGTTTAAGCGTAAAACATCTTAAGATTTGAAAAGTAAGAAGATATCAGTCGAAAATTTAAAACCTCTCCTTGAAAACAAGCTTCACGAATTCTATCAAAGCTAGTTGGCGTTTCAAACGCCATGGCTCTTTAATAAGTCGGTATAACCACTCAAATCCTATTGCGCGCACTATTAAAGGAGCTCTTTTTACTTCCCCACTTAGATAATCAAAAGCTCCCCCAACTCCCATTGCCGCTTTTACAGGAATTTTGTTAAGATTTTCATAAATCCACTCCTCTTGCTTAGGATGACCAAATGCCACAAACAAAATATCAATCTCAGGATTATCAAGCATTAATTTTGGATTATGCACTGTTTTTTGTTTTAGCTTATCAACACTTGCTGGTTTGTACTTATTGGCTGATTCTTGTTTAACAAACCCATCTTGGCTCCATTCCTCGGCTATAAAAACAATATTTAGATGAGGGTACTTCTTTTTTAAGCAATCGGCAGCCTTTCTTGCTATTTCTCTTCTACCACCCAAAAAGCCCATGGATATAGGATTTCTTACAGTGCTCTTACATAGCATTTCTAGAAAGTCTACACCGGGAATCCTCTCTCTAAACGGTTTAGCCATGAAAATACTTGCCAAAAATAGCCCTGCACCATCCGGTAGTGCAACTTCAGCGTTATTTAGGATATTTTTGTATTTTGGATGTTTATTGGCATATACCAAAATTTCAGGATTTGGGGTAACAATATAAAATTTTGGAGCGATTCTTAGTCGCTGTAGTATATACTCCAAGATATTTTCTGCTGTTTCATTGGTAATACCAACTCCAAGTACATTATTTTTTGTTAACATATTTCACAAATAACTATAAACATAAAAATAAAAAACAATAATGATCAAAACTTACTTTTTGTATACAAATCATATGCAAAATTTAGCCATTAAATACATGCTTTAGCTTCAAAATTATGTCTAAATTTATTATTTTTTATTTTCAATATTATATTAATCAATAAATTGTGAAACATTTTCTAATTCTTTGCAAATATCAATTAAAAATTCACAATTTTTCTGTTTTACAGGACTTAATTAAAATATAAAAATTTTACTTCTTGTTTATGCTTCTTTTATAAAGTTCTATATTTTCCATTGCTACTCCTGTTCCACGGGCTACACACAAGAGAGCATCTTCAGCAACATGACAAGGAACGCCTGTAAGATCGGTCATGAGTCTATCAAGATTGGTTAGAAGAGAACTACCTCCTGACATGACAATACCCTTATCAATAATGTCACTTGCAAGCTCAGGTGGACATTGTTCAAGTACTTCCTTAACACCTTTGACTATTTCAAAAAGAGTCGGCTTTATAGCCTCATTCACTTGCGCTTCATTTAAAATAATTGTCCGTGGCAATCCGGTAATATTGTCTCTTCCCCTAACTTCCATTGATTTCAATTTATCGCTTGCTCCTTCTTTGACAACCGCATTACCAATTTCAATCTTAATAGTCTCGGCGGTTGTCTCACCAACAAGCAAATTAAATTTTTTCTTAGTATAATTCGCAATAGCTTCATCAATTTTATTCCCAGCTGTTCTAACTGAGCTATGGACTACAACTCCACCCAGGGAAATAACAGCCGATTCTGTTGACCCACCACCCACATTGACAATCATGTGCCCCGCAGCTTGCGCTATGGGTATCTTAGCCCCGATAGCAGCTGCAAGAGGCTCATCAATAAGATAGGCAATCTTGGCTCCTGCCTGCATAGTTGCATCCAAAACTGCTCTTCTTTCAACTTGCGTTACTCCTGATGGTATGCAGACCATAACCTCAGGTTTAAAAAAGCGCGCTCTTCCACAAACTTTATCGATAAAATAAGAAAGCATGGCTTCTGTTATTGTATAATCCGCTATCACACCATCTCTTAATGGTCGTAAAGCGGTCACATTTCCAGGAGTCCGGCCAAGCATTTCTTTTGCCTCTTTACCAACCGCAACTACTCTATTTTCCTCAGCAGTAACTGCAACAACTGTTGGTTCATTAAGAACAATCCCCTCACCGACAACATAAACCAGCGTATTGGCAGTACCAAGATCTATTCCTATTCTTTTGGTTGTTGGTAATGAAAAATTCATGTAAATTTTTAATTTTCAGTTTTTCAATCAAATTAAAATGAAAAGTGTTTTAAGATATTGAAGAATTGAAAATTCAATAAATATTTAAATTAATATATCAATCTATCCTGTTTCTATATCAATTTTACCCCTAGGCTTGTTAACTTTATTATAGCAATACATATTTGAGTTGCAAGGGCTAGTTTGAGAGAGTATAATTGCAAGCAATACTATGAAGAAAAAATCAATTCAATCTTCTATTCAAGCTCATGAACTAACAAATTCATCAATGCCTTCTGTATTAGATAATTCTCCAGTTATCGAAAAATCTTCTACCAAAAAACAACTTGTTTTTTCCTTTACACTTTTAACTTTTCTTGTATTGGCTACTATTTTTGCAATTCTTTACGCAAGAGGTTATAGATTGCTTGTCAGTAAAGGCTCTCCAACTGTATCCAAAACTGGTATCCTGAACGTGACAAGCGCGCCAAACAGTGCACAAGTATATATAGATGGACATTTAACAGGAACTACTGCTAGCACTATCAATCTTCCTCCAAACAAATATACTGTAAAAGTAACTAAAGATGGATATTATGACTGGCAAAAAGATGTTCAGATTCAAACTGAGGTAGTTACATCTATTGATGCATTACTTTTCCCAAATAGCCCAACGCTTCAGAGCATTTCAACTTTTGGCGTAGAGCAAGCGCTTGTTGATCCATCCGGTAGCAAGCTTGCTTTTAAAATAGCCTCACAGTCAGCCCGAAAAAACGGTATCTATGTCTTTAATATGACTAGTCGGAATCTACCAATACTTGCAGGACAAAGCAGCTCAACTCAAATAGTTGACGATACTGTGGATAATTTTTCTGGAAGCCTGTTGACCTGGTCACCTGATGGAACTCAATTATTAGCCTCCATCTCAGCAACAATTGATAATTCAAATCCTGATCAAGCTCTAAGCCCCTCAGTACTTAGAAGTAGCACTGGATCTTCTACCTACTATCTTTTAAAAACAGACAGTTTTAACGATACGCCTCAGGATGTAACTGCAACAATCAGCGATCTGTTTGACACCTGGAAAAACCAACGCCTTGATAAAGAACAAGCACTTATAAAATCATTAAAACCAAAGGTTCAACAATTTTCAAGAGACAATTTCCATATTCTTTCATGGTCGCCTGATGAAACCAAAATCCTTTATCAGGCCTCACAGTCAGCCCAAATGCCCATATTTATCACTCCCCGGCGGATTGGAAACAATCTGTTGTATGAAAGACGGGATTTGAAAAAAGGTGCTATTTACGTTTACGACATAACTGAGGATATAAATACAAGAATCGTTGACACAATTGATCAAATCTGCACTGAAACTGATTCAAGTTGCATAAGTAGCGCAAATCCTCCCCTACAACTTAATCCTTTTACCTGGTTTCCTGATTCCGGGCATCTGGTCTATGTCAATAACCATAAGATTCAAATCATTGAGGATGATGGGTCTAATATGACAACTATTTACGCAGGTCCTTTTATTGGGAACTACGTCTACCCTTGGCCAGATGGTTCTAAAATTGTAATTTTAACCAATCTTAATAATCCCTCAGTATCCCCCACGCTTTATACAATTGGACTAAAGTAGATCAAAGTATATATTAAGTTATCAGTTGATTTGGGTGTTATTACTAGCATTTAAAATGATTTTAATTTGCTATAAAAATCGGCTTAGGAAAAAGTTTTAATTTTTCAAAAAAAGGTTGTGAAAATATTAAAAAACACAAGTTTTTTTCTATCGTTAATCTCTAATCATATTTGCCTATTTTTAATTATTAATTGCTTCACAACCCCATAATAACAATTTTTGAGGCTAAAATATGTGAAAAGAATGAAAACATAATATGAACAAAAAAAAGAGTTTGTGACTTGACAAATGTATTAATATATGTAGTAATTAAATAACAGACAAACCTGTACATTTAAAATCAATGTCTAGGTTCAATGTCTAGGTTTAGATTATCTGCCCATATGGACAATCAGTTATTAACCGTCAAAGAAGTATCATCAATCTTAAATGTTTCCATAAAAACACTTCATAGATGGGAAGAAAAAGGTATAATCAAACCTCAAAGAACCAAGGGTAATCAAAGACGTTACACTTTCTCTGACATACAAGAATTAAAGCTTAAGCAGGAGTTAAAAGGCAAAGAATCGACAGAAAAAACTGCTATTTCAGAAGCTCTGACCCCTCAGCCAAAAAGCTCTTATACTCCTCAGCCTTTAAACACTTTCGAAGCTAATCAGGATCTTACAAGTTATACTCAATATCCAGGTTATTTAAACGACTCAAAACCAAGTTCAAAGTCAAAAAGACAGAAAGTAAACTTTCTCTTTTTAGGGCTAATTGCTCTTGGAGTAATTGGTCTAGTCGCAGCAGGGTCAGGATACCTCCCCACTCTTATCGGTGGTGCAAATAAACAGATGGCCCAAAACAGTGAATCTAATTCAACAACAAACCAAGTCCTTGGAGATACAGTAAAAACTCAGAGCTTAAATGGAAAAATATTCATTAACATCCCGGCGATAATTAATAACAAATTGACAGTAAATGGAGACGCTTCAGTTAGCGGTAATCTTACTGCACCAAATATACTTTATAGAGTCAAAGCGGGTCAAAATATATCAATAAGTGGCGATCTTCAAAATCCGACAATTTCGGCAACCAGTTCTGGTGTCCAATCGCTTCAAGGAAAGACTGGAGATTTAACCTTAACTGCTGGAACAGACATAACTCTTAATGGCTTACAAATCGGTTTAACTAATTCCTCCCTAAGTGTAAATACCGGTGCAGGACTTTCAGGCGGAGGAAACGTCGCATTAGGTGGGTCTATTAACCTTGTTAATACCGGTGTAACATCTCTAGCAGGAACTACCAATCAAGTAAATGTAAGCAGCTCAACAGGAGATGTAACCCTCTCGCTTCCCCAGAATATCGATACTGGTGCGTCACCTACTTTTAGTACTTTAAATTTAAGTAGCAATACTAATGATTTGGTGTTAGGAACAACCCACACAGGAACTATAACACTTGGTAGTCTTTCAGCCAATCAAACCTATACTTTTCCTGATCTAACTGGAACAATCTGTTTATCAACCGGGAACTGTGCAGGAGCAGGTAATGGTGTAACAACAACTGGCGGAACAACTAATAGACTTGCAAAATTCACAGCTTCTCAAGTAATTGCAAACGCTAGCATTAATGATTTAGCTTCTTCAGTTGCAGTAACAATTGATGCAACTGGTAAGGTCGGAATAGGTACAGCTACCCCTGATAGTTTGCTTAATGTTGCCGGATCACTTCATGCAACAGGAGCTACGACTCTTGATTCAACTCTCTCAATCGGAGGAGCAACAACAATTGCCTCAGGTGGTTTAGTAGTCCACGGAGGCATTAACAATTCATCAAGTGGTATAACAAATGCTGGCGCAATTACGGGTGCAACAGGATTTACGTCAACTGGAACCATAACTTTTGGCAGCTTCTCAACAGGAATTGTACATTCCGATGCAGGAGGAGTACTTTCCTCAGGTCCTATTAATTTAACGAGTTCTGACGTATCGGGAGTATTACCAGCAACCTCTGGAGGAACAGGACTTTCCTCATATTTAAGAGGAGACATGATTTATTCCTCAGCTGCAAATACGCTATCAGTCTTAGGTATTGGAGGAGCTGATCAAGTTTTGTCAGTAGATCCTAGTGGTGTTCCTGCCTGGACTACTATAACCGGTTCTGGTGGACTATGTAATGATTGTCTTATAAATAATCCTGGCTCAACTCAAACTCTCGCCCCAACCGGTTCTGCAACTACAGGATTATCTATAAGACAGACTTCGACAGCATCACCAAGCGTAGATATTTTTAACGTTACGTCTAGTAATGGTGCAACAAAATACTTAAGGGTTGATCAAAGCGGCAATATCACGGTTGGGAATGGAACTGTTGGTACTGGCATCTTTAACGTATCGGCTGCTAATACAGATCCTATTGCAATTTCTCCTGCTGCATTAAGTGGCAGTGCATTTACGGGAACTATTACCTCAGCTACATTAAGTCAAGCTAGAACGTGGACTTTTCCTGACAACACAGGAACTGTCTGTTTATCAGCAGGTAATTGTAATGGCTTAGGAAGTAATCTTAGTGGATCAGGAACAAACAACTTCGTCACTAAGTGGACAGGTACTTTTTCCCTTGGTAACTCGCTTATATTTGATAATGGAACATCTGTCGGGATTGGGACAACTTCTCCAAGCCATACGCTAGAGGTTAATGGTACGTTTAATTCTGTTGGTGCCGCAACGCTTTCATCAACTCTTGGAGTAACAGGCGCAACCACGCTTTCATCAACTCTTGGAGTAACAGGAGCTACAACATTGTCGTCAACGTTGAATGTAACAGGCGCAACCACGCTTTCATCAACTCTTGGAGTAACAGGTGGAACAACGATTGGTGGAACTCTTAGTGATAATGGTTTAGGCAATTCTTACTTTTCGGGTAATCTTGGTATCGGTACAATCACACCTTCGGGTAATCTTGATGTACGTCAAATCGCAGATGGAAATACAGCAATATACTCAAAGCGATTTACTGATACCTCACCAACAGGAAATTTCATAGATTTTCAAAATAATGCAGCGAATACAGATCTATTTAAGGTTGATATTAATGGAAATGTTACTGCAGCAGGCAGTATAACTGGTTCCTCCTCTTCCTACGCTCAAGGCAGTGTTATTTTCGCAGGTGCGAATGGGCTTTTAACTCAAAATAATGCCAATTTCTTCTGGGATAATACCAATAACAGACTGGGGCTTGGAACGAGTAGTCCAGGGACAACTCTTGATGTTACAGGGGCAGGGAGATTCTCATCAGATCTTGGAGTCAACGGAGGAAATCTCACTACAACTGCCGCAACCGGAAATTTATTTAATGTCACACCAACTACTGTGAATATTGCTGGTGGAGCATCTACAGTAAACATAGGGCCAGGTGGTGCAACAGCAACCTCTGTAAATATAGCAGGTGGATCAGGTGCAACAGGATGCACAATTGATGGAGCAACAGGAAATTTAACATGTACAGGGAATATAACAGGTAGTACATCGGGCACTCAAGGTTATTGGCAGAGAAGTGGTACTACGCTCTCCCCCACTACAGCCGGAGATAATATAACAACAAGTGGAAATATCTCAACAACTGGATCAGGAACTGGAACCTTTGCAGGACTCCTTACAGCATCAAACGGTTTTACTCAAACAACAGGAGCACTGAATCTGACATCAACATCTGGTGCTGTTGGTTTAACTCTTTCCTCATCAACCACAGCTTTTAATGTTAATTCGGGATTATTCAACATTGACACAACTAATAATAGGGTGGGAATTGGCACAACAACTCCATTTAGTAAATTAGATGTTTCAGGTTCTATAAACTCTATTCATGTTTCCGCAGACACTTCCGATACTGGAGGATATATCGATACTAATGGAACAACTGCTCTTTACCTAGCCGGTGGTGCAAAATATAATAGCGGTGGATACGTATATACCGCAAAGGCTGCGGTAGCAAGCTCAATAGTCCAAGAAAGCGGAGTAATTCGATTTAATACTGATACTGGTTTAACTGCAGGAAATACTTTTACTGCAACTGAGAGAATGAGAATTAGCAGTAATGGAAATGTTAGTATTGGAACTACCACCTCAACACTCGGCAATCTTGATATTAGGCAATTAGCCAACAATAATACAACAATTTACTCAAGGCGATTTACCGATACTTCTCCTACAGGAAATTTTATAGATTTTCAGAACAATGCTGGAAATACAGATCTATTTAAGGTTGATATTAATGGAAATGTTACTGCAGCTGGTACTATATCAGGACCAACTGGTTCATATACTCAGGGAAGTGTAATATTTGCTGGAGCATCAGGTGTACTATCTCAAAACAATGCAAACTTCTTCTGGGATAATACGAATAATAGATTAGGTATTGGAACCACAGGACCAAATGAAAAACTGCAAATAGTATCAGGCAATATTCTGCTTGATAATAATTTCGCGTATGAACTTAAGGATTCCTCTGGAAGTAGTCGCTCTTTTGGATCTATCAGCCCGGGTAATAATCTTGAAATCGGTCCTACTGGAAGTATTAATCGTACCGATATATACGGTGGTGGCAGTAATGCCTTAACAATAAATTCTTCTGGCCAAGTAGGAGTTGATGTTCTGGCGCCTACTTCATTGCTTACTGTATTTGGAACAGCAACAGGTACTCCAAACAATTTTGGAGATATTTTCAGAATTCAAGGTGGAACATTTACTGATAATGCAACAGCAATAAATGGTACAGCAACCCAATATTATCAAAATTCATTTGGCGCTATAACGTTAGCAGCAAGTAATACTGGAGTAACAACTACAACTGCTGCAAACCTTGTAATAAGTGGTGCACCTATTGCTGGAACAAATGAGACGATAACTAATTCTGTTGGATTATTAATTGGAGCATCAAACGTTACATCAAGTGTTACTAATTCCTATGGTCTTCAAGTTAATGCCCCAACAGGTGCTACTAATAATTATGCGGCGGCGCTAAATGGAGGATTTGTTGGAATAAACACAAACTCACCTACGGCTTGGCTTCATATTTCTCCATCGCCATTTTCAGGAGCTCCCTCAGTTAATGTAGGTAATATATTACGTGTAGGATCAACTACCTTTACAGATAACAATACTGCTACATCAGGAACTGCTGCTCAGAGTGTCCTTAATAGTTTTGGATTCGCAACACTTGCTGCCACAAACACAGGTGTAATCACTACAAATGCAATATCTCTTAATATTACCTCAGCACCAACTGCAGGAACCAATGAGACTATTACAAATTCTACAGCACTAAATATTACAGGAGCAGGAATCTCTGGAGTAACCAATTCTTATGGATTGCAGGTTAATGCTCAAACTGGCGCAACCAATAACTATGCTGCTACATTTGCTGGAGGAAATGTAGGGATAGGAACAGTTTCGCCCGCTGCAAGATTAGATATAAGAGCACTAACAACGACTAATGCTTTAGATATTCATGCAGCTGATTTTACAGCTTATGCCCAACGGTGGTTTAATGATACCTATAGCGCAAGTACTCCTGGAGGAGTTGCAACCATAGATAATTCTGGCAATATGGTCATGGGAACCAACGGTAGTACAGATTTAAGTCTTATAACTAATGGCGCTACTAGAGTAACACTAAAAGCAACCACAGGTAATCTTGGTATAGGTACCACCATCCCAGCTGCTAAGCTAGCTATCCAAGGAACAAACAGTATTGCAACACTTGGTAGTGAGCTTGTAACAAGTCAAGACTTCACAAGTGCAAACTGGACAAACTGTAATGGTGGAGCAGGTGGATGGACCGGTACTTCATCACAAACTACACACAATATTGGAAATACTACAGCTTGTAGTAGTAACTCGGGTAACTTTACAGTAACCAACGGTACGACCTATCAAGTCAGCTTTACAATCTCTAATTCACCAACAACTGGAGAGTTTGTAACACCTAGTCTTGGTGGAACAGCAGGACAGAAGGTTACTGGAAGTGGTGTAAATGAAACACAACTTATTAAAGCTGGTGCAACAGGAATATTAACATTTACACCAACTAGCAACTGGAATGGAGTTATAACATCAGTATCTGTCAAGGCAGTTACTGCAAGTAATGCCCTTGCTCAAATATTAAACAGTGATGGTACAGTTGGGATTGAAGCCAGGTCAGGTGGTAGCAACTTATTTAATACCTTCGCTGGGTTTAATGCAGGACAATCCAATACCACTGGAGTCGATAATGAAGCTTTTGGTTACCAGGCACTACTGAGCAATACTACTGGCAATAACAACACTGCCAATGGCCTTCAAGCACTCGAGTTTAACACAACTGGAAATAACAACACCGGCTTTGGTTACGAGGCACTCCAGCTTAACACAACTGGAAATAACAACACCGGCTTTGGTTACGAGGCACTCGAGCTTAACACTACCGGAGGAAGCAACACTGCAGTTGGACTCCAGGCTCTACTTAATAACGCTAATGGATTTAACAACACAGCAATTGGGCATGCTGCACTTTTTAGCAACACTACTGGAGGAAGCAACACTGCAGTTGGCCGTGTTGCTCTTGAGTTTAACACTACTGGAATTAACAACACTGCTATAGGAAACAACGCTCTATTAAACAATACTACCGGGTCCAGCAATACTGCAGTTGGTCTCCAAGCCCTTCAATCCAATACTACCGGGTTCAGCAACACTGCAGTTGGAAATGTCGCTGGCTTTCAAGATCCTATCGTTGCGAGCTTTAAAACTCTTGTCAACCTAAGTAATTCATCAGTCTTCGGTTATGGTTCTCAAGTTCAAGCTAGCAATAGTTTGATCCTAGGTGGACAAGGCTTAAATCAAGAAAATGTAGGAATTGGTACAACAAGCCCTACAAATCTATTTAGTGTTTCACCAGATCAATATGATACTGGTACTGCAAATGTTTCATCAGGAAGTCCTAATGTTACAAATGGTACTGGTGCAACACCTACTTGGACTAGTGCAATGATTGGAAGTGAGTTAATATTTTCAGACGGTACGAAATACACCATATCAGCCGTACCAACTTCAACAACTATTACCCTTAGTACAAATGCAGGAACAACTGAAACAAACTCAAATTATAGAATACAGCTTCCCGCTTTACAGGTTCTTGCAAGTGGAAATGTGGGGATTGGAACAACTACACCAACCGGACAATTGCAAATTGTTACTAATTCTGGCCAACAGCGTTTTCGTATGAATGCTAACGATCCAACAGCAGATGCTGGAATGACAATGGATAATGATCTTGGTCAAGGTTTTCTTATCTCTGCAGCGGGTTCAACAAATGCAGGCACTCGTTATGGATTAAATAATGCTAGTAGGAGCCTTATAGAAGCCCAGGGTGCATCTTCTTTTATTATCGGCACCTCAACTGCTGCCCCAATAGTTTTTGGCACAAACGCACTGGAGCGTATGCGAATTGATTCAAGTGGAAATGTGGGGATTGGAACAACTAATCCTAACAACATGCTTCATATCCAATCCAGCACATTAGCTAGTGAACAAATTCAAACTGTGAGTAATACAAATGCCTCAAACCTCAGTTTGAGTAGAGGACGTGGGACTGTTGGTGCGGGTTTAGCAATTCTAAGTGGTGATATTATAGGCCAAATTTTATTTAATGGATTTAACGGTACGTCTACAAATACCGGTAGTATTATTCGATCTATTGCAACAGAAAACTTTAGTACGACTACCCAAGGGTCTGCTATAAGTTTTTTTACTACCTTAAACGGGACTGTTGGTACTCCGGAACGTATGCGTATTGACAACACCGGCAACGTCGGCATCGGCTCTACCGCGCCTGGTTCTCTTCTTACTCTTCAAGGCACTGCCCCTGTATCAATTGCAGGTAATGGAACAAATGCTACAAATATTTTTTCTATAACTGGTGGTGGTGGTGGTGCAACATCTGGTACTACTGGTCAAACAGGTGGAACAGGAGATGCAATTAGTGAAATAGCAGGTGCAGGTGGTGCATCAACAGGTGTAAGTGGTGCAAACTTTGGTGGAACAGGTGGAGGGTATACTCTGGCAGGTGGTGCAGGCGGAGCTATATCGAGTGCTACCGCAACCCCAGGAAATGGTGGAGCACTCTCCTTAACAGGTGGTGCAGGCGGAGCAGGAACTAGTACAAGTGTTAATGCTAATGGTGGCTCTATTACTTTAAATGGTGGTGCTGCAGGCACTGGAGGATCTGGTACTGCAGGAAGTATTGGAAGTGTACTGTTGCAAACTACAGGTGGCAATGTTGGGATTGGGACTTCAACTGCACTAGCACCTCTAGATCTCCTTGGTACTGCAATCGTTAACGGTGATGCACGGCGAGTTATGGTGGTACGTGATTCAACAGCATTTGCACAAGGTGTTGGTGGTGGCATAACTTTCGGTGGCAACTATGGTACTGGCCTTAGTGTCTATGATCTTGCCGGTATAAAAGGTATCAAGGAAAACGGGACTGACGGCAACAGTGCAAGCGCCCTAGTATTTATCACGCGGGCCAATGGGGGCTCGCCCACTGAGAGAATGCGTATCAGCTCAGCGGGTAATGTAGGCATCGGCAACAGTTCTCCAGCAGGTCTTCTTGATGTATCAAAAGCTATTTCAGGAACACCATCTCTTACGGGTCAGTATCTCTCTCTTTCTGCATCAACTTTAACAGACAATACAGCAGGTGGAACAAATCCAGCTAATGCCGTATTTAATAGTATTGCCTCCCCTACTCTTGCAGCAACAAATGCACAAACTACAACCAATGCATATGGACTCTATCTTGGTGGTGCACCAATAGTTGGAACAAATGAAACATTAACCAATACAA
>Ga0207144_1122_pt1 | contig 14253 bp, 12 predicted proteins | sample Alteio_BWMinHeat_FD_153583 | JGI IMG/M metagenome (GOLD analysis project Ga0207144, IMG submission 153583) | Enriched cells from forest soil in Barre Woods Harvard Forest LTER site, Petersham, Massachusetts, United States -... | ecosystem: Environmental > Terrestrial > Soil > Temperate forest >...
AGACGGAACCATTCCTCAGTGGACTGCGCAGCTTTATAGTTTCCTCCAACGGCGAAAAGGTGTTGTACCGCCAGGGGCCCGGATGGTTCATTGCCCCGACAGCAGTTGTTCCCAAGCCCGGAGAAGGCGCGCTGAATCTCGAGGGGATGGAGGTCTACACCGATCCACGCGTCGAATGGAATCAGATGTATCACGAAGTGTGGCGGATCGAGCGTGATTTCCTCTACGACCCGAACCATCACGGCCTGAGTATCGCGTCTGCGGAGAAAAAGTATGCGCCGTACCTGAAGGGGGCTGGCGGCCGAGCCGATGTCAATCATCTCTTCGAGGAAATGCTTGGCGAGATCACCATCGGGCACATGTTCATCGCCGGAGGGGACGTGCCCCAGCCGAAGAAGGTCAAAGGCGGGCTGCTCGGCGCGGACTACAAAGTGGAAAATGGGCGCTACCGCTTTACGCGTATTTTCAATGGAGAAAATTGGAATCCAGAACTGCGCGCGCCGCTGACCCAGCCGGGTGTGGACGTCAAGGTAGGAGACTATCTGTTGGAAGTTGGCGGCCGCGAAGTTCGCCCGCCGGTAGACATTTACAGCTACTTTGAAAATACCGCGGGCACGCAAATCAAAATCAAGGTCGGGCCGAACGCTGACGACAAGGACGCACGGGAAGTGACTGTGGTGCCGCTACCCAGCGAATTTCCGCTCCGCAACCTCGCTTGGGAAGAAGACAATCGCCGCAAGGTCGATCAGCTCAGCGGCGGCAAAATCGCTTACGTGCACGTGCCAGACACTGCGAACGGCGGCTTTATCAATTTCAACCGCTATTACTTTGCGCAAGTTGGCAAACCAGCTGCCGTCATTGATGAGCGCTACAACCACGGCGGCGAAATCGCGGACTACATCGTCGACATGCTCAAGCGCCCGCTGCGCAATTGCGCCATCGCGCGGGAAGGCGAGCAATTCTGTTCGCCGCTCGCGCAAATCTATGGCCCGAAGACGATGATCATCAACGAAATGTCCGGCTCGGGTGGCGATGCGCTGCCGTGGATGTTCAGACAAGACAAAGTGGGGCCGCTGGTCGGCACGCGAACCTGGGGCGGGCTGGTTGGCATCTATGGCTACCCGCCGTTGATGGATGGCGGCTTCATTACCGCTCCCCGCGTGGCGATCTTCGGACTGCACGGCGAGTGGGAAGTGGAAAACCACGGGATTGCGCCGGACATCGAAGTGGAGAATGATCCGGCGTCCGTCGCGGCTGGTCACGATCCGCAGCTCGAACGCGCCGTTCAGGTGACGCTCGAAGCGTTGCAGGGGCATCCGGTTGTAATTCCCGGGCATCCGCCCTATCCGGACTATCAGAAGAAGTGATGTAGAAAAGTTGCGTGCGATGGTGGACATCGTAGGATTGTGTCCCCAGCCTGCGGCGCGGCGAAAGGATGTGCTATTTTGTTGCGGATCCCCTCATGCCGGAACTTCCTGAAGTCGAAACAGTAGCGCGGGGCCTGCGGCGAACGATTGTGGGCCGGCGGATTCTGTCTGTGCGGCTCGGGAAAACGGATTTCATCGATGACCCGGCTGCGCTCGAACTGCATCTGCCGGGAAGACAAATCGAGGCCGTCGAGCGCTATGGGAAATTCATGCTGCTGCGGCTTTCGCCTGTCACCCGCCGAGGCTCGGCCGTTACAAACGGTGAGGCCGCGCCTGCCGCACTTCTCGTGCATCTCGGAATGACCGGGCAAATCGCGCCGAATCCGGCAGCGCAGCCCTGCGAAAAACATACTCACGCCTGTTTCTTGCTCGACGATAATCGCGAACTGCGCTATCGAGACGCGCGGCGGTTCGGGCGGCTGGCCTACCTCTCGGCAGGGCCACTGGCCGAAGAGTTGCGCTCGTTCGGAGCCGATCCGCTCGAAGTCAGTTTTGAAGAATTTGTGAAGCAAGCGCGAGCCCGGCGCGCAAGGATCAAGGCGCTACTCTTGGATCAGAGCTTCTTGAGAGGCGTGGGGAATATCTATGCGGACGAAAGCCTATGGCGCGCAAAAATTCACCCGGCGCGCCTCGGCGCGGCGCTGAAAAAGGAACAATTGAAGAAGCTGCATCGCGTGCTTCGGGAAATCCTCGAGAAAGCCATCGCGCTGCACGGCTCCTCGATCTCCGATTTTCTTGACGCCGAGGGCCAGCCGGGTGAATATCAGCGCCACCATCGCGTTTATGGGCGCGAGGGTCAGAGCTGCTACCGCTGCGCCGACTTGATCCGGCGCGCGATTGTCGCGGGGCGCAGCAGCTATTTTTGTCCCCAATGCCAGCCGGTGCCGCGGGGTTGCCCGACGCTTCCGCTGCCACGAAAGACGGCGAAGAAAGCCACCAAATAAGGGGGGCGAATGCGAGCCGTAGCGCAAAGGGTGAGCCGCGCGAGCGTGACCGTCGATGGACGGGTGACGGGCGAAATCGGCCCCGGGCTGATGATTCTGCTCGGCGTCGGCCGCGAGGACACCTCCGCGGTGGCCCGATCCATGGCGGAGAAGCTCGCGAACCTGCGCATTTTTGAAGACGACCAGGGGAAAATGAACCGCTCGCTTCTGGACGTGAAGGGCGCAGCCCTGGTCGTTTCGCAATTCACGCTATACGGCGACGCGCGCGGGCAGCGCCGGCCGAGTTTCATCTCGGCCGCTCCGCCGGAAAAAGCCAAGACGCTTTACGAAGAATTTACGGTGGCGATCGAAGGGCTTGGCGTAAACGTCGCGACAGGTGTTTTTCAGGCAATGATGTCCGTGGAGCTGGTAAATGAAGGGCCGGTCACGATCCTCCTCGACTCCGACAAGACGTTCTAACTCGGCGCGCCGCCCGAAAAGCGGCAAGAAGTGGACGAAAGCCGCGGCGCTTCGCGAGCTCAGAGAGCTTGCCGATCCAAAGGTGCGCGCGAAGCTGGCCTATTTCGGCGTAAACGTCCCGAAGGCCTATGGAATTTCGGCGCCCGTGCTTAAGGCCCTCGCGCGGCACATCGGGCGAGACCAAGAGCTAGCCGAGCAACTGTGGTCCTCCGGCATCCACGAAGCGAAAATCCTCGCCGCCTTGATCGGCGAATCTGAGAAAGTCACTGCGACGCAAATGGAGCGATGGGTGCGGGATTTCGACTCGTGGGACGTGGTCGATGCGGCTTGTTGCTATTTGTACGCAGCCGCAAAGCCCGCGTGGGAGAAAATCTACGAGTGGAGCACACGGCGCGCCGAGTTCCCTAAGCGCGCGGCATTTTCCCTGGCCGCCTATCTGAGCTATAAAGACAAAGTCGCCGAGGATGCGCGATTCGAGCGTTTTCTTTCCGTCATTGAGCGCGAGGCACACGACGAACGGAATTTCGTAAGAAAAGCGGTCAACTGGGCGCTGCGCAATATCGGAAAAAGAAATCTGCGGCTCAACGCGGCAGCCATCCGCTCCGCGGAACGGATTCGGCAACAGAATTCTCGCACAGCGAGATGGATCGCCGCGGATGCGTTGCGCGAGCTCGAGAGCGACGCGGTCCACGCGCGGCTGCGGAAGAAGGCAGACTGACGGATGGGCAAACAAAGCGGGAATCAAAGCGGGAATCAAACCTTCAAGATCCGCCGGGCGCGAATCAGCGACGCTCCACAGCTTGCGGAGTTGAGCAGCCAGCTTGGATATCCAACGACCGCCGTCGAGATCACAAAAAGAATGCGTAAACTGAAGCCCGCATCACAAAACGCCTTGTTTGTGGCGGAATCCAGGGACTCAGGAGTTACCGGCTGGGTGCACGTCGGTGTCACGCATCTAGTCGAAGTTGGCACGCGCGCGGAATTGAACGGACTGATCGTCGCTGAAGGCCAGCGGGGCCTCGGCGCCGGCGCGCGCCTGCTCGAAGCCGCTGAGGATTGGGCCCGCAAGAACGGCTGCCCTAGCATGTCCGTGCGTTCAAACGTGATCCGCGAGCGCGCCCACAAGTTCTACGAACGGCAAGGGTACGAACACTATAAGACGCAGAAAGCTTTCCGCAAGACGCTCTGATCCTCTTCGATCCTCTTCTCGTTTCAGCAGCCGATTGCCCCGCGAGCCCTGTTCTATCGCCCCGCATGGCAAGGTATATCGCATTACGATATACTTATCGCATGGGACCGGATATCACCCCCGCCGAGTACCGCGCGCTCGCCGAGCTCCGCTACCGTATCCGGCATTTTCTGCGGGAAGGGGATGCCAAGGCGCGGGCCCTCGGCCTCGAGCCCCAGCAGTACTTGATGTTGCTCGCCATTCGCGGCCTCCCCGAAGGCAGCGAGGCAACCATTCAGACGCTTGCCGAAAGGCTCGCCCTAAAACACCACAGCGCCGTCGAACTCATCGACCGACTCGAGACGCATGGTTACGTCCGCAGGACCCGCAGCCGCGATGACCGCCGGCGCGTGTTCGTAACTTTGTTGCCGCGTGGCGAGCGCTTACTCGAACAAGTCGCGAGGAACCGCATCAGCGAACTCCGCACGAGCGGGGAGGCCCTGGTCGGAGCAATCGAAGCCCTCCTTGATCGCGGACAGCACACCAGCCAAAAACTGAAGAAAACAAGCAATAGGGAAGGGCGAGACAATCGTGCCCGACGATAACCGAAATATTAAGCCAGGAAACGGTGCGCGCCTAGCCGCATCCGGAGCCTCATACCGCATGCGCAGAGTACCAGCCAATCTGCGCGACAGTGGATCCTATATCTGGGCGGAAAGTTTCCACTAAAGTGACGGAAGCTCCAGCGCAGCTTTCGACAAGTTGGTGGAAATTTCCGGCGCGGCACTGGAACGCATTGCTTAGTGAGCGGGAAGAACAAGTCTTCCTGGTTCTGACACTGCTGATTGGCGCCCTGGTGGGCTTGATGGCTGTTGCTTTCATCGTGTTAACAGAGAGATTCGGCTCACGGCTCTATCCCGCCGGTGGCGCCGCCTGGCACCGCCTCCTTGTCCCGGTGGTTGGCTCCCTGACCATGGGGTATTTGCTGTACCGCTATTTTCCGGATGCACGGGGCAGCGGCGTCCCACAAACGAAAGCAGCTCTTTACGCGCGCGATGGCCGTATCACAGCAAGCACGATGTTTGGGAAATTCTTCTGCACTTCCGCCACGCTGGCCAGCGGAATTCCACTGGGACGTGAGGGGCCCACAGTGCAGGTCGGCGCAGGCATAGCATCCGTGCTGGGCCGCAACCTGGGACTGCGCCCGGAAAAAGTGAAGGCACTCATCCCTGTCGCAGCCGCTGCGGCCGTAGCGGCAGCGTTCAACACGCCACTGGCGGCTGTGCTGTTCGCACTCGAAGAAGTCGTTGGCGACCTCCACGCGCCCGTACTGGGCTCAGTCGTGCTGGCGTCCGCCACTTCTTGGGCTATGCTGCGCCTTCTGCTGGGAAATGATCCGCTCTTTAAGGTGCCGCAATACCAGCTCGTCAATCCCTGGGAATTTGTAATCTACGCCGTACTTGGCGTGGCCGGCGGGCTGGTGTCCGTGGCCTTCACCAAGCTCTTGCTCGGCATGCGCGAGCGATTCCTGAAATTCCCACGGAAGACGCTTTCGCTCCAACCTGTTGTTGGCGGCGTGCTGGTTGGAGTGATGGGCTGGTTTGTTCCCCAAGTTCTCGGCGTGGGCTACGAGCATGTGGGCGCGGTTCTGAACGGAGGCATGGCGCTCAGGCTGATGGTCTTGCTCCTGGTTTTGAAGCTTTTTGCCGTGACCACCAGCTACGCCTCCGGAAACGCTGGCGGCATCTTCGGTCCCAGCCTCTTCCTCGGAGCCATGCTTGGCGGCGCCATCGGCTCAGCAGCTCACAGTCTGTTCCCGCACTATGCAGCGACGCCGGGCGCTTATGCGTTGGTAGGAATGGGAACTGTATTTGCTGGAATCGTCCGTGCGCCCATGACCTCCGTCGTCATGATTTTTGAAATTACGCGGGACTACGCGGTCATCGTTCCCCTGATGATCTCGAACCTGGTGAGCCTTTTCATTGCTTCACGCTTCCAGAAACAGCCCATCTACGAATCGTTGGCGCGCCAGGATGGCATCCACCTGCCCACGGCCGGGACGCGCCCGCAGGAAGGGCACCGGCAGGTAATCTTGGCGATGCGACCCGCTGCCGAAGTCCTTGCGGCAGATATGACCGTCGAGGACGCTCTGGAAAAAATACGTTCGAGCGAATCCACCGCGTGGCCCGTGAGTGACGACCGCGGTCTGATTGGCGTTCTAAACTTTGGCAAGCTTCAGCAGGCAGCGACGGCAGGGTCCGAGGCTAGACAGCTTAAGGAACTCCTCGACGGACGAGACTTCCCGCATCTCCATGTCGACCACCCCCTCAGTCTTGCACTCGAACGCATGGGCGCGTGCCAGGTAAACGCACTGCCGGTCGTCCACCGCGCCAATATTCACAAACTCGAAGGCATCGTCACCTTGAAAGACGTCTTGGCCCTCTATGGCGTCGGATCTTCCGAGAAAGCATAATTGGAACGGCACTCTGACCACGCGAGTAACAAATCATGGCGACCTCAACCGCCAAATCTGCTCAGGAGAAAAGATGGACTACATCAACCTCGGCAAGACCGGCCTCAAGGTCTCCCGCATCTGTCTTGGCTGCATGACCTACGGCGCGCCCGCGACGGGCAACATCAAGCCTGGCAGCCACGCCTGGGCTCTAAACGAGGAAGAGAGCCAACCCTTCCTTCGCCAGGCGCTCGAACTTGGCATCAATTTCTTTGACACCGCCAACGTGTATTCGGCGGGTGCGAGCGAAGAGGTGCTCGGCCGTTTCCTCAAAGCCAACGCCCGTCGGGAATCCGTCGTCATTGCCACCAAGGCCCACGGCGTCATGCGCGATGAGCCGAACGGACGTGGGCTCTCCCGCAAAGCGATATTTTATGAACTCGACCAGAGCCTTCGTCGTCTTGGCACCGATTACGTTGACCTCTTCCAAACGCACCGCTGGGATCACGAAACGCCCATCGAAGAAACTCTCGAGGCGCTCGACGATGTGGTGAAATCAGGCAAAGTCCGCTATATCGGCGCTTCCTCCATGTACGCCTGGCAGTTCACCAAAGCCCTCTATCTCGCCGAGCTTCACGGCTGGACGCGTTTTGTTTCCATGCAGAATTATTACAACCTGCTGTATCGCGAAGAGGAACGCGAGATGATGCCGCTTTGCCTGTCCGAGGGTGTAGGCGTCATCCCCTGGAGTCCGCTCGCGCGCGGCCGCTTGACGCGCTCATGGCAAGGCGAAAGCACCAAGCGCTTGGAGACGGATCAGTTCGGCAAGACCTTGTACTCGAAGACGGAAGAGGCGGATCACAGAATCGTCGACCGCTTGGGCGCACTCTCCGAAAAACGTGGCGTTCCCCGCGCGCAACTCGCGCTCGCGTGGATGCTAAGCAAACCCTTTATTACCTCGCCGATTGTCGGCGCCACCAAAACGCACCACCTTGCGGATGCCGCGGCCGCTCTCTCGATGCGCCTTACCCCGGAAGAGATTGCCTCTCTCGAGGAGCCCTATACGCCGCATCCGGTCCTGGGCTTCAGCTGAGATCCCCGCCTCGAATGTTCCCCGGTAACTCGTGCCAGGCTTCCCCCTCTCGCTGCTCCCCCTTGGCGAGCCCTTGTAAGAATTTCGAGAAAACGGCGAGCTAGTCCTCGATAAAGCAGCCATAGAGGAGCCTCCGCGGTCCCTTTTTGAATCAGCGCGCTGGGTTCCGCTCTTCCACGCCGATCGCTCCTCCTTGCGTCATACATCGAAACAAACCGGGATTTAGCCTCACGTGTTCAATTTTGTACAGACTAATATTTTGGAGCCTTGTACTGTTTCGCTTCTGTGTAGTGAAACCGGGAGTTTCTGTCGCAAATAGTCCCGTCGCTTCATTCTAGGGCTTGCCTGAGGCCTTGAAGAGGACGCCATTCGACGAAAAGCATCGCAAGGAGTAGCAGAGAATCGGAAGTGCGTTTCTGAAGTCGATAAATATTAACCCAGTCGCAAGCGATCGAATGAAAATGGAAAGGGGGAAATAACCGTGAAGAAGTATACAAAGCCGAGCCTGAGGTGTCTGGGCCTCCTGCGGCTGGTGACCAAGCTCAGTTTTTGAACAGACTGGTAATCACCACAAGTGAGAGCAAGGAACGCTAGTCCAACAGTTCCGAATCGGCTCCTTGCTTTCGGAAACCGCAGCTGCAAGCTTCGCGTGCAGCTGTGTTACACACATCCAGGGATCCAGCTATGCGTTTCGACAGCTGCGAATCGCCGGAGAGCGGAAGACCTCAGCTGAGAATGTCTAGCGATTGAATAGCCGAGGAGAACGATGACGGAGATCAAGAGCTTTGATAGCTGCCCCAAACGCCAAGAGCAGATCATCGCCCAGAAGCGATCGAAGGATGTGCTGCTCTTCAACATGGATGACGGAAGCTACTACGCGCTGAACGAGGTTGGTAGCAGAATTTGGGAGCTTTGCGACGGAGCGCACGGAGTGGCGCAAATGGTGTCTTTGCTGGCCAAAGAATATGACGCCCCTGCGAAAATCATAGAGATGGACATCCTGGAAGTGCTCGAGGACCTACGAACTAAGAATCTTATTGTCGAGTCGAGAGGAGATCGTATGGGCTTCGAAGCCGGTGACGCCCTCGGGATCTCCATAAACGATGCCACGTGACCCGAGTTGTCCTCGCCTGTCCAGGTGACTGCGCATCCACCCGTGCCCTCGCGGCTCCTACAGATCTTCCGCGCCCCAGTACAATGGCTGCTGATCTCCGTAGGCGAAAAAGCCCGTAGGACAGGCATGGGCAAACGATCCATTCCCGATGTATTTCTCTTCTTTCAAGTATTGTTCTTTGCCGCCGCTGTTCCTTTCCTCCTTCGGCTAAAACTATCGCGAGTGGAAACTCTGCTGGAGCCGAGAATTCCTTCGTCGGCGGACAGAGAACGGCTTGAACAGATTACCGGGTACGTGGAGACGGCCATCCGTGCTGGCCGCCCCCTGGTGCGACCGGGATGTCTCACCCGAGGCGTCACGCGATACTACTTTTTCCGCCGCAACGGTCTGGACGTGTCCCTCTGTTTCGGCATGGGCCAAATCAAGGAAGAGTTTGTCGGCCATTGCTGGCTGGTCAAAGATGGAGTGCCCTTTATGGAAGCGCGTGATCCGCGGCCTGTGTATGTAGAGATGTACCGCATTTCAGGCGCTGCCCACCGTGGCGTGATTCCCTCCCAAAAAACGGAGTTGGAGCGTTCCACGTCGTGAGCCACATGCAGCGCACGCAAAACTACGATTTCCACGGCTTGAATCTCAGCGTGTCGTCCTCGGCCTCAATCGCAAGTTGCCTCGATACTAGATTTCAGATGCTTCCTCCGAATGGTGTGTGCACCGAGACTATTTTTTTCGACTTCGAGTCTGTTTCGAATTCGAAAGGCCACCGCTTCGCGAAACCGCCAGGGCGAGCAAGAGCTTTTTATCAACTCGAGGGCGGCGATGCCAGCTACTTCGAAGCTGAAGACCAACTCTACCTTTCTTACCAGGATCGCGTCCGGGTGTTGTGCAACCCCGGCTCCGGCTCGGCAAGCTTCTCCGTGCTCGAGCCCGAAATTGACAACCTGTGGCTTGCCTCCCAACTCCTGTTTACCATTTGCTTGATTGAAATACTAAAGCGCCGCGGGCTCTATAGCCTGCACGCTGGCGGCTTCAGTGCAAACGGCAAGTGTCTTCTAATCCCCGGCACAAGCGGCGCAGGTAAATCCACGCTCACGGTTGCCTCGCTCAGAGCCAATTTTGACTATATGAGCGATGACATGGTCTTTCTAATGGGCCACCCGGATGGGTTCCAGGTCTTGGCATTTCCTGAGGAGCTCGATGTTAGTGACCAAACCGCGAGCTTTTTCCCGGAACTGAGTTTTCTTCTGGGCTCTCCCAAGCGTCCCGGATGGCGGAAGCGTCAAATCCATCCGGTACAGGTCTATGGCGCCAAGGTGGCCCCCGCGGCTCGCCCGGCAGCTGTTTTGATCCCTCGCATCGCTCAAGCTGAAACCAGCGTCGTCACGAAAATAGATCCTGACGAAGCGTTGTTGGAGATAGTTCCCAACGTCTTGCTCACTGAGGCTGACTCCTGCCGCGCTCATTTGGCTGCTCTCGGTGAACTCGTAACGTCTACGCCTTGCTACCGCCTCGAGACAGGACGTGACTTCGATCAGCTCTCCCTGCGATTTCGGGAGCTCGTGGCCTCATGATCCGAAACGAAATCATGCCGGAACAGACCGGGCAGCTCCAAACCGCCGCGCCTTGCGCTGAAATGAGGCTGCTTCTCTGTTGTGCCCGTACTCGCACCAACCCGGAAATGTCGCAGCGGATCAGAGAGGCCGCTCGGAAAGAAATAGACTGGTTCCAATTCATTCGACTGGCGGTTCGTCACGACACGCTATCGCTCATATATTCTAACCTTCACCGAGTCTGTCCAGATATTGTGCCTGGCGGCGTCCTCGAACCGCTGCGAGCGCGCCACGAGGCCGAGGCTCTCGACGGCCGGCTACTCGCCAAAGAATTGGTGGACATCCTCGGCTTCCTGGACTCCCACGGTATTCAGGCCGTGCCCTTTAAAGGCCCTGCACTTGCCGTCAGGCTCTATGGCGATTTGTCGCTCCGCGGGTTTGGCGACCTCGACATTATGGTTTGTGAGCGGGACGTCGTGCGGGCCCGGCGTCTTCTCATTGACCGGGGCTACGCGCCTGCGAGCGTCGATACTGGCGAACTGCAACAACTCTTGCACGAGCGCCACGAACTTCTGTTGTATCGCGCGGATGGAAAGGTGCGTTTGGATCTGCATTGGCGATTCACCAATAGAGCGGCGTGTCTTGCGGGAGATCCTGAGCGGTTTCTCAAGAACTTCGAGACGATCTCCGTAGTGGGAAAAGAAGTGCGAAGTCTGCGGCTGGAAACCTACCTGCTGATCCTCTCCATGCACGCGGCTAAGCACCGGTGGGTACAACTAAAGTTCATCTGCGACATCGCCGAGATCCTGGCCGTTCCTGATTTAGACTGGCGCTGCGTGCTCGAGGAAGCGGACGATCTGGGCCTTAAGCGTGCCTTGGGTACTGGTCTTCTCCTGGCGCAGGGTCTGCTTGGGACACCACTGCCTCCGAAACTGGCCCAGAATCTAAAGTTCGATCGCACTGTGAAGGCCTTAACTGCGCAGGCCTGTACCCATCTTTTCGCGGAGCCCGGCGAACGCTGGGGCTTGCAGGGCGGCATTACTTGTCAGCTTGAGATTCGTGAACGCCTCCAGGACCGGACAAAAATCTTCCTTCGCTATTTCTTGCATAAGCTTAAGCCCGGTGAACCGGACCGCTGGTTCCTGCCGATGCCCAGATATCTCTCCCTCGCTTATTACGTCGTTCGGCCAGTTCGGCTCGCCTTGGAGAAAATGGGAAGAACAGACCGTCTTCTCTAGTCGATGCCGGACTCGAGCAGCACTGGCCGTTGCCAAGCGGCGCCGTGATCGCCGACCCGTCAAACGTTCCGGTGATCTTGGTGATCAGATCCTGCCAGCCGGGAGTCCCCCGGACGTGTTCACGCTGACTTCGGACAACGGCACTCACTCAGACTCACGGGTCGATGGAAGCAGTCGGACGGGCTACTCCGCAGTCGCCCTTCGAATCAACCCGCACCTATGCTACACCCGCACTCGCCCCTGCAAGATGCGCTTCACGTGGCGCTCACTGTTATTTCCCGTCGGAGATGCTCAAATCGACGGAACTTCCTGTGTCACCGAAAACCGCGATGGTAACTTTGTTGGTTCCATGGAATAGAGCGGAGGAGATATCTATCTTTTTGGATTTCCCGTCCGCAAGGCTGGTTCTGAACTTTGTCCCATTGACCGTGATCAACAGTGAGTCCACGCCGGGGGTATCGTTCTGGAGGAGTACTATCCCCTCCGTCCCACTGATGCCGTCGAAGCGAGCTACTTCCCAATGATCGAAGTCGAGTTTTTCAACATGGTGGAACTTAGAGCGGGGGCCGACAGCCGGAATTGTGATCGTTGCAAACACCGGATCAAATACTGTGGTATGCCCACATAGATCTGTAACAGTCAGCTCGATCACGGCCGATGCCGACTGATCGATCTTCGTGGCCGTGACACCCAGAGCCTGGGTCGTTCCCGTGTCGAACGGTAAGATGGCGACCGTAGCATTCCTCGTCGGAGGGGTATTGACGAACACGGATGACAATCCACCTGTAGATTGAACCGAGAGCACCACCTGCTTGGGCGGACCCGTTGTCACACTCACTAGGGCGACGGTAGGGGACGGCGCCGTGGAACAGAAAGATCCTGAGGCTGAACCCGAAAACGTCGCAAAAGTTGTGTTTGAGCTAACCGTCCCGCCATTGACCGTGGCAACTATGGAATCTTTTCCTGAACACCCTGCGGGCGCCGTAACCGTGAATGTCGCTGTACCCGTAGCATCCGTGACAGCGGTCCCGCTGTGACCAGAGTCCGGTCCGGTGATAGTAAAAGTCACCTTCGTACCCACAACGGGGAGCCCGTTCGACAAGACGACCGCGGTTTTGGTGATGGTTGAACCGGCGGCCCCGCATATGATCGAGGAGTTTACAGGCGAAACTACGATGGTCGGCACGCCGGCCGTCGCCGAAGAACATCCGCTGATGATGGTCTCCTTAGCGCTAATTGTGACCGTACCGTTTCTGGCTAGTGCCCGTCCCGCCAGGTTGCCGCCATTTAGCGTGATGCTCGCCAGCGCCATGATATTCCCCGCAAAGTTGGTGCCCGTCTGGATGGTCGCGGAGGAGCCAACCTGCCAGTACACATTGCAGGGCGACGCGCCACCCGCAAAAGCAACATTGGCCCCTGTGGCCGTCGTCAGAGAGGTGCCGATCTGGAAGATCCACACGTCCGTGGAGCTGCCGGCCAGCGTCAGTGTTCCATTCAAGAGTGCCGCTGAAGAAAAACAGTAAAGTCCCGGGCCCAGAGTAGCATTCGTCCCTGTGCCCAGCGCCCCGGTCAACGCCGTACACGACGGCCTGCCGGCCGCGTCAACGTAGGCGGCTGTTAAGTTCGTCTGGGCTGTTGTCAGAACGGCGTTCGCGGCCGTATACAATGTGCCCGTCACCTGGGTTGCCAATAGTCCCGTGACCGTGGGTGTAGGCGAACTTCCTACATTGCCGACAATCGTGGTTCCCGCGTCAGCGCTGACGATTCCGCCACCGGCCAGTACCGCAAAGTTGCCCGCTGTTTGTAGGTTAGGTGCTTGGGCAGAAGCGTTCAGTGCCGATGCCAGGAAAAACAACGATAAAATGACGGAGTTTTTCATTTGTTCCTCCAGAAGTTCTCGCAGCGTATTTCTGAGTGCGGAAGTTCTTGAAGAGGCAGTTTGAGGTTTCAAAGCGGCGCTGTCTGTACTCTCTTGTACAACAGCGGAACGATCAGCGCAGTTTTGAGAGCAATGGTCCTGATGAGGAGCGGTGTCGAGGGCGGAATTCATGAGGGAGGCAAGTGTCCAAAAGCGGACAGACAGTCCATATTGGGTCGCGAGACGCTTGTTTGCGAGGGCCGATTACATGACTGCGTGTGCAGGCGTGTGGAAGAGAAGACGCGAAGATCTCAGGAAGAGAAGGACACCACTGTTCAAGAGCTATGAGAAAAGCCCTGGTGATCTACGCCTGGCTCTGGAAATCAAAATAATTGATGATCAAATCGCGGAGTGTACTCAACAGATGGAACGGAATAATGCGCTCACTGGAGCTACTGCAAGGAGTTCAACCACGACACCTGGACAGAGGACCCGTCTAGCGTCCCCATTCGCGTAGTCTTGGCCGTTGGCGAGAATAAGATGATCCGGCCACTGCGTTCCAGGAGGTAAGAAGAAGTATTATCGCCATGTTACCCGCCCCAGATGCACCACTTCGCATTAAGACGCAGAGATCGCCGGCACCCGCAACACTGCTTGAACTCAAGGACGGGATGGGCTCTCCCTGTTCTCTTTACTATTTTCAGTCTCTGGTCTGACAATAAAATTTACACTCTTTTGAGCTATACAGTTTAAACATCGCTCTACTGCCTTGAGAATGTCAACAGCCCCGAGCCGTAGGGGAAACCAATGGATTTTCTGATTCATCATTTGCTAGAGAGAAGTGCCGAGCGTTCGCCCGCTAAGGAAGCACTAGTCGATGGCGACCAGCGGCTCAGCTATCGTGACGTCCGAAGATTTACGCATGGGATTGCTACCGGACTCAGAGGCGCAGG
>Ga0207144_1123_pt1 | contig 14249 bp, 11 predicted proteins | sample Alteio_BWMinHeat_FD_153583 | JGI IMG/M metagenome (GOLD analysis project Ga0207144, IMG submission 153583) | Enriched cells from forest soil in Barre Woods Harvard Forest LTER site, Petersham, Massachusetts, United States -... | ecosystem: Environmental > Terrestrial > Soil > Temperate forest >...
TCGTCTCCTCCTGCTTGCTCAAACTAAATCCCCGGACGGTGGTACTGCGCCTAGGGTCTCGGAACTAGCTGCGTATCTGATTTTCCAAGATCTTGCGGGCGCTCTTAAGGTGTCCAACTCTTCGTGAAAGCCGAAAATCCCGTGGGACGCTGAACATCGAATACCACGCGCACCGGCTCCTTTCCTTCCACTGGACGGAGACTTTTGCTTCGTAATTTCGGAGTACCCGTAGAGGACCGCTTGCAACTTGTAACCTTCGAGCGTGTGCGCAGGGGCGGTCTTTCGCGTGCGGACCCGGATGGTGAACTCCTTCGCGGACCCTTCTACAGCCAGCGATTCGATCGGGCTGGACTCATATCGCAGCACTGTCCAAGATGGCTTGCGGTTTCCGTAGAGACCTGCCGTCGGTTGGCGCCAGAGTTTCGTCTCGCCAGTTCGGTCCGGATCCACTTGGAACTGCCAGACACCCGTCAGCGATATACGGGCACTGCAAGCATGGGCTTCAGCAACCTCAGGAAGCGCTGCCAAGGCGGAGACCGGAAGGGAGGCCACCGCCGCCAATTGGCAGCCACGGGCGATAAACTCTCTCCGGGAGTTCACAACAAACCTTCATCGTGTGCGTGCACGATACGGATTAATACACAATAGGTCGGCCCGTGTCAAGAGAGAGACAAGAGTATTGCCGGGGAAGGTCACGTGGGGTGAGACGTTCCGGCGCGTTTCGGTTTTCTTGCCGGCGAGCACCTCTACTTCCTCCTTCCTACCCCGTGCTACCATTTCTGAGGTGCTGGCCAAATGCGGATTTCTCGGGATTCAGATGAACCACTGCCTGGGCGCGGTTCAACGGAACACGGGGCCAGTTCGCTTGTGCGTCGATGAGACCTCTCTCCGAATCATGATGAGCACCTGGCTGGTTATCAGCCTCGAGATCGCGCGCCCGCACGCGGCGGAAGTTCCTGCCACTTCTCCTTCCTCGACTACCCAAGACGACCTCTGATCTTGAGCAAGCGAATGATCTGGTCCGTCAAGGGTCGCTCGATGAAGCGCTAACTGCCGTTGAGCGGAGCCTGGCCCGCTCTCCTCACAGTGTGGATGCTTTGAACCTGCTGGGGCTCATCTATCACCGCGAGCAGCGCTATGAGGAATCCGTCCATACCTTCCAGAAAGCTTTGGAATTCGACGCCCGCTGCGTGAAGACGTTAAACAATCTGGCCGCCAGGTACGCCGCTGAGCAGAAATTGGATTTGGCGGAGCAGACCTTCCGGCAGACGTTGCGCTGGCAACCTCGAAACCGCACGGCGAATTACCGGAATTGGGCCGTAAAGCCCCGGCACTTCAGTCCGGGGATATAAGGCTTGCCTTTCTTGTGGTTACGGACACTCTCCTGCTTATGGCCCGACTGAGCATGAAGCAATCGTTCTACGAAGACGCCATTCCGCTGCTCTCTGAAGCCATAAAAATAGATCCGCGGCGCGCCGACCTGCACGCCGCGCTGGGGGAAAGCTACTTCACTGTCGGCAAAGTGCCCGAGGCTTTCGAGGAATTCAAGTCGCTCCTCGGGCTCGATCCATCGGCACGATCTTACGCTTTCATGGGTCTTTACTACCGCCATCTCGGCAGGTTTGAGGAAGCCAAGCAGTATCTCGATCAGGGCCTAAAAGCCGATGCCCACGGTCCCCCGATTCTCTTTAATTTAGGTTTTATCGCCAAGCGCCAGGGAGACTACCTTCGAGCCGAGCAGTATTTCGCTCGGGCCCTGCGCTTAGATCCAAATTATGCCGATGCCCTCTTTGAGATGGGGGGGGGCTCAAGATGGAAGAGAAGAAATACGCTGAGTCCATCCCATTCTTGCGCCGCTCGGCCGAGGTGAATGATAGGCCGGCCGAGGCCTACTACAAGTTGGCAATCGCCGAGCGAAATCTTCACCAGGCAGAAGCGTCAGAGCGGGACATGAAAGGTTTTGTCACCTTGTCCAAGAACCCCCAGCCCGGACGTTATCCTCTCCAGAATTTCTTTGCCTACTTGAACCGGCGGGGGAATCTCTCCCCGGAACAACGAAAGGATGCCGACCTTCATGAAGTTGAGGCGGAGGTAAGAGAGCATCCCGAGAACCCCCGCAGTCTCTACCTTCTTGCCGAGGCTTATCTCAAACAAAATCGGGTCCATGACGCCCTCGAGGTCATCGATCGACTCGATAGGCAGAGTGGTGGGGATTTTCGCACCCTGCTCGGAGAGGGCGTGCTGCTCGCCGAATTCCGCCTCTATCCCGCGGCGATTCGCCACTTCGAGGATGCCGTCCGGGCCAACCCCGCTTCGGACGAGGCGCGGTACAACCTCGCCAATGCCCAGTGAAGCGCGTGAGGAGCGCTTATAGCCAGATCTTCCCGCATGGTTCGATTGACGTAGATAGAATTCGACAAACCCTCGATGCCGCACCGGTTTCAGGAAATTCCGGGAAAACTGTCGGCCTTTCTCCCGATGCCCGCCGGGAGTTCTATCAATTGGCCTTGACGCTCGCCGAGCAAGACCGCTGATGCTATGGCTTCAGGCCGTTCTGGCTGTTTTTCTTCGCGGTTTATCGAACCGAGGCGTGAATACGCCGTCCCACAGGTTATGGGACCAGGTCGCCTGCACTGGAGGTGTCCTGCGGAATAAACAGATCTAGATTGCTGCGCATCACGATCGCCGGGTTGATCGAAATTTGCGTCGCCGGCCGCACTTTCTCCGTCAGGAATCGCACAATCGACTGGAGCGCCACCGTTCCTTGCTCCCGGGCACGCTGGTGGATGGTGGCGGCGATGGTGCTGGAGCGGATATGCGGGAACATGGCCGGGAACAAATCCGTGCTAATGACCTTGATTTTCCGTGCCAGCCCGAGTTCCTCGAGGGCCCTGATCACCGGCATGGAGTTGGCCGTGGCCACGTAAATCCCTTTGACGGAGCCGTGCTGTTCGAGAACTTTTCGCGACTTAAGGTAGGCTTCGGTGGCTTCATCATGGGTCTCGACGATCGCAGCGATCTCCCCTTTGGGACAAAAAGAGCGAAAACTGGAACGAAAACTCGTAAGTTTCCGCTCGTGGTCCACCGTAGCATGCATGCCAATGAAGACAATCACCTCCGCGCTGTCGCGGAGAAAATATCCCATTAATTCTCCTGCCAGACCTCCGCTAACCAAAGGGTTCACGGAAATCGATGTGAGTCTTTTCGTTCCCGGCGCGTCCGTGGCTACGCACACTACCGGAATATCCCGGCGCGTAGCCTCCTCGATGTGTGGCAGAAGCCGGTTCGGGTAGGCCGGAGAAATCACTAGCCCACTGATCTCTTCCTGCAGAATGTCGCGAAACGCCTCAATTTCGTGCTGGCCAAAGCGTTTGTAAGGACGATGCAGGATTTTGACGCCCAGGGGTTCAAACACGCTGGCGGCTTCAAAGATCCCCTCTCGGACCTCGTCATAGAAGTAAGCAACTTCATGCGGAATCGCTACGCCAATGGTGATGCGCTTTTTAGAAGACAAATAGCGGGCTGCCAAGTTCGGACGGTATCCTAGCTTTTGGGCAGCTCGGATCACCCTGCGCTTGGTTACCGGGTTCACCCCCGGTCTGTCATGCAGAGCTCGATCCACGGTCCCGCGCGAGATGCCCAGGAAATCGGCAACCTCCTGAACTCCAACTTGCGTGGAAGTGGTCTTGGATGTCGTCTTGGACCCGCGATCAGACAGCGACCACCTCCAGTCGGTGATATCCCTGTGCGACTTGGCGTTAGCGTTTTTCTATACTAACCCAATACCGGAAAGCAAATTCGACAGGAGCTCAAAGTGATGCCCCCAAGCGTTCGCCAAGCGTAGCTCGGTTTGCCCGACGATCCGAATAGAGTCCTCCTGCCCGCCCGTAGGCCCTAACTAACATTTGAATGCAACCGATCATTTTCACCGACCATTTTTTCCCTTGACAACCATCGTTCGGCAGCGACAGCGGTGACGGGTCTAAGTCGTTCGGATCTCACCGGTAAGCAGACTATGCATCAGCGCTGATAACAAATGTGTAAACGGAACGAGGGTATAAAGTGAATGTAAGATTTCTCGTCCCCTTGCCATCCAATCGAACCCCTTCAACGTGTTGCTTCCAATCCGGAATCCCGGTCTCCGGAGCAGTTGTAGTGGCGACGACTTGCGCCGTATCCCCGACGGCTTTGAACGTGGATAAATCGTATTGGACAGTTTGCTGCGTATCTCCGGTCACGGTAACGAAGACCAATTTGTGCGAATCGGGATCATAGGCAGCGATGGAGTTCGAGTCCTCAATGCCAATGATCCGGTAACCGGGGCGGATGTACCTTGTAAATTGGCCGAAGACCCAGAACTTAAGGTTTACGCGGATTAAGGGAGTATTTTGGCCAGGCCTGACCTGATCTTGGGTATCGACATAGTCGGCGTTAAGCAAACCCCATCCGTAAACTTTCGAATCGGGCTCTACAGGCTGCCAGTACACCCAGGCACTGGGGCGAAGACCGCGAATATCGAGAACGATCGAACGAGCCATCGTGTAGCCCGAAGCGTCACCTTCGCCATACTCGGACTGCCAGAGCGGCTTGTTGCCCACAGCCGCCCGCAATGCCGCACGGTTAGGACCACGGTAAGGCTCTGTCCCTCGGTAGTATCCGTGAACATTCACCTTGCCCACGGCCGCCCGCGCTGCTTCGCTGCAATCGTCCCACGTTTTCAAGGCAACATCCGTGTTGTTCTCGTCCGCCGCGGCCACCATTACATCACTAAGTCCCAGTTGATCCAGCCTTTTCCGAAGCTTTTGAACAATCGTCTGCTGCGTATCCACATCAAAGTGGCAACCTTCTTGGCGCCCTGGATACTTCCACCAATTTGCCGAAGGCTCGTTGAACGGTTCCACAGAACCAAAATGTATGCCCCAATCCTCCTTCGCATGGCGCGCGACTTCCGCCAGGTAGGTCACAAAACGCTCCTGATTTGCGGGCGCCAGGCAGTCGCTTCCAGCCTCGCTGCCCGCTGTACTGTGATTGGAGTTCATCCACCACATGGGCGAGTCGGAAAACAGCTCGAAAACGTTTGCGCCCTTGGCCCGCGCCTTCAGCATCATGGAACGCTGGTTGCCGTCCACAGACCAGTCCCACGCCGTTGGCTTCTGGCTGTCAGGATTCACCCAATAGCCGTGGATGTCCATTTGCCACTGTAGCTTGGGCCCTTTGTTCTCAGCCGGCTGGTCAATCCCTCCCCCACCCACGTTGTATCGCACAACATTGAGGCCGAGTCCCGGGTAACCATCGACCGACCTCGTGCTGTAGATGAGATCCGCATAGTAGTCGGCGTTGGCGGTTCCCCCGACGGCGCGGCCCCACCAAGCGAGCGAACTGCCCCATCCATCCCATCTGCCGAGATTTTGCGTCGGGTCTATCTTCACCGTACCCATCGCCCATGAGTTCTGTGAGTGGGCGCTCACTTGCCAGCCGAGGCCACACAAGAGCGCGGCAGTTATATTCAGCCATTTCCGCATGATTGCTCCACTTTCTTGCTAACCGTCTCAAAGTCGTTGCGAATCTTCTTGTTTGGGCGTCGTCAGAGTAACCGCGGGATTCAAATCGTTTACGCTCGCGAATGCGCACGTCATCTCGCCGCGAAAATCGAGTCTCCGGATTGGATTTCAATTCTCAGTACCCACTTCTTCTTTTCCTTCGGCCTCAACACGTCACAGCCCCCTCTATGTATCGCCTCTTGAAGAGAGTCCGGGTACCCGGTACACGGCTCCAATCCGACTGTGAAATGCCCGCCCTCCGGGGACGGCCAGCCCCCCTGGCAAATCCATATCCCTAAATACGGAACGTCCTGCGGATTGAAATGAAATGCGATGGTTTCCTTTGTCTGGGGATAGCTGAGCGCGCAAAACCCCTCCTGCAGTCGGGAAGTAAATACTTTGTCGGCCGTGCGAGCGCTCGCATCGCGCAGTGCCGAAAGATCCACTCTCTCGCCGTCCTTGCAAGCCGCTATTGGCCAGCCGCACTGTCGCCGAACTTGACTAACCGCTCTCCCCGGGACCATTCCACGAACAGCCCTGATACCTCTTCTGGCAGCACAATCCGGCAAGAGGCTTCGACGGCCAGTAATGGGTGAGCGGACCACAAGAATGCAAATTCTTCGGATCCGGTATTCTCTATTTCGTACGCTAGCATGATCGCGTTGTCTTCAAGCCGCGCGCTTTTTTGAAATCTGTAGGGCAGACTCTTCCCTTGTGTTTCGAAAAACAGCTCTCCATCGCCAGCCCAGTAATCCCAGGAAGCCGACCACAGATCGCCGTGGTCGGGCATCTTCCTACCTGCAAACCCAGGCTCCGGGTATATGCACTCCGCGATCGTGGGACAACATTCATCAAAGCCGCTTGTGTCGTAGTCGGCGAAGCTCGCCCCATAGGCGGCCCGGCGATACGGATCCCTAGGAGGCTGATAGAGAAATTCGCGTTCGCTTCGGACACTCTTGAGCGAGTTCATTTGGCGCCCACTTCCGGAAGGAAGCTGACGAAAAAGCTGATCGTTCGCCAACTGAACCGCCGACAGTTCTGTGCTGGAAAAAATGCCGGATTTCCCTGCGCTCATTTGGCAATTCCCAAAGAGTATTCTATGGAACGATACGCAAGCACAGTGACATCCTCCCCGCGGCTCTTCATTTAGGGCTTCCGCCGTTCTTCGCATTGCGCATGGAGTATACAAACAGCTTGATCTCACTGCGTTGTTCGTTGGTCTGATCTTGCTGTTGCTGGCGTAGCCGCTCGAAGGTTATGAGCTCCTGATCCGCTCGCGCTTTATCGCCAGTTCGCCTCAAACTCTGGGCAAGGTGATAATGAACGCTGGCGTCATTGGGATTGGTCTTCAGCGCCTGCTCATACTCGGCGATGGCCTCAGGGTACCTCTGCTCACGAAAATAGAGAGTTCCGAGCAGTGTATGAGCGTCGGCGTAATCCGGGTCGATCTCAAGGCTCCGTTTCAGAAGAGATTCAATTTGTCCGGCCAACTCGGGCTGCGGCTCTTTCTCATTGATTTTCCACAGGCACATTGCGTAGTAGTAGCGCACCGCAGCGTTGTTCGCATCGGCTTTGAGGAAACTCTGCAAGCGAGAACGCGCTTCCGCAGCGATAGGAGGGGAAAATTTCTCGTATGCCGCTCCTACAAACGTAACCGGCAGGGAGTCGGCCGGATCCAAGTCGGAGGCACTGAAGAAAGTGCGCGCCGCATCGTCAAAGCGGTCCAACCCGTAAAGGGCGATACCAAGGCCGTCCAGCAGGCGAGCGGACTGGGGGAAGCGAGTTAGCCCAGATTTAAATATTTGAACTGCGGGCTCAAAAGTCTGGTGCATAAGGAACTCGCTGCCCCAGTTCAAGACGTTCTCTTCGTTCGGCTCCATGCGCGCCGCGCGCTCATACTGCCCCGCTGACGCCACATAGTTCCCCGATTTCTCCTCCACTTCTCCTAGCAGGCTATGAAGTTCCGCAGAATCGTGTGAGGCGACGAGCTGTTGAAGTTGCAGGCGGGCCGCGTCCAGTTTGCCTGTTCGCTCATAGGCAAGCGCCAGGTCATAACCATTGTTGTAGGCCGCGGGCTCAATTTCTTGCGCGCGCCTAAGGAAAGGAATCGCAGACGCAAGGTCTCCCGCTTGAATGTAGAACTCTCCCAAATTGTGATTCGGATCGTAGCCGCGAGGCTCCAATCTCTCGGCTTCTCTAAACTGTTGTTCCGCTTCGCGCGTTTTCTGTAGCCGCAGAAGGTTGGTCGCAAATGCGGTTCGCGCTTCGGCAACGTCCGGCCTCAGTCGAACGGCTTTTGCGAGATATGGATCGGCGTTTGTATATTCGTTCTCCCCAACAAAAACCAAGCCTGCCAATTCATTGACCTCGAAACTTTCCGGGGAGGAGGCAAGCAAGGAACGAAGCTCGCCTTCCGCTCTTGCGTATTGCTGGTTGCGGTAGGCGGCGAGGGCGTCTTCAAATTTATGCCTTATTTCTTCGGCCGGCTTGTTCGCCTCTCGGGGCGGCTGTCCGCTCTGCGCACGCCCTTCCACTTTAGACGCGCCCCACAAGAGCACTACGGCTGAAAGGAGGTGCGCAACAAAGCCTTTGCCGCCTCTGGTGATAATGGAAAACTCGACGCGCATTTCCTTGATCAGCCGATTTTTTGTGACAGGCTACATCATCCGGGGCGTGGCTCATCTACGCAAGCCCGTCCACGCTTCTCTTATCCTACCCTCGTTGGCAGTGAGTGGATAGAAATCAAGCTCCGGTGGCTGGCCATATGCCCAAAGGCCTCCAGAAGACAAGCGTCACCAATATAGTTTCAATGCCAATTGGATTTGGCGGGCAATTCCGCGCGTGCCATTAATTTGCGCAAAATTCTTTGCCCGGAAGTCCAGGCTTGCAAAGCTGTTTGAAAAGTTCGGGTGGTTGAAAGTGTTAAAGAATTCGCTGCGGAATTCCAGACTGGTCTTCTCCGTCACCCGGAACTTCTTGAAGACCGACATGTCGAGATTTTCGAAGCCTGGTCCGTGAGCCGGCGTGGGTGGACCACCAAGCGGCGAGAAATCCGTCTGGCCGACGGCCGTCGCCACCGGGGGTTGCGCAAAGGCCGCCGGATTCAGGAACTGCGTGATTCCATGAGGACCTGTATGCGAATAGACGTTCTGCCCGGAAACCACGTTGGCGTAACAGCTGTAGTCGGCTGTGGTGCTTACAGGGCAGCCGATCGAAATCGGGAATCCGTCCTGCAACGTGTAGATCCACTGCGCGCTCCAGCCGCCAATGACCTCGTCGAGAGCGCGGGAGGAACCATTGGCAAGCCACTTGCCTTTGCCCACAGGCAGTTCCCAAATCCCGCTGGCATGGAAGATGTTAGCGACGTCGTTTCCGCAATACTGATAGTCCTTTTGTCGTCCAAAGCCTGGCAGTGTGGGAGCGCGAGCAAAATTGCCGTCCCCGATTCCCAGGATGTTCTTGGTGTCCGTCATGCATTGGGAGCGCGTGTAATTCGCCAGCAGGTTTAGGCCGTGACTAAAGCGCCGTTCAAAGGAGAGTTGCACCGAGTTGTAGTAAGAGGACCCATTGGCCGCGACAAAGTCACTGTTTTGAGAAAAATCCGGGAACGGAATGTGCTGGCTGACGGTTGTTCCCGGAGGCAAAATAACGCTTGGAAGATTTCGCTTGTCGCCGTCTAACAAGTGATGCGAGTTGTTGCCGATGTAGGCAACCGTGACCGTCTCGCTGGGCGTCAATTCATACTCTACGGCCCCATTCCACTCCTGCGTGTAGGCGGTCTTCCAAGGCCGCTGAAATCCAACAAGGGTCAGCCCATTCGGACTGAAATTTGGACTTGTCGGATCCGGAGTGGCCGGCGTCAGCCCATTCTCGATGGTAGCCTGCTGGCCGTTGGCATAAGTAAGGGGCGTGGCGTCGTTGGCCCGGAAAAACCCTAGGTTTACCGCAAACGGATAGTTGAATCCAGGGTCCGGGGCGCCGCCGAGATTTTCAAAACCGCCGAAGAAGACGCCATAAGAGCTGCGCACCACGAGCTTCGGGGTAAAGCGGTACGCGAGGCCAACGCGCGGCGCAAAATCCTTGAGCGGCGTCGTGAAGACGCTCGATCCGCTGATATAGTTGAGCTGAATTCCATCCTTCGCCAGGAGTGGAGCGAATGCCGCGGACAAAGGCGTATTTTTCTGCTGTGCAAGGATCACATATTGCGCTCCCGCTCCGCTGAGCGCGCCCGGCACCAGCCCAGCCTGCTTTCCGCTGCTTTCCCCAAGCCCTTGGAAGACTTCCCATCGCAGACCCATGTTGATGGTCAGTTTCGAGGTCATCTTCCAATCGTCCTGGAAGTAGGCCCCGTAGTAATTGCGGAGGTCGTCGGGTTGCGTGATGTTGGACGCAAAGGCGGTACGTGCTCCCCCGACGTTATTGACTCCGTTAGGAACGGTTGCCGCCGTAGGGGTGAGCAAAAGGTCTGCCATTCCAGTGCTGCCACCGACGTTCGAGATCCCGGTATAGCCGCCGAACTGGAAATCACCACGGGACCAAGCCGGATCGACCCACGGAAAATGCAATCTCTGGTACTCAAACCCGCCTTTGAAGCTGTGTGCCCCGTGAACCTTGGTCAGGTTTTCCGTAAATTGGTAGGTGTCGCTCTCGCGCGTGTTAGGGCTGGCAAAAGCCCCTGCGCCGAGCGAAGTCAGTCCGTCGATGTCAATCTCGGGCAGCCCCCCATTGCCGCTGCCCTGCGGAATACCCGGAATGTTATACTTGGCGGGAATACCCTGTACGTCCGCAAGGGCCGGCTGAACAGAGTTGTTCAGCCGGCTGTAGCCAAAGCGCGCTTCGTTGATCAAGGTCGCCGAAAACGAGTGCGTTTCGCTGACGGCCAAATTCCATGACTTATTGACAATGGCGCCTTGGCCAAATCCGCTGTTATCCCCGTCTCCCGTAATGGAGCTGGGGTTATTCGCTCGTTCATTGCTGTAGCTGATTCGACCAAACATCTGGTCCTTATCACTGAAATTTTGGTCCACTCGGGCGTCGAAATGGTCGATGTCATCGGGGTGACTGCGAAGCACCTGGAAATTGTTGACAAATGCTCCAGGCACGGTCGCCGCCGGATAAAGCCCCAGAAGCTTGATCGCATTTTGATCCAGGCGGCCGGACGGCAACTGATTCAGGAACTGCGTTAAGGTTGTGAAATTCGTGATTCCGACGATGCTCCCGTTGGTATAGAAGGGGTCTCGAACGAATCCCTTTCCTGTGGCCACCAACCCTGTCGCAGGATCAACTTGGCCCGCGGTCACTGGCCTAGTTGTGGCCGGATCGAGGATCGTTGGCGCATCAAAGGTGCGCCCAAGCAAATCCTTCTGCGTAAAATTCTGCGCGGGGTTCAAAAACAAGTCGCGAAAGTCTGTAAATCCGCTGGTTACTTCGGCGGCCGTCGGAACGTTAGCCTGGAGTCCAGATCCTTGCCGAATCCGAGTGCCTTCATAGTCCCCGAAGACAAAAAGTTTATTCTTGCGGATCGGCCCTCCCATCGCTCCGCCAAACTGATTCCTCCTCAACTCACCTTTTGCTTGCTTGGGAGAGAAAAAGTATTCGTCCAAGCCAACCGCATCAAGTTTGTCGTTGCGCACAAACTCCCAGGCCGTGCCGTGAAATTGATTTGTCCCGGATTTGATGGACGCATTGACCACGGCTCCGCCGGCTCGCCCGAATTCCGCGCTGAAGTTGCTGGTTTGCACCTTGAATTCCTGAATCGCATCCGGCGGAGGCAGGTTGACGTACGCGGCTCCGTTCAGGAAATCGACAGTGTCGTTGTTGTTGTCAATTCCGTCCAACAAGTAGCTGTTGTGCACCGTGGTTAAGCCGTTGGCCACGAAACTTCCACTCTGATCCAGTCCGCGCGTCGCTACCAAGCCTGTCACGCCAGCCCCAAGTTGCGCCAGAAAGGTGTAGTTGCGCCCATTCAACGGAAGATCGTTGATCTGCGCTCCTGTGGCGATCGTGCCAATGGAAGCGTCTTGCGTCTGCATCTGGGAAGGCGTGGCCGTCACTTCCACTGTTTCGTTAACCGCCCCGGGAACCAGCTGAAAGTCCGCCCGTGCCTGCTCTTGAACATTGACGACGACATGCGCGGCTGCCTTGCGGAATCCGGCGGCCTCGACAGAGACCGTATACGAACCAATCTTTACTGGATTAAACGTATATGTGCCGTCACCGGCGGTAACCGCTAACACGACGAAGCCTGTGTCTTCATTTTTCAGTGTGACCTTCGCGTTTGCCACCACTGCGTCGCTGGGATCTGTCACCGTGCCCCGAATTGTTCCGGTATCTACCTGGCCCAGCGTAGGTCCTGCTGTGAACGCAGAAATTGCCGCCACTCCCGCGGCCACCGCGAGAGTTAACCACGCTCTAGAGATTCGCATTTTTCACCCCCGCTCCCCCAACTGAAATCCCGGGCCTCAGAACCCAAAAACACTTACGAAGCACTCTCGGCCGTGCACGTGCACGGTCATCGTGTACGCCAAAATGTTAATCCTTGTCAAGCGAAAAATGCATCGCAGCAGAAAATTTGCCGTTTGGCCTGCCCCGAAGATTGCTTCTTGCGTTCCATTGGCGGAAGGTCCAACCCTCGATTTGAACGGAAAGAGTTACGAGCGGGCTCGGGAGAGCATGACATGGCTCGCCAGGACGCCATCCCTATTTCCTGCTTCATTTTGGGCTCGGCTGCCCGTTTCCGGCGGGCTCATCCACCCGCACCACTTGATCTGCGGAAATGTCTTTTAGGCTCTGCACAATTCCGCTCGGCCAACGAATTTCCACAGCCCGGACTTTTGTGTCCGGGCCCAGGCCAAAATGCAAACGCTTATCGCTGGAAGATAGATAGCTACCGGCTGTAGTCACTGTTGCGTATTGTGTGCCTTGGGTGGTAATCACCTTCACCGACGCCCCTATCGCGTCCCGATTGCTTTTGTGTCCTATCAAGTTCATCCCCAGCCAATGGAAATGCGTGCCCGTTTCGTTGTGCAAGATATGAACGGGCCCGCCGTTCGTAGTTACCACTGCATCTATGCGCCCATCCTTGTCCAGGTCTCCCGTCGCCAGTCCACGGCTTGCCCAAGCTTGATGGAAAACTTCGCCGGAGCCCTCGGAGACGTCAACGAATCCGTGGCCCGTGTTCCGCACCAGCAGCATTCGTTCGCGGTAATGGAGTTGGGGATAGGCAAGCTCGACCGTATCTAGCACGTGGGCCTGCACGACCAAAAGATCCTTCCAGCCATCATTGTCGTAGTCGATCAGCCGTAACCCCCAGCCCGAATGCAGCCGGGTCATCTCTCCTAGGCCCGAACTCTCCGTTGTATAGGCAAAGGTGCCGTCACCGTTATTCCGGTAAAGGGCATACTTCTGATAAGCCAGATTACTGATCACCAAGTCGGGCAGGCCATCGTTGTCGTAATCAGAGAAATCCACTCCCATCCCCGCGTAAACGTGCCCATCTGCATCCACACCCACTCCCGCAAGCAGCCCCACTTCCTCGAAGGTCCCGTCTCCCCTGTTCTGATACAGGAACTCAGGCACGGAATCGTTTGCGATGAACACGTCAGTGTGTCCATCGCCGTTGAAATCAGCAATTGCAACACCTAGCCCCTTTCCGGGCTTCGTGAAACCTATTTTCTTGCTGACTTCGCTAAAGTGGCCATTCCCGTCGTTGTGATAAACAAGAGGCAGAATTGGCTGAAATTGATCGGGGTGGCAATAAGACCGGTAACCTTCCTTCTGTTCGCCGCACCAAATGTCTTCAAAATCCCATTGCAGATAGCGCAGCACGACCAAATCGAGCAAACCATCGCCATCCAGGTCCACCCATGCTGCACTTGTGGACCAGCCGCCACCGCCTACACCGGCTTTCTCAGTTACATCACTGAAGGTCCCATCTCCGTTGTTGTGGTACAGGCGGTTGCCCCCATACGCCGTTACGTACAGGTCTTCGTACCCATCGTTGTCGTAATCGCCCACCGCCACGCCCATTCCATATCCCACACCTTGTAAACCCGCTTTTTCCGTGACGTCCTCAAACGTGCCATCCGGCTTTTGGTGATAAAGACGATTCCAGTATTTTGGCCTGGTCTTTTTTGGAATCGTGCCGGGCGGAGAGGGCTCGTTGATCTCCGCGCCGTTTACAAGGAACAAATCGAGCCTGCCGTCGTTGTCGTAATCAAACAGTGCCACTCCAGAGCCCATGGTCTCGAGAAGATATTTCTTGGAAGTATGCGGCGCCGCATGCTCAAATCGCACTCCAAGTGTCGAAGTCACGTCAACGAATTTTGCGGGAATAACGGGCGTTACCTGGTTCCCGTTACTGCCAGCCACAACCTTGAGAGCGATGCCCAGGAAAACAGGCGCTGCGAGGCACAACCCCACGATCCTTCCGGATTCTCGGAGAACCTTATTGCTCGTCCTGGTCCACAGTCTCATCATGCGTAGATGGCGAAGAGGGCTTTCGAATCGAGGGGAGTCAACGCTTCGCATCAGCCATAGTTAACGCCAGTTCGTAAAACTCCTGCCGGGCCGCGGGTGAGAGAGCAACGGTTTTCGTATGGGATTTTTCTGTTTTCGACGCGGCATCGAGAGTGGCACTGATCTTCTCCATATCCAGGGTCCCTTGTGGAAACATTTCAGTGCATTGTTGTAGTACTTGGCGCGCTTCAG
>Ga0207144_1124_pt1 | contig 14194 bp, 13 predicted proteins | sample Alteio_BWMinHeat_FD_153583 | JGI IMG/M metagenome (GOLD analysis project Ga0207144, IMG submission 153583) | Enriched cells from forest soil in Barre Woods Harvard Forest LTER site, Petersham, Massachusetts, United States -... | ecosystem: Environmental > Terrestrial > Soil > Temperate forest >...
AAATTATGGATTGACGAACATAGCTTTATAAGTCACAAATCTTATTTCAAACAATAGATCTAATTTAACTCATTTGCTTCTCACATTGATGTATTCTATAATTAGAACAATAATTCTTGGTTTAGGCATCTTCTCAGCGAACACAAATTTTGCGCTCGCAAGCGAAGCCGTCAGTCCTAAAGCCTACCACCTATGGACCATACCAGGAATTGACTTGCCCATCACCAACTCAATGATAACAAGCTGGGTAATGTCCTTATTCTTAATCATTGGCATAAGAATAGCCATCGGAGGAAAACCCAAACTCATCCCAAACACAGGACAAGCCGTTGTCGAATCCATCGTAATTGGCATCCAAAACATGATCGAACCCATTGTCGGTAAACGCATGGTTAAACCAACCTTCCCCCTCCTAGTAGGACTATTTACATTCATTTTAATGCACAACTGGAGCGGCCTAATCCCCGGAGTAGGCACATTCGGCCACTACGACGAACACGGCCACCTACTCTACTACTTTAGACCCGGAAGCTCCGATTTAAACCTAACCCTCGCCCTATCCATCGTATCCTTTGTATCTTGGATTTACTACATCATTAGATACGCCGGCTTTAAAACCATCGCCTATGACCTCTTCGGAAATAAAGCTGATAAAAAAGAAGTTCCTCAAATAGCATACTACTTTTTATTCATCATCTTCTTTGGAGTCGGTATTATCGAGCTAATTTCAATCGCATTCCGACTCGTGTCCCTATCCTTCCGACTTTTTGGTAACATTTTCGGCGGCGAAAACCTCCTAACAAGCATTACTGGAATTTTTAGCTACATACTACCAGTACCCTTCTACTTTTTAGAAATTTTAATCGGCTTGATACAAGCATTGGTATTCACACTTTTAACAGCAATCTATATCGGCCTAATCTGCAACCATGGGGAGGAAGAACATGGCCACTAATAGCCTTACTTTCAAAACAATTTTTCGGTTGAGACCATGTACAAATGTGGGCAACCGAGTAATCCATATCAACAACTAACAACAATTAAAATGTACAGTATATTAGCTGAAATCACAGGAAGTATTCAAGGTAGCCTAGGGTGCCTAGGTGCAGCATTAGGCGTAGCACTAGTAGGTGCAAAAGCAACCGAAGCTGTAGGCCGCAATCCAGGCGCCTCCGGTAAAATCCTAGTCCAAGCAATTCTCGGTATGGCTTTAGCAGAAGCCGTCGCCTTTTACGCACTATTCCTCGGCAAATAAGTTTAATCAACAACGAGTTGACTTACTAAACTAAGTCAACTCGTTACAATCATAATAAACCTGGATTTGAGATAAAAAATAAACACAAATGCTAGACCCTCTATTACTAATAACAACTAATCCCGGCGACATTGCAGAAGGAGCCAATGCAATTTCAAAATTGGCAGGACAATTTGATGTTGAGTGGAATCTCCTAATTGCACAAATTATTAATTTTGCACTCGTTGCATTTCTGCTCTACCGCTTTGCATTTAAACCAATATTGCTGACTCTAGAAGAACGTCAGAAAAAAATTGCTGAAGGACTACACTATGCCGAAGAAATGAGAGCAAAACTCAAAGATGCAGAAACACAATGCGCAGAAATTCTACACAAAGCTGCTCTAGAAAAAAAAGAACTCCTAGAAACTGCCAGAGAACAGTCCAAAAATTACGCCGAAAAACAGGCCCAAGAAGCCGTCCTCAAAGCAGAACATATCATCAAAAAAGCAGAAGAAGCTATTATATTGGAAAAACAAAAAATGCTTCATGACGCACGTAACGAGCTTGCAGAACTAGTTGTTATAACATCTGAAAAAGTTCTATCAAAGCATTTAACAAACGAAGAACGCGCTGCATATAACGAAACCGCAACAAAAGAACTAGCCATTAACTAATCATGGGCCAATCTGCTAAAATCTTTGCAAAAAAATTATTAAGGATCTCTCTCGAAAAAAACCGAGTCAGTGAAGAAAAAGTAACAGCTATCCTCCAAACCCTAAGATCCAATCCACCTCGCCACTATAAAGAAATCCTAGAAATATACCTACTCAAAATTGGTGCTGAACTACGCAAAGAAAATGCCGTCATTGAACATTCAGGTGCCCTACCAACATCTACAATCAATTCCATTAAAGACAATCTAACCAAATACTACAATCGCCACATCCAAGTAACCACTCTAAACGTTCCAGAACTATTAGCTGGCCTACGTGTCCGTATAGCAGATGACGTTTGGGATACCTCCGTCTTAAATCGCCTAGACCAACTAGCACAATCCTTTAAATAACACTTTAAAATAGAAAGAAACCATCATGAGCTCAGTCCTTGATCAAATCCAACAAGAAATAAAAAATCTAGAAACAAAAGCCGTCAAAAAAAACGTTGGCCGCATCACCCACTTGGCAGACGCCGTAGCAAAAGTAGATGGCCTCTCAGAAGTCATGTACAATGAAATGGTCGAATTTTCAGGTGGCGTTTACGGCATCGCTCTCAATCTTGAAGAAGACGATGTAGGTTGCGTTATCCTCGGAGACGTAAGCAAATTAAAAGAAGGCGATGAAGTAAAAACAACAGGTAAACTCTTGTCTGTCCCTGTAGGCAAAGCCCTCTTAGGTCGTACCGTCAATGCACTAGGAGAACCAGTCGATGGTAAAGGTCCCATCCATGCAACCGAATACTATCCCATCGAAAAAACAGCCCCAGGAATAATTCCTCGCCAATCCGTAGACCAACCTCTCCAAACAGGGATTATGAGCATCGACTCAATGATTCCAATCGGCCGTGGCCAACGTGAACTTATTATCGGAGACCGCTCAACAGGAAAATCCACCATTGCAATCGACACCATTATTAATCAGGCTCGAATAAATCGAAAAGGTCTTGCCGAAAACAAACCCGGCTTCCGCCCTGTTTACTCAATCTACGTTGCAATTGGACAAAAAAATTCCAATATAGCACGCACTATTAAAGTTCTAGAGGCGGCCGGCGCACTCGAGTACACCATTCTCGTAGCCTCACCCGCCGCAGACAATCCCGCCAATCAATACATCGCACCCTACTCAGGAACCTCAATGGGCGAATGGTTTATGCATAACGGCATGGATGCACTTATCATTTACGACGACCTGTCAAAACACGCCGTCGCCTACCGCCAAATTTCCCTAGTACTCAAACGCCCCTCAGGCCGCGAAGCCTATCCAGGAGATGTATTCTACCTACACTCCCGCTTATTAGAACGCTCCGCCCGCTTAAATGCTGAAAATGGTAACGGCTCTCTAACCGCCCTACCCATCATTGAAACCCAATCAGGCGACGTATCAGCTTATATTCCAACAAACGTTATTTCCATCACAGATGGTCAAATTTTCCTGGAAACCGACCTCTTTAATCAAGGTATACGCCCCGCAATCTCTGTCGGTTTATCCGTCTCTCGCGTAGGCTCTGCTGCCCAAATCAAGGCATTTAAACAAGTCGCAGGTAAAATTAAACTAGAACTTGCACAATACCGAGAACTTGCCGCATTCGCACAATTCGGCTCAGACCTAGATGCTCGAACAAAAAAACAACTCGACCGTGGTGCTAGAATTGTCGAAATATTCAAACAACCCGCATTCCATCCAAAACGTACCGAAATTCAGGTGGCTATCCTTTGGGCTGTACAAAATGAATTCTTTGACAGCATTCCCGTTAAACAAATCGTAACAGCTACAAAAAGCCTAGATGAATACTTAACAACAACCCAAGGAAATCTCCTTCAAAAAATCGAAGATGAAGGAAAACTTACAGATGAAATTCAAGCTCAGCTAAAAACCACCATTAGCGAGTGGAAATCAACATTTATTGCTTAATGAAGGGAATCCGAGAAATCAAAAGCCGCATTAAAGCGGTCAATAGCACAGCACAAATCACACGTGCAATGCAGCTCGTCGCAGCTTCTAAAATGAAGCGTGCTCAAGACAAAGCTAAAGCAGGTCGATCGTATGCATTATTGCTCGCCGAAATACTGCAATCACTTGTCGAAAATACTGAAGGATTAGAACATCCCCTTCTAGAGGAAAGAGCAGTCAAACACCGCGGAATCCTTGTACTCTCTACAGATAAAGGACTTTGTGGACCACTCAATACAAATCTCTTCCGTTTGTTATCGAACGTCGAACCTTCCGCAAAATTCGTCACCGTCGGACGTAAAGCGACTCAACATTTTTCAAGAATGAAAGTTGACCTAATTGCGGATTTTTCTGTAAGCGATCATTGCAATTTTTCTGAGGTCCGCGTCATTGTCGAATTCATGATTAAAGCCTATCTAGAAGGAACTATCGACACACTCGAAGTAGCTTTCCCCAGATTCGAAAACACACTCGTTCAAGTTCCTCAAATACAACCAATACTCCCACTCTCCGAACTAAAAAATGAATTAGACAAATTAAATAAACGGCTAAAACGCGATATCTCGCCCATTCAAGACGACCGAGAAATTCTATTCGAACCCAATGCAACAGGAATTCTTTACGACCTTTTAGATCTATATGTAAAACAAATAATTTTCCAGAGAGTCCTAGAATCCAAAGCTTCCGAGCAAAGCGCTCGAATGGTTGCAATGAAAACAGCAACAGAAAATGCAAAGGAACTCTGCCGTTCCTTAAAACTAGAATACAATAAAGCAAGGCAAGCTGCAATCACACAAGAAATTCTTGAAATTGCCGCCGCTGCCGCACACTAAATTTAAAACAATTAAAAATCAATGAGCACCAAAGGAAAAATCGTTCAAATCATCGGAGCTGTAGTAGATGTACAATTCGAACATAACGCAGTCCCAGAAATCTATAATGCACTCAACGTCAAATACACCATTAATGACAAAGAGTTTAATGTCGTCCTAGAAGTACAACAACACTTAGGCGAAGGCTACGTTCGTACCGTAGCTATGGCTTCAACTGAAGGAATGATACGCGGCATGGAAGTAACCGATACCGGCGGACCCATCATGGTTCCCGTTGGTAATGAAGTTTTAGGCCGCATATTTAACGTCATTGGACAACCCGTAGACAACAAAGGTCCCATTAAAACTAACCTACGCTGGCCAATTCACCGCCCAGCTCCAGAACTAGTTGACCAAGAAACATCCTCAAATATCCTCGAAACAGGTATCAAAGTAATCGACCTCATTTGTCCCTTCATTAAAGGCGGTAAAGTAGGTGCCTTCGGTGGTGCCGGTGTTGGTAAAACCGTTGTTATTATGGAACTCATCAACAATATTGCAAAAGCTCACGGCGGTTACTCCGTATTTGCAGGCGTTGGAGAACGTTCACGAGAAGGTAACGACCTTTATCATGAAATGAGCGATGCCGGCGTAATTGACCAAGAAAACCTAGAAAATTCAAAAGTAGCCCTGGTTTACGGTCAAATGAATGAACCTCCAGGTGCACGCATGCGCGTCGGCCTTACTGGCCTAACCATGGCTGAATATTTCCGCGACGAAGAAAACCAAGACGTATTGCTATTCGTCGACAATATTTTCCGCTTCTCTCAAGCAGGTTCAGAAGTATCCGCCCTATTAGGCCGTTCCCCCTCAGCAGTAGGTTACCAACCTACTCTTAGCCAAGAAATGGGAATGCTCCAAGAACGTATCACATCAACTAAAAAAGGTTCCATCACCTCCTTCCAAGCCGTATACGTACCCGCAGACGACCTAACAGACCCTGCACCAGCAAATACGTTTGCTCACCTAGATTCAACCATTGTTCTTGAACGCCGCATCGCCGAGCTCGGTATTTACCCAGCCGTAGACCCACTCGCATCTACATCTTCAGCCCTCGATCCAACTATTGTCGGCGAAGAACATTTTAACGTCGCCCGTGGCCTTCAAGCCATTTTACAGCGCTACAAAGACTTACAAGACATCATTGCAATCCTCGGTATCGATGAGCTATCTCCTGAAGACAAACAAATTGTTTTCCGTGCACGAAAAATTCAAAAATATCTTTCGCAACCATTCCACGTCGCTGAAATCTTTACTGGGTTCGCCGGAAAATACGTTCCCGTTTCAGAAACAATCCGTGGCTTCAAAATGATTATTGATGGCGACCTTGACCATATTTCAGAAAACGACTTCTACATGAAAGGTTCTATCGACGAGGTAATTGCTGCCGCTGAAGCTAATAAATAACAAATAAAACTTTTATGGCATTCACCTTAGAAATTGTAACTCCTGACGGCATAGCCTATTCCCACGCAATCGAGTACGTAGTACTACCTACTACTGAAGGCGAAATTGGCATATTACCTGGACACATCCCCTTGATTGCTACAATTGCCCCCGGGGAACTTAAGGTTACCCGTTCTGGACAAGACGAGTTCTTAGCCATCGATAAAGGCTTTGTACGAATCATGGGTGACGTCGTTGCCGTTCTTACTGAGGCCGCAATACATATCGATGAAATTAATCTTTCAGCAGTCGAAGAAGCTGAAGCTAGAGCCAAAGAAGCACTTGAAGAAGCACGTCTACGAAAAGACATCGATCCTTCCGAACTTCAACGTCTCGAAGCTACAGCACGTTTTGCATTTATTCAAAAAATCTCGAAACAAAAAAGATCCTAAAGCTCCTTCTTACCTAATAATTTTCGCTTTCTCTAACCCCTCGAATAACGAATGCTTGCTAATTTGATCCGGGCTATGCAACCCATTGATATTCGTAAATACCAAGGCACCATTTCCGTAACCAAAGATATTTTGAATATCATATATTCCACCAACAACAAAAAGATCTTTGCTATCAATCAAATCCCTGTATTTCTTAAGCGCTATCTCAATTTGACTGTTAACATTATTAATCAATGCCTGCTTTTCATCTTTTGCATGATCAATATTTATCGTATCTAATTCGGCTTTAATGGAAGGCTTGAGATCTGCATAACCCTTCATTACCGCTTTCACTGCACCACAATCTGTATGACCCAGTATAAGCAAAAGCGGAGTCTTTAACATCAAGACACCATAGTCCACAGAACCTTCATTAGATGCTACTTGATTTCCGATGTTACGAATTGTAAATAAGCGTCCCTTAGGATTATCATGCAATGAAGGAGGTTGCACTCTAGAATCTGAACACATTACGGCTGTTACTACGGGAGACTGGCTTTCTAAAAAGGGCTTAAAATCAGCCAAATTTCGCGAACTAACAAATTCATCGTTAACAAATATGATTGTTTGCAACTTATCCTTTGCACGCTCAGAAGGTGTATTTTCTTTGCTATAGAGAACTCCTTGAAGTCCAATAAGTGTTATAAAACACAGCAATATACATGATTTCTTCCATGTCATAGCAATTTTCCTTTTTTAAAGTTGAATTCTATTTTCCTCTACTATCGAATATCAAGTTATATTTTAAACTGTTAAAAATCGAGTACAAAAATAAATTTATTGTATAACTGAAGTTTTTTTCACGTGCCCAACAATCAAAACTTGGCTATTATAATGACCTATCAGCTAATAATTTTAATTTTCTCTAAGCCCTCAAGCAAAGGATGCTGACCCAGTTCACGAGAACTGGACAACCCATTTACGTTTACAAAAACGAGCCCACCATGACCGTGGCCAAAAATATTCTGGATATCATAGATTCCTCCGACAACAAAGAGTGAGTTGCTTTCGATTAGCTCTTTATACTTCTCCACTGCAATCTCTACTTGACTATTAATATTATTAATCAAGGCTTCCTTCTCATTCTGAGCACAACCGATATGTATGGTGTCTAATTCACATTTGATAGATTCGGCGAGATCCGAATAACCTTTCATAACAGCCTTAACCGCACCACAATCTGTATGACCAATAATTAGCAATAGAGGAGTCTTCAATACATATATCCCAAAATCTGTAGAACCTTCGCAAGTCTTAACTTGATTACCAATGTTACGGATAGTAAAAAGGTGCCCTTTCGGGTTATTGAGCAGCAGTGCCGCTTGAACTCTTGAGTCTGAGCACATGATAACTGTTGTCATAGGTGACTGATTATCCAAATACGGCTCAAAATCAGCACGATCTTGGGTATTCACATAGGCATCGTTACCAGATATGACTTTTTGCAATTTTTTTTTTGCACGGTCAAAAGGCGTACCTTCCTTTCCCATAACATTTTGATCTGTAAAAACTTCCGTCATAAAATTTAAAATAAAACCCAAAATCCGAGTAACCTTGTAATAAATACAAATTCCGAAATGTATACGTGGTAACAGAATCTTTATGTTGACGCAATATTGAAATACCTTTTATAAAAAAGACAAACTCGAGATGAGTTACAATCCTGGTGCTTGAGTAGAATTATTATAGACTTCGATCTCGGATAAAGTCACGGCATCTGCACCTGGCTTTTTTTCTGTTATCCAAATTCTCATTTGATCAGTTTCAATTTCTTTAAAAACTGCACGAAGATGAGCGCCACTTCTTCGTTTAAAATCAGCAACATCGACCCAGTTGCCCTTTTGTTGCACTTGAACCTTTGCACTCTCAATGGTATTTGAATAGACCAGGACTTTTGCAAGCTTAACGGGAGTTGGCCACTTCAAGGTTACCCACTGTGGCAATTCTTCGATCTTCTTGCTTTTCCAAACAATGCCTTCAAGAAAGCCATCATTAAGGCCTTTAATAGCACCTGAATCCTCTGAAGAAGACACTGCTATTGTTACGCCAGTATCTTCAAAAGCTAAATTGCCTAATTTTTTTCGTGCTTTATTTTCAAGATCTATTGCATGTTGTACTTCCGTTAGTGAGGGCAAATTAAAATCCAGCTCTTTTGTTGTATAAACATGTACGGCATAAGGCTCAAATCGGTCACTAAAAGCCCCATCATTAACATCAATTGTTCTGTTTTCAGATAAAACATACAATTTATCGACCTGATCATATTCAGGTAAGTTAAATGTTATATCCTGGGCAGAAGATCCACTATTTACAACGAAAAGATATTTGTCCGACCCGAATTCTCGCTTAGAAGAATAAATTACATTACTATTTGCGCATTGAAGTAAAACTTTAATACCTGTATCTTTTGTTAACACGGCGGGTTCTATCAATGCTAACTCTTTAAGTAAATGTTGAACCCCTATTCTGACTTGGGGATAATTATAGGTATAGGAGTAATTATTCCAGAAAAAGCCTTTTGAGCCACAAATAACTGCCTGATAAAACATATTGCGCAATTCTGCAAATGTGGAAATTCTAAGGGACTCCATCCAATTCCTATTATAATTATAAACTTGAAAACGAGCCCAAAGAGTTGTGTTTTTATCAGAAGTTTTATTTGCAACATCCAAATAATAGTTCATATAATCGATCCGCCACGTTGAATTTTTTTCTGTCCCAAAAGCACTCGGGGTGCCTACCATGGTAATATCGGCTAGTCCTGAATACTCTTTAATTCCTCCTATTGAAGAAGTGACAATTATAGCCGGATGAAAGGGATCTTCTTTCATGACAATTGAATACACTTGTTGAATTCTTAAAGGAAGTACTCCATCAGATTCTGGCTCATATGCAATAACCCACGCCATTAATGCTGGATGTTTTTTTAAATTCTTTACTCGCTGCTGTATTCCTTTTATTTCAGCATTACTCAGAGGCTTTATTAAATTCTGTTTAGTATTAACCACTTCTTGAAAAGGATATGGGAATATCATAGCGTATCCTTTTGCTTTTAAAACAGAGTCTAAATATTTCTTTGCCTCTTGTTCATCGAAGATGGCATCTTTTGGTATAAATAATGAATTATAAACTGACTCGTTAGTCAAGTGCAGCTCGTCGGGAAGCATACCCAGCCAACCTTTAGGTAAAAACGATTGACCGTTGTGCAATAAAGCACCGTTTGTATCTAATCTCCATTCAACCTCTTCATGCTTCAATTTTCTCAAAACTTGACAGCTCTTAGCTATAACATCTCCATCTTCTTCAATTATTTGTCCTTCAATAGTATAACATCCTGAAGCTATATCTCTTATTGGGAAAGTAATTTCCTGTACATTCGACAGGGAGCTGTATTTTGCTGAAGTGATTAAATCTGCTTTTTCATTTAATAAACAGATTTGAAGCGAAGCTTCTCTCAAGATTTTTGGCGCGAGAGCTAAACGTATACGCATCTTCAGTACCATAAGATATTCATCTGAGTAAATATAGTTCCTATAAGATGGACTTAATAATTCTAATGTCATGGACCTATAATTAACATTTAATGGTATTTTTTTAGTTCGGTATATATCCTTAACATTGTCTGCATTGACTACTTCTATCTGTAACTCTAAGGGTTCTTGCTTTTCTACTGGCAATCGAAAAACGAACTCTTTTTCGCCTCCTTTTGGTATTGAATCGTTTAATACATCAAGAACCATAGCGCCTTTTTTGTTTATCTGTTTAAATAATACCTTAACTTTCTCATCTGGACTTCCATCGTTTGACACCTGAACCCTTCCAGTCAAAACCCAATCTCCTTTATCTGCTTCAATATGATAATCGAAGGGCCTTTTTATGCCCCAGTAAAACTTTTTAAGTTTTGCATCTGGGAGATACAATTTACTAAATTTTTGCGCAATAAGAAAGCTCCCTTCGATGGGACTAAATGAAGAAAGTTCTTCTTTGTTTGCGGGCAATCGATGACGTGCTATGTTAAACGCCCAAGATCCTTCTGATTTTTCATTTAAACTCAGTTGAGCAAAAGGAATTACTATCTCCACAGTCCACTGACTTGCGCTTATTTTAGTTGCAACCTTCCAATCTGCATCCCATTTAATATCATGAAAGGCCCCTCCGTAACTTTGTCTTGCGTCATATTTAACGCCTACAGCATTTACAATAAAATGAAAATATTCATCGCGATCTCCATAAGGATCAATCATTAATTCAATACTATCGTCGCGACACACTGCGCCATCAGCAAGAAATTCTTCGATTTTAAGACAGCCAGGCTCTGGTTCGTTCATTCGGGCAGCAACATATAAGTATTCATCATCATATGCTATTTGAAATTCAGTTTGTACCTTTGCTGATATCGTTGGATCAGCGATCAACTTAAAATCTGTAAACCAAACTCCGTTTTGCCAAACCAAGTCATCGAGCTTGCCATCAATTATAGGAGGGTTTATTGCGTAGCCAGCGGTAACCTCTCTAGTGTTCGCCTGCAGCATTCCAGGCAAAAAAATTCCGAATATAAAAAAACTGCAATATCTAATTAATTTCATGAAATAATATTTTTAAATAAATTTAAATAATGTTAAAAGACAACAGGTTAATACAAGATTAAACTGAGCTCCTTTTTTTCAACCTGGCTGGTACATATCATGGAGTCTAATGAGACCTAATAATTTATTACTTGTATGTTCAACGACGGGTAAAACGGAGATTTTTGACTTCCTGTCTTCCATTATCCTAAGTGCGTCTGCCAATAACATGTTAGGATAGGACACTACTGGATTATATATCATCATTTCACTAACTTTTAATTTTCTGACATCGCCATCGCTCAAAAGCAATCGCCGGATATCCCCATCGGTAATAATGCCCAATAAAATTCCATTTTTATCGACAACGCAAGCAGCCCCCAATGGAAACTTTGTCATGGCCTCGACAACCTGTCTCAAATCTGTATCTTGTGATATTACGGCAACAGAACTTAATTTATGCATTACCTCGTTTACACAATACAATAAATTTCGACCAAGTTGACCCCCAGGATGCAACAACGCAAAGTCCTTCTCTTGAAATCTACGTCTTTTCATAAGGATACAAGCCAAAACATCGCCCATGGCCATGGAGGCTATCGCACTTGAGGTGGGTACAATACCTAAAGGATCGGCTTCACAGCTAACGCTTGCATCCAAAATGATATCTGCTCGTCGCGCAATTGGTGAATTGCTATCCCCAACTATTGCAATAATCGGTGACTTGAACTGCATTAACATGGGCATCAAACGCATTATTTCGACGGTTGTTCCACTTTTGGATAAAACTATTGTTGGATCTCCAGGATGGTAAACCCCTACATCTCCATGTAACGCCTCTGCAGGATGAAGGAATACTGCAGGCGTCCCAGTACTGCTAAAAGTCGCCGCAATCTTCTGGGCTACATACCCAGACTTTCCAACACCCGAGACAACGACCTTTCCTGTATGATTGAGTAATATATCGGCTGCTCTAGTTATATTACCATCTAAGCGTTGACTCATCTGCAATAGAGCCCGTGCTTCGGCTTCTAAAACTCCTTGTGCAAATTCCACACAATCCATAAGCTTTTCTTCTACAATCATTTTACTATGTCTTTTAAAATTAACGCTCGAGCTTTTTCCAAATCTTGGACGGTATCTACGGCCATTGTATGATACCGGGTTTCAAAAACGTCTATCTCATAGCCGGCTTCCAAGTACCTGAGTTGTTCCAACTTCTCTGCATCTTCTAAATGGCTTTTGGGTAATTGGTTATAAGCAGCCAATACATCACGCCTATAACCATAAAGGCCCAAATGCCACCAAAAAGGATGCTTACTGACCCAATCGGCCATGTCTACTCCTCGAAGATGGGGCAAAGGACTGCGCGAAAAATACAATGCTTGCCCATTTCCGGCAACCACAACTTTAACATTTCCGGGGTTTTCTAAATCTTCTCGCGTATGAATTCGACAAACGGGCGTAATAATAGCAGATTGCTTGATACTCCAATTTTCAACTAATTGATCTAGCAGGCTTGCCTCAACAAAACATTCATCACCCTGAACATTTAAAATCATATCCCCCCGCAATTTCTCCAGTATGGAAAATATTCTCTCTGTCCCAGACTCGCACGCTTCATCCGTCATTATAGCCTTTCCACCCCATCGTTGCACTTCTTCAAAAATTATTTTATTATCGACTGCAACAATAACTTCAGTGGCTCTATTCATCCTACAAACTCTGCTCCATGTATGCCAAAGTAGCGGCCGTCCACCCAAATCTGCTAGCATTTTCCCTGGCAAGCGCTCCGACTTCCATCGCGCTGGAATTACAACTGATACTTTCATTTCTCGCTTATCCCCATAATATGAAGCTTAACTCTTATTTTCACTTAAAAAAACTGATATCTCATCATAAAGCCATTTTGTGTTTTTGCGATATTAAAATGCACTAGCTTTTTCTCAAAAACTTTCTAACACCTACTAAGCCTTTGGTATTAATAATATCCTCTGAGGTCAACCACCCTTTTCGCGCAACATTTACCCCCGCAACATAATTTTCAAGATCTTTAACACTATGAGCATCAGGATTTATTGAACACTTTAACCCTTTATTTTTTGCTTTATGCCAATACCGCCAATCCATATCCAGCCTCTTTGGATTTGCATTTAACTCGATGATTACGTTATTTGCTATAGCCGCATCGATTACCTTAGAGATATTTACTGCATACCCTTCCCTCCTCAGTAGCACTCTTCCAGTCAAGTGCCCTAACATGGTAGCATAGGAATTTTCTATAGCTCGTATAATCCGCTTTGTCATGTCGTCTTCGCTCATCCCAAATGATGAGTGCACCGATACTACTACATAATCCAATTGCTTCAATATCTCATCTTCGAAATCCAATGATCCGTCCTTTAAAATATCACATTCAATCCCGCTGAATACGTAAGGTTTATATTTTTTGGAAGCGTTTAACGCATTAATTTCCTCGATTTGCTTTAACAAGCGTTCCTCACTCAAACCATTTGCCTGTACGCTTGACTTCGAATGATCGGCTATACCCAAATACTCCCAACCCAAAGCTTCCGCACCCACAACCATTTCTGCCAAAGTATTCCATCCATCTGAGGCAACCGTATGATTGTGAAACACACCACGGATATCCTTGGATTCTATCAACTGCGGCAGTTCACCATGCTCTGCACATTCAATTTCACCCATTCCTTCCCTCAATTCTGGCGGTATATAACTTAAGCCTAATATTTTAAAAAGCTCCGCCTCACTTTCTACTACCTCAGTTAATTCGCCTTCTCGATTCTCTAATTTCAGTCCCCATTCGCTCAAACTGTACCCCATGGCTAGAGCTCGATGCCTCAATTGCACGTTATGCTCCTTTGATCCCGTAAAATGATGCAGCGCAAAATAAAATTGTTTCAAAGGCACGACCCTCAAATCTGCCTGGATACCGCCTTCAAGCCTGACACTTG